>Ga0210044_10006862_pt1 | contig 14797 bp, 14 predicted proteins | sample CryGey13umfilter_2_FD_183959 | JGI IMG/M metagenome (GOLD analysis project Ga0210044, IMG submission 183959) | Groundwater microbial communities from aquifer in Utah, USA - Crystal Geyser 4/9/14 3 um filter (SPAdes) (version 2) | ecosystem: Environmental > Aquatic > Deep subsurface >...
CCCGCCGCGCCAACCACCCGGCCGTGCGCCGCGCTGGCGTCATGTCCGCCATGGCGCTCACCGGCGAGCGCATCGAGGGCCCCGCCGCCGCCCCCCTCCGCGAGCGCCTCGGCTCCCGCATGGTGCGCTTCGTCGACGCCCCCGACAGCCGCCGCATCGCGGAGGTTTGCGCTGCGTTCTTGCGTGACGAGGACCCGATGGTCCGCAAGGCGCTGCGCCGCTTGGTGCGCACCTGGGGCGGCGTCGACCCGGAGGCCACCGTCGCCTGGGGCCGCGGGACCGCTGGCGGCCTGCCGCGCCTCATCCGCGACGAGATCCTGCGCCTGGAGCGCAAGCTCGGCCACAGCCGCGACGACGACGACAGCGACGAGGTGTAGATGGACCCGCTCTTCTTTGGCCTCGCTGCGACGTGCGCCCTCGGCCCGGTTCACAGCCAAGTCCGCGCCGCAGACGGCGGCTGGGAGGAGCGGCTTCAGGTCGACGTCCGCGACGAGGGCGACTGCGATGAGCTCGTCGTCGCCTTGCCCTTCGGCGTGGACCTGCGCGACGCGGGCGCCCGAGTGCGCTTCGCCGACGGCCCTGCCGCTGTGATCGACCCGCGCCGCTGGGAGCGGCTCCCCCGCGACCTCGCCGGCGTCGGCGGCGCGCGCCTCGACCTGCCCGAGCTCCACCCGCACGGCTCGGTGCGCCTGAACCTCGTGCGCGTGTGGCCCTACGACCCCGCCGCCCCCGTCCCCGTGCAAGCCCCGCCGGCCCTCGCCCCAACGCACATGGACCGCGTCGACACCCTCGTGGCGCCCCCGATCGACGTGCAGCGCGCGCTCTACCCCGGCGGCGGCAGCTGGATCGCCACCACCGTCACCCTCGAATTTCCGGCTTCAGAGCTGGCGAGTCGCTGGGTCGTCCAGCGCCCCGTCGGCGCCTCGGAGGTGGAGCTGCCCGACGGCGGTGTGCTTCAGCCCGACGCGGTGCTGCTCGACCTCCCGCCCGCCGCAGCCACGCGCTCGCTCGCTGTGTCCTGGCGCGCCGAGGACGCCCCGGTTCACGGCCTCGTGCCGGTTGGCCCGATCCCAAGCGACTATGACGTGGTCGCGCGCGAGGGCACGGTGCGCTGGGAGCACCAAGCCGGCGCGTGGTGGCTGTTCGAGCTCCACGGCCAGCCGGTCCTCCCCGGGCGCGACGAGCTCGTATGGGCCTTAGACCGTCGCTTCGGCGACGCAAGCCTGCCCGAGCCCGGCTTGCCCGCCTCGCTGCGCGGCCGCTCGGTGGACTGGGACACCGTCGGCGACGCCCTCGCGGACCTGCGCACCCGCGTCACCATCGCGCCGCTGCCCTTGGACCCGCTCCGGCCCGCTCGCCTCGTGCGCGCGCGAAGCAACCGCATCATGACGCCGCTGGAGGCGGTGCTCACCCTGCGCGCCCAGCTTCGGCAGGAGCAGGTCGAAGCACACTGGCTGCTCGTGCGCCCCGCGAACACCGGCGTCGGCGGCTCAGTCAGCCCCGCGGGCTACACCGACGCGTTGCTGGCGGTCACCCTCGACGGCGAGACGCGCTGGGTGGACCCCGGCTGCCGCTCCTGCGCCACCTTCGAGCTGCGACCCGAGCTAGAAGGAGCCTCCTACCTCGGCTATGGAGCCACACCCGTCGCCTCACCAGGGTCGGCCGTCGTGCGCTGCGACCCGGGCGCCTTCACGTGTGACGTGACCCTCACCGGCGCGGCGGCCGTCGACCTGCGCCAGTGGACCCGCGACGTGCCCGCCGCCGAGCGCAACCACGCGCTCGCAGCGCGCTACGACGCTTATGTCGAGGACAGCGGCGGCGTCGCGGCCTTGGAGGGCTTCGAACACGCAGGGAGCCCTGTCCACCTCGCCCTCAGCGGCGTTCGCGCCCCCGCGGCGCCGGTCGTCCCGGCCTCGCTCCCGAACGGCGGCGTGTGGTGGCCCTGGCGCGGGCTGCTCGAGTGGCCGAGCCCCGGCGAGGACGTCAACGTGGAGCGCCCCGCGTTCAGCCTGCGCCGCGAGGCTGGCGTGCTTCGCCTGCGCGTCGCCGAACGCCAGTGGACAGTGGCCGACTGGGCCGCCTACGATGCCGTCTTCCACGCAGACCCCAGCCTCGGACTCCCATGATCACGCTGCTCCTCCTGCTCGCCGCCTGCACCTCCACCCCCACGTCAGACGACACCGATCCAGGCACCCAGGGCTTCGTCCCCGACATGCCGATCAGCGGGTGTGGCCTTGCGCCCTACACTTGGCAGAGCACGGAGACCATGGGCGAGGTGCTCCACTACGAGTACCAAGATGCCTCCAGCGTCACGGTCGGCCTGCTGCGCGGGCTGTTCGCCTCTTACGGCGCGACGGGCTTCAACCCCACCTACGACATCCAGACCTACCGCATCCGCTACCGCACCCAAGATCGCGGCGAGCCCATCGATGCCACGGCCTTGGTGTCTTTCCCGGTCGTCGATCAGCCGCAGGACTTCCCGTCGCTGCTGTGGGTGCGCCCCACCGTGGGCTTCAGCGATGACTGCGCGCCGTCGGGCGGCGCCGCCACCGATCAGCTCGCGAGCGTGCTCCTCGCCAGCTTCGGCTACGTCGTCGTCGCCCCCGACCTCATCGGCATGCGCAGCAGCGGCGGCGCCTCGCCCGAGCTGCACCCCTACGCGGTGCCCGAGCCCACCGCCATCGCAGCCCTCGACAGCTTGCGCGCGCTGTGGCGCTTCGCCGACGGCGAAGGCCAGCCCGGCATCCCCGCGCACCCGACGCATCGAACCGTGTTCTGGGGCGCGTCCGAAGGCGGCTTTGGGGCGCTGTGGGCCGATCGCTACGCGGGCGCCTACCTGCCCGAAGCGGAGATCCTCGGCGTCATCGCCGCCGTGCCTCCCACGGACATGAGCGGCATCGCCCACGCGGCGGTGGGGTCCTACATCGACGCCACCGAGGGCATGGCGGCGGTGCTCACCACCTCGCACCAGTGGTACCGCGGCACCGCGCCGCTCACCGACCTCTTCACGGACGTCGCGCCCGCTTTTGCTGCTTCAAACGTCGAAGCGGCGCTGTGGGGCTCCTGTTCGGACGGCCCTGACCCCTTCGGCCAGACCAGCAGCGTCGCCGACATCTACCAGCAGAGCATCATCGACGCGTTCAGCACCGGCGACTGGGCCGCCTCGGAGCCCTGGAGCTGCTACCTCCAAGCCGGTGACCTCCGCAGCTCGCCCGTCGTGCGCCAGTCCACCGCGCCGGTGCTCTACCCCATCGGCGAGCTCGACGACCTCGTCGTCGGCGCCACCGGCCGCGCCGACGCGCCGCGCTTGTGTGAAGCGGGCTACCAGCTCGAGTACATCGAGTGCGCGAACGACGGCCACGTCGACGCCGCCGCGAACTCGCTCCCCTACCAGCTCGCGTGGGCCGCGGCGCGCGTCGCGGGCGATCCTGTCGGCGAGACCTGCGTCTTCCCGTCCCCCGTGGACTGCGCGACGCTGGTGCCATAGCCGCGCTCGATGCCGCTCCTCGACACCGCCCAAGCCTTCGCCCTCGTGGGCCTCGCCGAGCTCGGCGACAAGAGCCAGCTCGTCTGCTTGGCCCTCGCCGCGCGCCACGGCGCTGTGCCCATCACCATCGGCGCGCTGCTCGCTTTTGGCCTGCTCAACGGCGTGGCCTGTGTCGTGGGCGCGGGAGTCGCTGGCGCCCTGCCCGAGCTTTGGGTGCACTCTGCAGCGGCGCTGCTCTTCGCGTTCTTCGGCGTGAAGACGCTACTTGAAGGCGAAGAAGCGGACAAAGAGGAGGAGATCTCCGCGGTGGGCAACCCGATCCTGCTCACCTTCTCGATGCTCGTGCTCGCTGAGCTCGGCGACAAGACGCAGATCACCGTGCTCGGCCTCGCGTCGGCGGGCGCGCCTGCGGCCACCTGGCTCGGCGCCACGGTCGCGCTCACGCTCACCTCTGCGGTCGCGGCCTGGGCCGGGCGCTGGCTCAACGACCGGCTCCCCAAGCGCACGCTGCACCGCGTCACGGGCGCGCTGTTCTTGGTCTTCGCGGTGGCGATGGTGGCGTGAGCGCCCCGACCGGCGGCCGTCTAGTACAGCGACGCGAGCGTGCGCCGCATATCGTCAAGCGTGAAGGGCTTTGCGAGCACCGCGTGAAAGCCGAAGGCCGTGTGGTCTTGGAGCACCGGCGCCGCTGAGTAGCCGCTGGTGGCCACCAAGCGCATGGGAGCGTTTGCCAGGTCGAGCGACCGGACCAGCTCGATGCCGCCCATCCCGCCGGGGATGGTGAGGTCCAAGATGGCGACGTCGAACGGGCGCCCGTCGCTGCGCGCTCGCTCGATGGTGCGCAAGCCCAGGACGCCGTCCTCGACCACGACCACGTCGTGCCCCAAGTGCCGCACGAAGCGCTGAAATAGCTTACGCAGCGCTGGCTCATCCTCGACCACGACGACATGCAGCGCGTCAACCGCGCGGCGCTCGTCCGATGGCGCTGCGGCGATCGCCGGACCGTCACCGCAGGGGAGCACGAGCTCGAACACGGCGCCCGCACCAAGCTCCGAGCGCGCGTGCAGCACGCCACCGTGTCGCCGCACGATCTGCGCGGCGGTCGCCAAGCCGATCCCGCTGCCGACGCCGGGCTTGGTGGAGAAGTAGGGGTCGAACACACGCCGCAGCACGTCTAGCGCGATGCCAGGGCCGTCGTCGGTGACGCGAACGCGCACATGGGGTCCGGGCTCGAGCTCGGCGTGGTAGGCGCGCCCGTCCGCGAGGAGCTCCGCGTCCACTCGAAGCTCGCCAGCGTCGTGCATCGCGTGCCGCGCGTTGAGCACCAAGTTGGACACCACCTGCGCGACCTGGCCGGCGTCGGCGTGAATCTGCCCGAGGTCGTGCGCGAGCGACCAACGGACCCGAACAGCGCTCCCGTGCAGCGAGAAGCTCACGGCCTCCTGCAGCAGCTGCGCGACATCGACCGCGCTCCGGCTCGGCTCACCGCCCTTGGCGAAGGCGAGCAGCTGCGACGCGACCCCCTTCGCGACCTCGGCGGCCGCCATCGCGTCGCGCAAGGCGTCGCGCTGCTCCAACGGATCGACGTCGTCCACCAGCGCAAAGGAGAGGTTGCCCATCACCGCCGCGAGCAGGTTGTTGAAGTCGTGTGCGATGCCACCGCCGAGCAGTCCCAGCGCCTCTACGCGCTCGTTTCTGGCGCGGAGCTGGTCGACCTCCATGCGCTGGGTGAGGTCCTCGACCACCACGACCGCGTACAGCAACGCGTCGTCGTCCCCCGGGACGGGCGTGGCGCGCACCTCAAACCACCTAGACCCCTGGGTCGTCTCCACGGCGAAGGCTCCCGCAGGCCCGGCGACGCCCCGGAGCGCGTTCGCGATGGGACACTCGACACAACGACACGCCCCTCCCTCGCGGGCGCCCGCGAGCTTGCACGGCATGCCGTCGTGTTCATGAGCGCGGGGAAACCAGGTGCGAAGGAGCGTGTTGGACGACAGCATCCGCCCCTGCGGGTCCACGAGCCCGATGCCGACCCCGACGTGCTCGACGACGGTGCGGAAGCGCTGCTCGCTGAGCACGAGCTCGATCTCACCGCGCACGCGCTCGGTCACGTCCACGAGGATGAACAACAGCCCGGTGAGCGCGCCGTCGTCAACGATGGGGGTCAGCGTCCAGTCCCACCACGTCGTGCCGCGCTCAGGCGTGTAGGGGTGCGCGAAGGGCTTGGCGACCGTGGACACCGGCTCCAGGGTCTCGACCACCCGTCGGAAGATGGCCTCATTCTCAGGGTGCGGGAAGAGCTCGAAGTGCCCGCGGCCGGGAAAGAAGCTCACCGGCTGCTGACAGGACAGTGCATAAGCCTGGTTCACACGGACAAAGCGCAGCTCGGGGTCGAGCAGCGCGATGCAGAGGTGCGTGGAGTGGAACATGAGCTCCAAGAGCCCAGCCTCATCCCGAGTGTCCCGCCCACCTGTCATCACTTGCTCTACCTCTGTGTCGTTAGAGCATCGGCCGCGCCCTCCAACGATAAATCACATCTTAGTCGGGTGGTGTCGCGCGAAGCAAGCGCATTTTGTTAGAGCTCGAACGCGCTGGCCCCCCCCAAGCCGAAGCCGAGCTCACCACCCGTGGCTGGATCCACGCGCAGATACCACTCGATGGTGCCGATCACGTAAGCGACCCTCAAGCGACTCTCGAGCGCGAGGCGGCCCCCCACGCCGCCCGGCGTGTACATGTACCCCGTCGCCGCGACCTCCCAGAAGACGTGCAGATCAGCTGCCCCGTAGCGCTGCGAGTAGCCCACCATTGGGCCGCCGTAGTGGCCGAGGGCGCCGCTCTCCGAAGCGACGCCGTTCACGTGGCGAAAGCCGGTAAAAACCTGGCGAAGGTCCACGTCCTGCTTCACTTGAACGCGCCCCACCGTGGCGCGCGCGATGAAGCTGTGGGAGCCGGGCTCGACCATCAGAAACTGGTCGAAACGCCCGCCGACCATCAGGCCAGACTCGCTGCCGATCGTGACGTAGTCGGCTCCGGCATGGACGGCAGCAGGAAAATAGTACGTAGGTACCTTGTCGTTTCCGAAGAAGGCGCGAAAGCCAGCGTCCACCAACACGCCCTGATCGTTCGCCTGCGCGGCGGGCGACGCGAACGCCGCCCCCGCACATAGCACCACACCTACAAGCGCCCGCGCACTTGGTCGAAGCATCGCTATGTCCTTGAACGTGAGCGCCTGCAAGCTAGGGCATCGCGTCCGTCGCGGTGTACACACGCGTCGTGCCGTCATCGCGAAGGAGCTCGAGGGTCGTGTCGTCGAACTTCTCGATGGGGTTTCCGAAGGACTGGCCGACGTAGGTGCCATCAGGCGTCCACGTGACCGTGGTCACGAGCTCCCAACCATCGCCCTCGGCGACCTCGAACGAGCCGCGCTGCGCCTGCTCGGCCGCGGCGCCCTCGGCGTACATGTACAGCCGGTAGACGTCGGAGAGACCCGAAAGATCGGCGTCATCCGCGCTGGCCGCGAACTCGAAGACGCGCACGGTGCCATCGGTGGTGTTCTGCCAGAGCCCGTAGAAGTCGGCCGCGAGGGGTGCAGGGCCCGAGCCGCAAGCGGTGAGCGTGAGCAGGAGTGAAGCACAGATGAACGGTCGCATGGTCACCTCCGCGCCAATGGCGCTATAGATCCTTAGGAACATCGCGTAAGCTCCAAACATCCTTGCCTTCCCAGCCGTACCAAGCAGCGTCCGCGCTGGCCGGGTTGCCCCAGACGAGCGTGCCCTCCACCTTGAACGTGGGGTAGCCCTCGTCGTCGGGCCGGCCGGCGTCGGTGAAGGTCAGGCGGCCGGCGCTCAGCACCGCCGCGTCATAGCGAACAGCGTCGGGCGCAAACCAGGCGTCGATGTCTGGAGACCAGTTGTCGCGGGAGTTGTTCCAGCCGAGCTCTTGATCGAGCCAGCCGGCCTCACCGTGAAGCGTAAAGTCGATGGCGGCCACCTGTTGCCCGACCACGGGCGCGTCGAGCCACGCGAAGGCGAGCACCGGAAAGGGAGCGCCAAACACGATCAGCGTGTCGGTTTCGCGCTCCAGCATGTAGGTACCGAAGGGACCGTACGGGTCCGTTGCCTCGCCGAAAGCGCCGCCGTACTGCGCCTCATGGCCCGGCGCGTTGGCCTTGAACGTAGCCTTGCTGCCGCTGCAGCCGACACCGCCGAGCAGCGCGGCAGCACCGCAAACCAAACCCAGGAGCTTGTGGGGTCGCATCGCTCCTCCAATGTACGTCGGGAGCCTACGCCGAGCGAAGTCCCCAGACAATTGTCTCTACGATTTTATTGTCGCGAGCACCAAAGCCCGCTCTGCGAGGGCGGCCCCGTGGGCGGGGTTGCGACGCAGGGCCTCGTCGAGGTCGGCCAAGGCTGGCTCGAACTGTCCTAGGCACCGCAGCACGCCGCCGCGCGCGACGAAGGGCTCTACGTCGTAGTCCTGCGCGAGCGCCACCGCGTCGTTCGCGGATGGGAGCGCAGCAGCCGCGCCCCCCTCACCGCACCACAACAAGCGCGCGATGGCGGTGTCCGGGACGCACGAGTCCGCGTAGCAGCGCTTTGCGTCACGGAAGGCGCGGAGCGCCGCGTCGACCTGTCCGAGCGCCGCGTGCGAGCGCCCCTTGCCCATCATCGCCCCAAAGAACAGGCTAGACGGCGATCGCTTCACTCCGGGAGCCGCGCGACGAAAGGCGTCGATGGCGCGCGCGTGCTGTTCCGCCTCGGCGAGCAGCGTGCCGTAAGCCTGGAGCCAGGCGAGGTTGTCCGGCGCCAGCGCTGTCGCCCGCTCAAATGCGGCGTCTGCCCCCGCGAGATCGTGCGCGCTCCAACGCGAACACCCCAGGTAATACCAGGCCTGTGGCGCGACCGGCTGCAGCGTCGTCGCGTGCTCCGCGTCGCGCGCCGAGCCCGTGTAGTCGTGATGAACCAGGTAGCGACGGGCCGCACGGGCGACCCAAGCGGCCGGCCAGTCGGGCGCGTCCGCGATGAGCGCATCGAAGTCGCGCAGGTCGGCCTCGCGCTCCTGCGGCTCCGTCGAGCGCCCCTCGAGCTCCGCGAGCCGCTGGCGGAGCTCCGCCGAGGGACCGCCTTCGAGCTCGGCGAGGGTCTCCGCGAGGCGCTGCCAGGTGGACTCGTCGTGTATCCGCCAGGCGCCCGCGAAGACGCACTCCAGCGCTGAGAAGCGGCGAAACACCCACTCCGACTGCTCTGGGAACACGGGGTCGGACTCGGGGCCGCGGTTGGTGATCGGGATCTGCAGCCCGCCGACGTCACCCGGCGGCCCGCCGCGCGAGAGCTCAAAGCGGTAGGGCGCGGCGGCGTCGCGCTGCTGCCCCGGCAGCCTGGGGACGAGGAAGACAAGGGCGCTCAATAGCGCACCACCGTGCCCAGATAGACCTGCGTGAGCCCCGCGTAGCGCTGCAGCGGGCTCGTCTCGGTCGCAGCGCCCACCGCTGCGCCGAGGTGGACCTCGACGGCGTCGCCGAGCACGCCGGCGACCTCGGCGTGAACGAGCGCGCCATGGGGCTCAGCGAGCGTGAGCAGCGAGGAGGTGGCCCCGTGACCGAGGTCCACCCTGGCGATGAGCACGCCATAGTCGTGCAGCTCGTCGTTCTTGCGCTCCAGCGGCAGGCCGTGCACCCACTGGCCGTTCACGAGCACGCGCCCGAACACGCGCTCCAAGCCCACCACCCACTTTGGGTAGGGCTGGCCGTCCTGCGTCACCACCTCGGGGAGCGGGTCGGGGACGGCGTCGATGGTGCCCAGGCGCGCGAGGACGTCGAGCTGGGCCTGGGACGCGGTGACGACCGTGCGCTCGGGCACGGTGAGCGAGGCCTCGACCCAGCCGCTCAGGCCGCCGAAGAGCTCGCCGCGAGCCTCAGCCCCGAACACGCCCGTCTGCGGGTACACCAGATCGACGGCGACATCGACGCGACTTCTATCTGTTTGAAAGCCGGTGATGAGCAGCTGCCCGTGCGCTTGCGGCAAGCTGTCACGGCCCCACCAGGCCGAGAGCGCGACGTCCGCCTTGGCGCCTGTGTGGCTTAGGCGCGCGCCGACGCCCATGCCGTCGATCGCCTGTGACGGGAGGCGCGTGCGGTACTCGACGCCGCCGACGTGCACATCCGGGAAGGTGTCGCCGTCGAGCAGCGACTCACCGGCCGGCGCCACCTCGACGCCGCTGCGCGGCTGCACCGAGGGGAAGAGCACCGGCACCCAGACCAGCTCCAGCGCGATGTCACCGCGGTGCAGCGTGCTCTCCACCATCGGCACCGGCAGGCGGCCGTCGAGGGCGAGCGGGTCCTCGAGGTCCTTGGGGTTCACCGGGTCCGCGACGTGGACGCCGTCCGCGACGCCCCAGCCAACCACCTGCACGCCGAGCCTGTGCACCGCCCACTCAGCGGTGCGCACCTGCGCATAAGCGCGCTCCAAGCGGAGCGAGGTGGGGACGGCCTGCGGCAGCGCGCGCTGGTCGAGTGTGGCCAGCGTGGCAGCGGGGTGCAGGCGCACGTCCCCAGCGAGCCGCACGGTGACCGCGTCATTGAGCGGTCGATCCGCCCACAGCCCGACCACGGCGGTGTCGCCTTGGTCGAGGAGCGGGCAGTCCTCCGGGCAAGCGACGAGGCCCACCCGAAGGTTCGCTTCGAGCCGCCCACCCCAGCTCGGCTCGTCGGCGAGCGCGAGCGCGGTGAGCAGCCCGAGCCAAATCACTGACGAGCGCCGTTCAGGTCGAGGGAGACGACGCACTCCGCGGCGCCGCCAGTGAGCACGGGGCAGTTGTCGCCCGCGAAGTTCGCCATGCTCAGGTCCGCCGAGCCCGCGAAGCTGTCGGCGTCGGAGATCACGAAGCTGGCGGTGATGCCCATGTCGACCACGCAGCCGGGCCACTGGACATCGTCGATGAGCACGGCGGTCTGGGTGGCGTCGGCGAAGCGGAAGCCCGACGCGCCCTCGGCCTCGACCGTGATCTCCATGTTGGAGTAGGGCGAAGGCAGGGTCACCGTGTAGGTGCTGGGGAGGTCCGCGTAGGCCGGGATCTCGGTGACGGTGGGCCACTCGCGCGCGGAGCCATCGGGCATGAAGAGGACCGCGAAGGCGCCGTCCATGCAGCCATCGGAGACGGCGGTGGTGGTGAGCTGGAAGTTGCCGGCGGCGAAGTCCGCGACCTGGAAGTCGGTGGTGCCGGAGCCGTTGCAGGCGGTGAGCAGGAGGGCGGCGAAGAGAGCGCGGGTCATGACGTACCTCGTGGTTGCAGTGGGCTACTTGCCCGAGAGATGGGTGACAGTGAACAGCTCGTCGGAGAGACCAGTATCGACCTGAACATTGGAGACGATCGCCACGCTGTGGCGCTCCTTCTCTAGGTCGTCGACCTGGATGCGATGGGCGAAGCTGCGTCCGGCGACGTCGCGGAAGTCGCCGAGCTCGACGCGGCGAAGCGCCTTGCCCTGGGCGTCGAGGTGCTCGACGCGCACGACCAAGAACGACCCCGGCTGCACCCAGAGGCGCAGCGCGGCGCTCTCGTGCGCCTTGGCGTCCACCGGGTCCAGGTGGAGCACCTGCAGCCCCTCGGCGGCGGACTCGACCGTGGCGGTCCACTCGCGCTCGAAGGTGACGCGGGCGAGATCCTCCATGGTGAAGTCGGTGCCCATGAAGGAGTCGCCGCGGCTGTTGCCGACGATGCGGCGCACGCGCTCGAAGGAGGGCAGGTACAAATGAAGCTCGCCATCACCGCGCGAAAGCAGCGCCGTGCCCGCGACCATCGGCGGATCGGTGAGGCGGAGCAGGCGCTCGTCGTCGCCCTTCTGCCACAGGTCCAGCTCGCGATGGGTGGTGGCGCCGGTGCGGGTTGTCGCGTCAATCGCCAGGTGCAAGCTCGCGTCCTGCGACTTTGTAGCAGCGGCGTCGATCGCCTGCAGCCACTCGGCCCCCGTGCTGGGCTCGCTGGCGAGCGCGACTCCAAGCCACCACCACATGGTTGCCTCCCGCTTCGTGACGGTGCATCCTAACGCATTCGAAGACAGGTGGTGGCGCGCCCGCGCCTTGCCCCCCCCAAGTCCGTGTGCAAGGAGGGCGCGGAGGCCGCCCATGTACATCGGCTCGCTGTCGGGCATCCCGCTTCGGCTCCACGGCTCCTTCTTGCTGCTCATCGGCTACTTCGCGCTCAGCGCGCTGCAGCGCGGGGGTATGAACGAGCTTCGCTGGACGCTGTTCTACGAGGCCGTGCTCTTCGGCTCCGTCGTGCTCCACGAGATGGGGCACGCCCTCGCGGCGCGCTACTTCGGCGTACAGACCCGCGACATCACGCTCTACCCCTTCGGTGGCATCGCGGCGCTGCGCGGGATGCCCCGCACCCCGTGGGGCGAGCTCGTCGTCGCCCTCGCAGGGCCGGCCGTCAACGGCGCGCTCGCGCTCGCGTCCGGCTTCATCCTGCTCTTCATCAATGACCCGCTGCTCTCCCCGGTGCTGTGGGTGAACCTGTCGCTCGGTGTGTTCAACCTGCTCCCGGCCTTCCCCATGGACGGCGGACGCGCGCTGCGCTCTGGCCTCACCCGCCCGCTCGGCGCCGAGCGCGCCACCCAGGTCGCCCTCGCGATCGGCACCGTGTTCGCTGTGCTCTTCTTGATCGCCGGCCTCGGCACCGGCCAGTGGTCGCTCGCCTTAGTCGGAGGCTTCTTGCTCTTCGCGCAGAACGGCGAGCGCCAAGCGATGCGCAGCGTGCCGCCGGCGTGGAGGAATACGCGCGGCAAGTGGACGGGTCGGCGATAATCTGCCGAGAGCACGGAGCGTCGCTTGACCCTACGGCACGAAGCCCTTCACCAGCTCCTCCGCGTCCCGCCGATCGGCGCCGCCGCACGGCGGCTGTTCTTTCTGCCGCCCGAAGAGCTGCGCCTGCCGCTCACCGGCGCCCGAAAGGGCACCAAGATGCCGCGCGAACACCCACTCAAGCTGCTCGTGTGGAACATCCAGTACGCCGCCGGACGCGGCAGCTTCTTCTACGACGGCGGGCGACAGGTGAGCTCGCCCCGCGAGCGCGTCGAGGCCACGCTGCGCGACATCGGCGCCGCCATCGCCGCCGAGCACCCGGACCTCGTGCTGCTCCAAGAGGTGGATCGCGGCGCGCGCCGCACGCACGATCTCGATGAGCACGACGAGCTCGTCCACGCCACCGGCCTCAGCCACCACGTCAGCGCGGCCTACCACCGCGCCCGCTACGTGCCCATCCCGCGCCACGAGCCCCTCGGCCACGTCGACATGCACCTGTCGGCGATGACCCGCTTCCGCATCACCGGCGCCACGCGCTACCAGCTCCCTCGCCTCAACGAGCCGGTGTGGCGCCGGCTGTTCAACCTACGCCGCGCGCTCTTGGACGTGCGCATCCCGCTCGCCGGTGGCGGCGAGCTCGCGCTGCTCAACACGCACCTCTCCGCCTTCTCCTTCGGCGATGGCACGCTCCCGGCGCAGATCGCCTTCGTCAAGCGGCACCTGCACCGCCTGGAGCTGCAGGGGACGCCGTGGATCCTTGCCGGCGACTTCAACAGCTTGCCTCCTGGCTTTGACCGGGGAGAGCTCCCGCCCCGAGCGCGTGCCTACTACCCGGAGGACCCCTCGCCGATCGCGCCGCTGTTCGACGCCTTCCGCACCCCCATCGCCGCCGAGGAGCTCGTTCGGCGCGGGGCGGGCGCCGTCGGCACCTACGCCCCCGCCGAGGGCGTGCCGGCGGACCGCACCCTCGACTACGTCTTCGCGGGCGCGCACGTCACGCTCCTCGAACAGCGCGCCTTGCACCAACACCTGTCGCTCAGCGACCACGCGCCGCTCGTCGTGCGCTTCCAGGTGGAGCGGCGCGCGTGATCGGCGTGTACGACTCCGGCTACGGCGGCCTCAGCGTGCTCAAGCACCTCCAAGAGGCGCTCCCAGAGCGGGACTTCGTGTACCTGGGCGACTCGGGCCGCGCCCCCTACGGCGGCCGCGACGTGCACACCATCCTCGACTTCGCGGAGCAGTGCGTCGAGCGCCTGTTCGAGGAGGGCTGCCGCGTCATCGTCGTCGCCTGCCACACCGTCTCCTGTGTCGCGCTGCGCCACCTTCAGCAGCGCTACTGCCCGGTGGACGGCGACCGGCGCATCCTCGGCGTCACCATCCCCGGCGCCGAGGCCGCCATCGCCACCGGCGCACAGCACATCGCCGTCGTCGCCACCGCGCGCACGGTCGCGTCGGGCACCTGGACCACCGAGCTGCACAAGCTCGCCCGCGTGCGGGTCACCGAGCGCGCGGCGCCGCTGCTCGCGGGCATCGTGGAGGAGGGCTGGGAGGACACCGACCTCGCCCGCTCCGCCGTGGAGCGCTACGTCGCGGACCTGCACGACGCCGACACCATCGTGCTCGGCTGCACCCACTATCCGCTCCTGGAGCGCGCCTTCGCGCGGGCGCTCGGCGATGGCGTCGCGGTGCTCGACCCCGGCCCGGTGGTCGCTGAGCGCCTCGCCGCGTGGCTGCAGCGCCACCCCGACTTCGACGCGCCGGGCGCAGGCTCGCTGCGCGTCCTGTGTTCGGGCGACCCCGCCGCCTTCGCGCGCCACGGCGCCCGCTTCCTCGGCGCCCCCCTGCCCTTGGTCGAGCCCATCACCGAGGTCGCCGGTCGCCTCGCCCACCGTCACCCGGACGACGCCCCGCGCGGGCAGGTGGTGCGCTAACGCGGCAAATGCACTGGTCGCCCCCTGGAGCGAGCCCCTCCCCAGGGCCGTCGGCGGCACACCGCAGCAGACACGATCGCTACGTAACCCCCGTCTCGTCCCCAGCCGTGCGTCCGCCGAGATCGTGTGATGAGCGAGCATGACCGAGCCAACATCACGCCTCGACGCTGCAGCTCTCCTTCGTCTCCTCGTTCTGCGACGCCAGCCAGGCATCGGGGAGCAGGCACGTGGCGGCGTCGGGGGACCACTCGCGTCGGGCGAGCTCGCGCAGCAGCCAGACGATGTACTTGAGCTCGTCGACGCCGTGCAGTCGAGCGGTCGCCATCAGGCTGGCGAGGGCGGCGGCCCGCTCCGCGTTCACGTCGTTCTGGAAGAACAGCCACAGCTTGCGCCCAATGGTGATGCGACGAAGACCGCGCTCTGCCGAGTCATTGGTGAGGCTGACGCGTCCGTCCCTGAGGAAGACCTGCAGCCGCTCCGACTGGTTGACTATGTAGGTCCACGCCTTGCCCAGCGGGCTGTCGAGCTCGATGCTGGGAGCCACCTCTGCGGCCCACTCCATCACCGCGCGCACCAGCGGC
>Ga0210044_10006863_pt1 | contig 14796 bp, 12 predicted proteins | sample CryGey13umfilter_2_FD_183959 | JGI IMG/M metagenome (GOLD analysis project Ga0210044, IMG submission 183959) | Groundwater microbial communities from aquifer in Utah, USA - Crystal Geyser 4/9/14 3 um filter (SPAdes) (version 2) | ecosystem: Environmental > Aquatic > Deep subsurface >...
TAATATATCTTACATATATTATATCATTGATTTCAAATTCAAAAAAATTTTAACTGTTTTGGCTAGCTATTTCGTACATTGCAATTCCTCCGGCAACACTCACATTTAAACTTTCTTTTTGCCCTTGCATATCAATATGAACGACCTCATCACATAATTTTAAAATTTCTAGACTTACCCCTTCTACCTCGTTCCCTACTATAAGTGCGATAGGGCCAGTAAATTTTGCTTTGTGAAGTGAAATACTATTTTCGCTCTGTTCCAACGCAACAATTTTTACACCTTGTTTTTTTAAAGTATTTATACAACGCTTAGCGCTTTTATAATATTTCCAAGGCATCCACTTTTCTGCGCCCAAAGAAACCTTGTCTATCTGAGGTTTTGGTGGTTGTGCTGTATATCCACACAAAAAAAGTTTTGTTACACCAAAAGCATCTGCAGTACGAAACATCGCGCCCACATTATGGCAAGATCTAATGCTTGGCAAAACTAAATAAAATTCTTTCATATCCAAACATTAAACCATAAAATTAACAAAAAAACAACCTATCCCTTCCATCCTAATTCCTAATCCCAGAACACTTGAAATTTTTGGACTAATTTTTTATTGTCATTCCCGACCTGATCGGGAATCCAGAAACGTTGATTCAAACTGGATCCCCAGTCAAACTGAGGATGACAGAAAAGAAAATAACTAATTTAGCGAACTGCGGTTAATTAAATAAGTTTAAAAAAGAAACAGGTATATGTTTAAATTTAATTTCGTTAGCTAAATTTTGAGTGAGACGATAATAAAAAAGTTTTGTTATATTAAATATATAGGAAAAGTTTTTTATTGAAGTCGTAACCAAAATTTAGAAATTTAGGTAGAAAATAAGTTTAAAAATATGCCTTAGCCTAAAATTGTCAACGTTCGGTAGTTTTGATTACCTTTTGATGCCAAAAGGTAAATAGACGAAGCTAGATTCTAAGAAAATTAAAAATTATAATTTTTTATACAAAAAAGAGCCACGTGGCTCGTGGCTCTTACAAAGATACTCTCTCCTTGATATTTAATGAAATACCTTCTTGAAAAGAAAATAACGAAATAACGATTGGACTCTATTTATAAACCATATTAAAAATTATGATTAAACTAAAATTAAATTGTAAAGGTACGGGTAAAGGACTGGAAACTAATTTACTAAACTACTTTTTATGCTATCGAACTACGAGGTAAGAATAAAAAAACAGCAACTGAAACAAGTAGTGCTGCCGCGAGGTAGTAATAAACTACAGTAAAATTGTCTGAACTAAAAAGTTCTTGATTATTTTTCATACGAATTTTATTTTGTTTTTATTTTTGTGCCGTAATTACGGTCTTTTTGTCTACTCTAGGGTTAAGAGTTAATTTTTTAGAACTTATATTTTTTAAGTTCTATTTTTAGTAGACTTTGTTTCGACTTTTATAAATACAGTATATCACAAAATTGACCCTTTGTCAACCGTGTCGTACAATATAAAAGAAAGGGTTAAGAACTAAGATCTAAGACTACTTCGTAGTTAAGTAATAAAAAACTTTTCTAACTTAATCCTTAGTTCTGTTCTCACGTGTCATCCCGAGCGAAGAGAGGGATCTCGTCCATATTTCACCAAAATATACATGAAAACATATTACGTTTATATATTAAGTAATTGCCGACGTACAGTTTACTATGTAGGTATTACAAATCAATTAGAGCGTAGGGCAATAGAACATAAATATAAAAAAGATAAAAACAGTTTTACTGCAAAATATAATATAAATGAACTTTTATATTATGAAAAATATGATAATTCTATTTATGCTATTCAACGAGAAAAACAAATTAAAAGTTGGCGTCGTGAGAAAAAAATAAATTTAATTAAAAAACTAAATCCTGAAATAAAAAATTTATTTGTGGATTAAATAATAAATGAATTAAACCCGAGATCCCTCATGCTCCGCTTCGCTTCGTTCGGGATGACATACTATTTTAACTTTATTTTTTATATACAAAACACCCTTTCTGTGTCATCCCGAGCGAAGAGAGGGATCTCGTCTTTATATCATTAAACAAAAATATGAAAAACTTATCAACATTCCTCCGAGAATTTCTTGAACATTTAGAGATAGAAAAGAATCGTAGCCCAAAAACTCTGCAAAATTACGAGTTTTATATCAATCGTTTTATAGAATGGTATGGAGACAAAAAACCAGAAGATATAGATTTAGAAGAAATCAGAAAATACAGAATTTGGTTAAACAGATTAGAAGATGTTCACGGAGACGCACTAAAAAATAATACCCAGAATTATCATCTTATTGCTTTACGATCTTTTTTGAAATATCTGGCAAAACGTGATGTAAAGACTCTTGCCCCAGAAAAAATAGAACTAATGAAAATGCCCGATCGTGATATAACTTTTTTAGAAGCATCGGACTTAGATAGAATTTTGGAAGCTCCAGAAAAACAATTTAAAAAATTAAAAGCAAAAAATGGTGCAATATCTAAAACTGCAAAACTAATGGCTTATCGCGACAAATCAATTTTGGAAATGTTGTTTAGTACTGGCCTTCGTGTTTCCGAACTTGCCAAGTTAAAAAAAGAAAATGTAAACGTAGATCGCGATGAATTTACTGTAAAAGGAAAAGGTCAAAAATCTAGAATAGTATTTTTGTCTGAACAGGCAAAATTTTGGATAAAAAAATATATTACTGAGCGAAATGATATGAATCCTTATCTATTTATTTCTCATAATCCAAATAATACTGGAGAAAAAGTAGAACACGCGCCAATTACACCAAGATCTATTCAAAGATTAGTAGAAAAATACGGAAAACTGGCTGGAATTACCAAACAAGTAACACCGCACACACTTCGCCATTCTTATGCCACCGACCTACTCCGCAACGGTGCAGATATCCGCAGTGTGCAAATGATGCTTGGACACACCTCTATTACAACCACACAAATTTATACACATATTTCTGACAGAGAATTAAAGTCTGTTCATAAAAAATTTCATAATAAGGGAGAGGACGAAGGATGAATCGCTTGCGCTTGATGGATCACTTCGTTTGATGAATCGTTTCACTTCGTTCAACTTGATGTATCACTTCGCTTGGATAGAACAGAAAGGAACTTATGTTTTATTTTATTTTGAATACCTTATGATATTGAAAGGGGATATTTCGACTTCACTTCGTTTCACTCAATATGACGTGAGAGGAAAGCGATGTATCGCTTACGCTTGGTTCGGGATGACGCACATTAAACATGTCATCCCGAGCGAAGAGAGGGATCCCCCTCAACAACTCACCAAAACATACAATTACAAACCAAACTTAAGCTCCTTTCCTTTTTTTAATTCCCATTCCCAGAACACTCGAAATTTTTGGACTAATTTATTTTTTAAACTTATGTTCCTTTTGAGAATACAAAAGGATAAAGAATTTAGCGAACCAAGGTGAGCCAAATAAGTTTAAAAATAAATTAAGCCTAAAATTGTCAACGTTCGGCACTTTTGGTTACCTTTTGGTGGCAAAAGGTAAGGTAAGAAGGATTGAATTCTGTTTTAGAAAGTTTAGTGAAACAGAGTCGAGATCCCTCAAGCTCCACTTCGTTCCGTTCGGGATGACACATTAAGGAGATGTATCGCTTACGCTTGATATATCACTTCGTTTGATGAATCGTTTCACTTCGTTCAACTTGATGTATCGCTTCTCTTGGTTCGGGATGACGCACACTAAAAACGTCATCCCGAGCGAAGAGAGGGATCCCCTACTTTTATTAACCAAAACATACAATCACAAACCAAACAAAATTCCTTTTTCTACTCAATCCTTATCTCTTAAATTGTCATCCCCAACTTGATTGGGGATCCAGTTTGAATCAACGTTTCTAAATTCTTAAGTCAAGCTGGGAATAACAATTGTTTATTGGTTTTGGTGAATTAAAGTAATGGATCTTTCGACTCCGTGAGACGAAGCTCAGGATGACGTGAATTATAAAAGCCCCAAACGATAAATCGTTTGAGGCTTTTTCAAAAATAGAAGAAAATCCCTTTCCAGAAGAAAAATGTTTTTTAACATTACTCTTCTGGAAAGGGATCCGAAACTACTTACAAGGGGCTGTTTCCAAACACACTTTCGGTCAGCAAAATTTACAGACGTTCTGCGAGATGAAAAGAAAGAAAATTTGTATATCTTATTCGGAAAATTTTTTCTTTAAATCGCAGTGTGAAATAGTGTTTGGAAACAGTCCCAAATATGGGCTTGTCTTCTGGTCAAAAAGCCAAAAGTACAAGGAATCCATACGTAGTTAGTTCTAGATAACTCTTCCCAACTTTAGCCACAAAAGGAAATTATTACCAAATATGCTTTCGTTAGCGAAATTTATAAATTTTGAACGAGATGAAAAAAGAGAAAATATTTGCCCTGCAGAGCATCGGAAATATTTTTTCTTGATATCATAGCCAAAATTTAGGAATTTCGGTAGAAATGATATTTGGTAATAGTTTCTATTGTGAACAAAGTTTGGATGAGGAGCGACAGAAAATATATCTGTCGCTCCTCAAAACTATTTTTGGTCGGAACTAACGGGATTTCTCTCCCGGATGTGGAATCAGCCATCCACGCTTCCCCACATCAGTGGAAGCGCTTCTTTTTTATACTCTCCACCTCTCACCTCCTTTTGGCGGGGTTGTGGTAGGGGGAACAACATCCCCCTACTTCCTTTTTTTGGCGCGGGCCGCCTGGTTGGCCAAGGGGCTCTCACCCCTAACCATCCTCATGGAATCCCGCAATTTGCGGGACTCCTCCGCCTTCGCCGCCTTTTTGGCGGCTTGTTGGGCTGGGGTCAACCCCGGCTTTTTTTTGGGGCGTCGGACCGCTGCTGCCGCCTTCGCGTGGCGCAACCGCTGCGCCTCCTCCTCCTGGAGGCGCTCCTCTGGGGAGAGGGAGGCACGACGCGCCTCCTCCTTTTTTTGGACAGCGAGGCGCATCTTGCGCGCCTCGCGGTCCTCCTCCCTTTTCTTCCAATCGAGGGCATAAGCCCTCGTTTCCTCCGTGGGCGCCGCCACGATTATGGCGGTGGCATTGGCGTTGGCGTTCTTCATGAGAACCTCCTTGCAGGCGCGGTATATGCCTGCAAAAAAAGAAAAAAGTTGTAAAAAAGAACCGAAATTACCTCTGATGAATATTCAACCTAAGTTAAACATTCATTTGAGGTAGGGAATCGCGAACGACTCCCTACGTGTTTTTAGTACCACTCCTCCTCGCTCATAAACTGAGCACTCGAGCCCTCTTCAAAAGAAGAAGGCTCTTCGTTTTCGTCATCGTCATAATCATCGTCGCCCCCCCAATAGAGGCGAGCCTCCTCGAGGAGGATTTTGTCCTCCTCTTCCTGCTCTCTTTGAAGCTCTTCAGCTTCGAAGAGAGCAATGGCAACCTCGTCGGCATCCTGCCGACGACGGGCGACCTGCCGAATGACGCCTCGCGACGCCTTCGGCATGGATTTCGCTTTGGCCTTTGCCTTGCGATATCCCATTTTTTCCTCCTCGCGAGCAAAAGCTCGCAAAAAAGTTAATAAAACGTACTGTTTTTAGCTTTTTTAGCTAAATTTAGCCAAAAACAGTCTTTTTTATTGTTTTTTCTATCTTTTTAAGGAATATTTGTGAAACATTATCTATTTCTAACCAAATTCTTTATAAATTAATAAATTATTATATCACAAAAAAGCCCTTTTGTCAAGCCCTTTCATCACTTTTCCCTTAGAAATATTGTCATTCCCGACTTGATTGGGAATCCAGAAACGTTGATTCAAACTGGATCCCCAATCAAGTTGGGGATGACAGAAAAGAGTATAATTATTTATGTTTAGTGAATCAGAGATGGGATCCCTCAAACTACGCTTCGCTTTGTTCTAGATGACGTGATGAGAAAACGTCATCCTGAGCGAAGCAGAAGGATCCCATTCAACAATTCATCAAAATATACACTTACAAACCAAACCATATTCCTTTCCTTTCTATTCTCTAGACTTTTGACTTTATAAACTTTATAGACTTTCTAACTTTCTACACTTTATTATTTACTCATACTCAAAAGCTACAATAAGACTCTTCTTAGCAGGTTACTATACAAAAAATTATTTTTTCATTGACAAAAACAGAAAAATAAGCTATTATTTCCAATGAATACGATTACAAAAGTAGTCAAAAAAAAACGCTTCCATAGTTCAACGGATAGAACACTGGCCTTCTAAGCCGGCGATGTAGGTTCGATTCCTACTGGAGGCACAAATGGGTTTACAATAATCCTAACAAGATAATTTTATTTATAATCTAATTTTATATGTACACAGTACCTATATTGATCGTAGTTATCTTATTAATTAGTATTCGCCAAATCAACGAATACCAAAGAGGAATAAAATTTACATTTGGTAAATTTTCAAAAGTTTTAAATCCGGGTTGGCGCTTAATTCTACCTGTTATCCAAAGTATGACAAAAGTAGATATTCGTGTTCGCACAGCAGATGTTCCATTTCAAGAAGCTATCACAAAAGACAATGTTTCCGCAAAAATTAATGCTGTAATTTATTATAAAATTAGTGATTCGGCAAAAGCAGTTCTTGAAATTGAAAACTTTACTTTTGCTGTAAGCCAGCTAGCTCAAACCACAATGAGAAACATTGTGGGTGAAATGGAACTGGATGAATTACTTGCAAATAGAGAAGCTGCCGCAGAAAAGATTAAAGAAATTGTTGACAAAGCCTCTGATCCATGGGGAATTCAAGTTGAAACAGTAGAATTAAAGGATATTATTCTAGCAGATGATATGCAAAGAGTAATTGCAAAACAAGCAGAAGCTGAGCGTGAAAAAAGAGCAGTAATTATTAAATCTACTGGTGAGGTATTAGCATCAGAAAACTTGGCAACAGCCGCTAAAATGTTGGCCAGCTCTCCAGGAGCATTACATTTAAGAACCTTGAATACTTTAAACGACTTAAGTTCAGACCAATCAAACACAGTTGTCTTCGCAATTCCACTAGAAATCCTAAGAGCTTTTGAAGGAGGGACTGGATTAAACATGGAAAGTCTTAAGGCTATAACAGAGAAAACAGGAAAATTACTCTAAGAAAAAAATTTATAAAAAACAAAAAAACCTTTTTTAAAAGGTTTTTTTGAATGGGGTGGTATTCGGGAATTGAACCCGAATTGTCGGCGCCACAAGCCGAAGTAATAACCATTATACCAATACCACCATATACATAACTTGTCTATAATTTTTTCCTGATCTATTTCACTCTATTTTGGCTACAAATCTTATAAAAAGTTTGACATCATAGCGCCACTATTTCTCACTTTTTTATAATCTTTTTTACTCAAAATATAATAAAGTTGCTCTAGAAAAAAATTATAGACAAGTTCTTAAGAGACTTAATCTCTATTTACGTAAAAATTATACAGTTTTTTTAGCCAAAAGTCAAGCATTTAAGGAATTATCGCCAAAGAGGATGAATCACTTACGCTTGATGAATTGTTTTTCATTTCGTTCAACTTGATGAATGGATTACTATCGCTTATTCCAATTGTTCCATCGCTTCGCTTGTTCTAATTGTTCTAAATTTTCTACTTGTTTCTTAGGTCTTAATCCTTAATTATGTTCTATTACGGCCATCCTGAGCGAAGTCAAAGGATCTATCTCAACAATTCACCAAAACACACAATCACAAACCAAACTATGTTTCTTTTCTTTCCGACTTTTGACTTTAAAAACTTTATAGACTTTCTAACTTTCTTTTTAATCCTTAATTCTTGAAATGTCATCCTCAGCTTGACTGGGGATCCAGGGTTTGAATCAATGTTTCTGGATTCTTAAGTCAAGCCGGGAATGACATTTGTATGTTGTTTTTGGTGAAATAAAGAAGGGGATATTTCGACTCCACTTCGTTTCGCTCCTCAATATGACGTGTTTATTACTACGACATCCTGTACACTTCGTTCTGTTTGGAATGATGTGGTGAGAAAACGTCATCCTGAGCGAAGCCAAGGGATTCCCAACTTTTAATCACCAAAACTCAAATATCAATTTAAGATTTTTTATTCCCTTATACCAACTTTTTCTACGACTTTTTCAAATTTCTTTTTTATTTCTTCTATTTCTAGATGGCTAAAACTATTATATTTGGAAAACTCTTCTTTTAAAGTTTTCCTAGGTCTAAATTGTTGAAGATAAAAACTTTTTGAACCTTCCAAAAGTTCCACCATAACATCTATGACTTCTTCTGTGTGTAATTCTTTTACCATTGTAGTTCTAAATTCATAATCTACTCCACATTTTTTTACAAGCTCAATGCTTTGTTTAATCTCATCTATATTTACCAAATTACCTGAAACATTTTTATATTCTGCCAAGCTAGTTTTAATATCCATAGCAATAAAATCCAATAATTTCTTGTCAACCAAATTTTTTAAAGCTCCAAATTTATTTCCATTTGTATCTAATTTTACTAAAAATCCTTTTTCTTTTATTTTTAAAATAAAACTTTCTAAATCTGGCATTAAAGTTGGTTCGCCCCCAGAAATTACAACTCCATCAAGTAGCCCCACACGCTTATCCAAAAAATTTAAAAATACCTCTTCCGGAATAAAACTACAACTTATTTCTTTTATTCTCTCTGGCAATACAAACTCAGGGTTATGACAATAACCGCAACGAAAATTACATCCGGGTGTAAAAACTATACAAGAAGTTTTTCCAGGATAATCCAGCAAAGTAAATTTTTGTACTGCGCTAATAAGCATAAGCCGAGAATTAAGGATTAAGATCTAAGGAATAAGTTTTCTTTTTTATTTTTTCTAACCCTCCGAACACTTGAAATTTTTGGACTAATTTTTTCTAAAAACTTATGCTCCTTTTGAGTATACAAAAGGATAACCAATTTAGCGAACTGCGGTTAATTAAATAAGTTTTTGTAAAAAATTAAGCCTAAAATTATCAACGTTCGGCACTTTTGGTTACCTTTTGGTGGCAAAAGGTAACGTGAGAAAAGTTTGGTGTCATTTTAGAAAGTTTAGTGAATTAGAGACGGGATCCCTCAAGCTCCACTTCGTTCCGTTCGGGATGACACACACTAAGGAAATGGTTGTTATTTGATGATAGTTTTGTTAAACACGTCATCCCGAGCGAAGAGAGGGATCCCAGACTTTATTTCACAAAAACATACAATTACAAACCAAACATTAGTTCCTTTCCTTATTCCCCAATCCCCGAACACTTGAAATTTTTGGACTAATTTTTTATAAAGATTTATGGTTTTCTAAAAATACAGAAAATAATTATATTCAAACTGTCATCCCCAACTTGATTGGGGATCCAGTTTGAATCAAGGTTTCTGGATTCCCAGTCAAGCTGGGAATGACAGGAAAGGAACATTGTTTTATTTTTGAGTTTGTATGTTTTGGCGAAACAAAGCTTGGGATCCCTCTCTGTCGCTTGGGATGACGCGGGAGAAAAGAAATAAGTAATAATATCTAAGAATTAAGTTAGGAAAGAAAAGTTTCTTACTTAACTACGAAGTAGTCTTAGATCTTAATTCTTAGTTCTATTTTAAACTATTAGTCAGCCCTTTTACAAGCTGACTAATAGACCACGACAAGACTAAGACCTCCTACAAAATAATCCTCATCAAAAAATTATTTTGTAAGAGGTCTTAAAGGAAATTAATTTGAGTACACTTCGCAAAATTGAGAATTTGCAGCTACACATTCCCTAAAATGTTTGCGAGAAATATGTTCTGCTTTTTTCCCAATATTAAAATGGGAAATTGGTCTATGATAACCCATTACACGGGTCCAAACCTCACAGCGAGTCCTTTCTTGATTGACTGTCATATAAAATTATTAGTTAAAAATTAAATATAAATTATTTTTGACTTTCTGTATTTAGATACGTTTTTCTAAATTCTCCGTCTAATTTGTCTCCTTGCTCTATTCCCAACTCTTTGTCACACTTTGGACAAAAATCATATTCTCCAGTCAAATACCCATGCTTTGGACAAACAGAAAATGTTGGTGTAATGGTAATGTACGGGAGTCTAAAATTGGTTAAAATTCTTTTTACAAGATTTTTACAAGCAGTCGCATCGCCAATTCTTTCGTTCATATAGCAATGCAAAACTGTTCCTCCTGTATATTTTGTTTGTAATTCATCTTGAAGTTGTAATGCTTCAAACAAATCATCTGTATAACCGACAGGAAGTTGAGAAGAATTTGTATAATATGGCGCTTCCTCTGTACCGGCTTGCAAAATTTCTGGAAATCTTTTTTGGTCTTCTTTTGCAAATCTGTAAGTTGCCCCTTCTGCCGGTGTTGCCTCCAGATTATATAAATTCCCAGTTTCTTCTTGGTAAGCCTTTAACTTTTCACGCATAAAATCTAAAACATCTTTTGCAAATTGCTGACCAAAAGGCGTTGCAATATTTTCCTTATCGTTTGTAAAATTTCTTATTGCCTCATTCATTCCATTTACCCCAATTGTAGAAAAATGGTTGTTTAAATGCCCCAAATAACGCTTTGTAAAAGGAAATAAGCCTCTATCTATCCATTTTTGTATTTCAATTCTCTTTGTTTCTAACGTCCCTTTCCCTAATTCCATTAAATGTTCTACTTGCTTCAAAAATCCTTCTTTGTCACCCTTAAAATTGTAACCTATTCTAGACATTGGAATTGTTACCACACCAATTGAACCAGTCATTTCTGCTGAACCAAACAATCCTCCACCACGTTTTTTTAATTCTTTTAAGTCCAGCTGCAAACGACAACACATAGAACGAACATCTGAAGGATTTAAGTCTGAATTTATGAAATTTTGAAAATAAGGAGTTCCATATTTTGCGGTCATTTCAAAAAGTTCCAAAGTTTGAGGATCATCCCAATTAAAGTCCTTACCGATATTATAAGTAGGAATTGGGAAGGTAAAAGTTCTACCTTTTGAATCTCCTGCCGTCATAACTTCTATAAAAGCCTTGTTTATAATATCCATTTCTTTTTGCAATTCTCCGAATTTATATTTAAAAGGAGTTCCACCCAAATCTAGTCTTTTTTCTCTTAAATCATCTGGACAAACCCAATCCATTGTAATATTTGTAAACGGTGTTTGTGTTCCCCATCTGGATGGAACATTCAAATTAAAAACGAAAGATTGCAAATTTTGATAAACATAGTCGTAAGTTTTTTCATCAACATATTTCTGTCTATCTTCTTCACAAAGAAACGACGCATTTACTTTTTTTAATTCCTCCTCAATTTCCATTGAGTATTTTTTTACATAAGGAGCCATATATGTGTCAAAACTGGAAAATGCCTGCGCACCTGCCCACTCATTTTGGAGTGTTCCCAAAAAATTTACCATTTGTGCCACCGCCGAACTTAAATGTTTTGGTGGTTTTGATTCTACTTTATCTGGAACTCCATTAAATCCTTCTTCCAAAATTGCCCTTAAACTCCAACCTGCACAATAACCGGAAAACATATCTAAATCATGAATATGTATATCTCCATTTCTGTGCGCAGAACCAGCTTCTTCCAAATAAATATGTGAAAGCCAATAATTTGCTGTTACTTTTCCAGCTGTATTCAAAATCATTCCTCCTAAAGAATATCCCTGATTTGAATTTGCGTTTACCCGCCAATCTACTTTTCCTAAGTATTCGCTTATTGTCTTATCTACTTCAACCACGACCTTCCTCTCTTCTCTAATTTCTTTGTGTTTGTTACGATACAAAATATATGCTTTTGCTGTAGCTGCGTGCCCATTTTCAATTAAAACTTTTTCCACAACATCTTGAACTTCTTCTACTGTTGGGATACATCCATTAAACTTTTCTGATACAACTTTGCAAACCTCTTCAGTTATTTTTTCAACCTGTGCCATATTATCACCACCAACAGCTTTTACAGTTTTAGAAATAGCCACTTCTATTTTTTGCGGGTTAAAATCTACAATACTTCCATTCCTTTTTTGTACCTTAAACACAGCCATAAGTTAAAAAGTTAATTTATTAAACCAGAAAACATATTTTTATTATACACTATATATAGTATTTAAACTATTTTTTAAACACTACATATAGTATAAAGGGGTATTTACTAGTATACAACAAAAAACTAATAACTTCAAAGCTCCCTATTTTTTATTTAAACTTAGCCTAAAAAATAGAAAAAGAAAGAGTTATCCACTTTTTTATCCACACCCAAAGAAAAGAAATAAGTAGAAAGTCTATAAAGTCCACAAAGTCGAAAGTCTAGGGAATAGAAAAGACAGAAAAAGGGCTGGTGTTTGGTTTGTGGTTGTGTGTTTTGGTGAATTAAAGTAAGGGATCCCTCTCTTCGCTCGGGATGACACTTTCTGACTGCATCATCTCAAATGGAACGTTTTCCTCACCACGTCATATTGAGCGGAACGAAGTGGAGTCGAAATATCCCCTGCTTTATTTCACCAAAACAGAAAATTAATAAAAGACAGAAAAAGGGCTGGTGTTTGGTTTGTGGTTGTGTGTTTTGGTGAATTAAAGTAAGGGATCCCTCTCTTCGCTCGGGATGACACTTTTAGACTGCATCATCTCAAATGGAACGTTTTCCTCACCACGTCATATTGAGCGGAACGAAGTGGAGTCGAAATATCCCCTTTCAATATCACAAAAATATTTATAATAAATTTTTTTGTATCTTAACACTTATATCTTGTATCTTGTATCTTTTTTTTCTGCTAGAATATACCCATATGAAAACAAAGAAAAAAATACTTATCATTTCTATCTCGGCTGGTGCAGGACATGTCATAGCCGGTAAAGCACTGGAAGAAACAGCAAAAAAAAGTTTCAAGAATTTAGATGTTCAACATATAGACATTGCAGATTTTATGCCCAAAGCAATAAAAACAATTTCTGTTAATTCCTATGAAATAATGGCAAAAAAAATACCCGAGCTTTGGGGTCTTCTCTATTACAAAACAGACAACCAAAAAGCTCCAGAAGTTTTAAATAATATCTTAAAACTTTCAAAATACTTTTCTGTTAGACAATTTTTGTTGGAAGTAAAAAAAATAAACCCCAATTATATTGTTTGCACGCATTTTCTACCAGCATACTTTATAAATAATGCACCAAAAAAACTCAAACCAAAATGCCCTTTGGCTATGGTGATTACAGACTATGAAATCCATTCTTTTTGGATATCCTCAAATGTAAAACACTATTTTGTAGCAACAGAAAAAATGAAAACAAAATTACTAAAAGAAAAACTTAAAAAAACAAAAATTACTGCCAGTGGAATTCCACTTCGCCCCGAATTTTATAAAAATAAATCAGTTGCTCTTCTTAAAAATAAGTACGGAATAAAAAATAAAAACTTAACCATTCTTGTTTTGGCTGGCGGACACGGACTTATCAAAACTGATAAAATAGTAAAAACACTCTCACAAATTTCTGGGGGATTAAACATAATTGCTATAGCTGGAAAAAATTTAAAACTAAAAAAATCTTTAGAAGATTTACCTTTAATGAAAGATAAACAAATAAATATCATAGGTTGGACAGAAAAAATTGATGAACTAATTAGAATTTCCGATCTTGTAATTTCAAAACCTGGTGGAATTAGTGTCTCCGAATGTATTGCTTTAAACAAGCCTATTCTGGCAGTTAGCCCAATACCGGGTCAAGAAGACAAGAATGTCCACTTTATACTGGAAAACAATTTAGGGAGAATTGTAGACTCGCCAGAAGAACTTTTATACTACATCTACCAATACAAAAACAAAGAAACAGAATTTAGCAAACTAAAAGTTCAAAACTCTTCAGAAATAATTATGAAAGAAATAGAAAAGGATTTAAAATAACCCTGCAAATTTTAGTTGTGTCATCCCGAGCGAAGAGAGGGATCCCCTACTTTAATTCACCAAAACATAGAATCAGAAAAGAACAAAAAAGAAACTTATGTTTTATTATGAATGTTTTATGATATTGAAAGGGGATCCCTCAAGCTCCGCTTCGCTTCGTTCGGGATGACACAAAATCTATGTTTTGTTCCGTTTGTGATGAAATGGCGATAGAGTGTTATCCCGAGCGAAGAGAGGGATCCCATTCTTTATTTCACTTATCAAACATTAAACAACACACGTTATGCACGGTAAATATTATTATATTTACATAATGAGTAATCACCACAAAACAGTTTATTATGTTGGGATTACAAATAATTTAGAACGGAGAGCAATAGAACATAAAAATAAATTAAACAAAGATAGTTTTAGTGCAAAATATAAAACAAACGAACTTTTGTATTTTGAGGAATATGATAATCCAATTAGTGCTATTGAACGGGAGAAAAAAATAAAAAGTTGGCGAAGAGAGAAAAAAATAAATTTAATCAAAAAAACAAATCCGGAAATGAAAGATTTGTTTGAATTAAAATAAAAAAAGGAACAATGTTTAGCTTGTAATTGTATACTTTGTGAATCAAAGTATGGGATCCCTCTCTGGCGCTCGGGATGACATAGAATCTATGCTTAGCTCCATTCGGGATGACACAAAATCTATGTTTTGTTCCGTTTGAAATGGCGATAGAGTGTCATCCCGAGCGAAGAGAGGGATCCCATTCTTTATTTCACCAAAACATAGAATCAGAAAAGAACAAAAAAGAAACTTATGTTTTATTATGAATGTTTTATGATATTGAAAGGGGATCCCTCAAGCTCCGCTTCGCTTCGTTCGGGATGACACAAAATCTATG
>Ga0210044_10006867_pt1 | contig 14791 bp, 18 predicted proteins | sample CryGey13umfilter_2_FD_183959 | JGI IMG/M metagenome (GOLD analysis project Ga0210044, IMG submission 183959) | Groundwater microbial communities from aquifer in Utah, USA - Crystal Geyser 4/9/14 3 um filter (SPAdes) (version 2) | ecosystem: Environmental > Aquatic > Deep subsurface >...
ATCAAGTCCTTTACTTTATCCAATAGACCAGAAAGCCCTCTCCCTCTTCTTTTGGTGGTCCTTTTGGCTTCCATCATTTTTTTCTTCATCGTCATCACCTTGCAGGGCCCTCTCTACTAGCCACAAAAAACCAGGTTCGTCACCTGGTCTACTAAATCAAACAATCCGCTTCCATCGTGTCATGGTAGTCATAAACTCAATCGTTTCTTCAAACGAGAGTTCTCTTCCGTCTCTTTCAAAGTCAAGTTCGTGCTTTGGGGCCGACCCTCGACGGATTCTCACCTTTCCAACCAAAATCGGAAAAGGTTGTTCCTCGTTCAGATTCATTAGCATCTGGAAATCTTCCACACTGTAACTATGCTTTCCAGGCAACGGCTCCAAGTAGATTCTACAATCACTCCTTCCTCTACCTGGTCTTATAATTCTCACGGCCACTTCGTAATGGCCATATGAGTTTTTTGGCACAAATAGTGCCTGGTCAAGATCTTCCATTCTCATTCTCCTTTCAACGTACTGATTTTAGGTATAGTTATTCTACTCATTACAGCCCCATAATACAAATTGGTGCTATAATTCAAATGTTCTCTCACATTTTTAAGGAGGCTTAATATGGCACCAAACCAGATTAAAGGCATCCACTGTCCCAGCTGCGGCCTGCACGAAGCCATTGTTCGTTATTATGAAGGCTCGCTTCGGCGGTCATCTTGGAGCGTCGAACATTCTCATTGCGGTTTCAAGCGCAACGCCACCTTCCTCATCGGGGATATTTTGGACGAGGTCATAGGTGATGGTCTCTATACTTGGAATGAAGAGCCCAGAGTTCCTACAATCACCCTCAAGCTAGACCTTGCTTTACAGGCAGCAGAGGCTTTGGCCAAGGTCAAATCGGTTTTTGGGGCACTGATCATTCAACCGAAAATCATCCTCACCGTTGCGCCTAGCACCTTCACTTGCCCAATCTGCGGATCCCCTGATCTGGAGCCCAAACACTTCTACCTATCGTGCGGGGATCATTACCTCGTCAATGTAGACGAGTTCTTCATTGGGTACATTAAGTCAGAAGGGTACGAGGTTTCTGGACACGGCGATGCCTTCCGAGTATACCGAGTCATTCGCCCACCAACTGGTTTCTGGAATTTCATAAAGGGGGAAGTCCCCTACAATGTTTCCGTTGCCCAGCTTGAGTATCGCCGCAACAGCGACCAGCACTTTCTTATCCTCAGTCGCCCAGAATTTGGATACGACCCCGAAACATACGGCACATTCACGCACACCATCGAAGATGGACTTGGTAAGTTTTACAAAGTTATCGTCAAGCGTGAAGACTAACGCTCCTCGACCCCGCCAGTGGCGGGGTTTTTGTAAGTTAATGAATCACCCCACCACCCAAACACTCACCCTCATGGGAATAAAAGACGGCACTTTGTCCTGGCGCAATCCCCCGAACAGGCTTATCCAGTAAGACAAACATCCCATCTACTTGATTTCTTGAGTTCTTGATTCCTTGAGTTCTTGCTCGCAAGAGCTCCCCTCCGTGTCGTATTCTTACCAAAAGATCGTTTAGATTCGTCATTGCGAGTGAGGTGTGGCAACCTGCCTGCCGGCAGGCAGGTCTCACTCCACCAATCCAGTTTACCTCTCCAACTTCGAACTGATCCCCCGTAGCCTCATCCGCCTCCGCAACAATAAGCTCATTCCTCTCCGCATTTTTCGATATTACATAATAGATCGGCGTCTCCCCCAAATCTTTTTTCTCCCTATTTTGTGACACTGTGTCACTGTGACTCTGTACTACCTTTCTCTGTGCTTTCGAATTCCATCTCCACCCTCCTCTCTGCCCTATCGTATAAAACCACACTCCATCATGAGCACCCACTTCGTGGCCTTCAGTATCCAGCACCTTACCGGGAACTACTTTTAGTCTTCTGGCCAAGAACTCTCTCACTTCCACGTTACCCACAAAACAAATTCCCTGGCTGTCTTTTTTATCGGCCACCGAGAGTCCCGCGTCTTTGGCTATCTCTCTCACTTCGCCTTTTACCAAATCCCCGAGGGGGAAAAACACATGGCTCAGTTCTTTCTGTGTCAGCTTCCACAAAAAATACGTCTGGTCTTTATGCTTATCCTTTGGAATAAATAATCCTGTAGGGGCAGGCCCCCGCGCCTGCCCGTTTTGTTGCAACCGTCCAAGTCTCGCATAATGCCCGGTCGCAATGTAATCAAACCCATTCGCTAGTGCCCAATCCAAGAAAAGCCCAAACTTTATCTCACTGTTACACAACACATCCGGATTTGGGGTTCTGCCTGCTTCGTATTCTTCATAAAAATACTTTATAACTCTTTGGTTATACTCTTCCGAAAAGTCCAATACCTTGAATGGTATCTCCAGCTCCAAGCAGGTTTTAAGTGCCATTTGTCTATCCTCATCCGCCCGACAGCCGTTCTTCTTAATCCATTCCTCTCGTGTCAGACCATCTCTCTCAATTTCGCTTTTTGGTGGCCAGCAATAAAGATGCACTCCAACCACGTCATAGCCTGCCTTTTTCAAAAGCAAGGCACTCACGGCACTGTCTACGCCACCTGATATTCCCACAGCCACTTTTTTGCGATTCACATCCTATATTATACCTGACCCATCGCGCTTTTTCCTTACACCACTAAGTGTTCAATAATTAATCCCTGAGTTCCTTGAGGTAATAGCATAATATGTCTACCCTTTCTAAATTTTTTTTGCCCCTCAACTTTTATATCTTCAACTCTTTTAATATCTTCTAAACTAGTTTTTCTCTTTTTTTCCACTCCTCTAATTGTTCTTTCCCTCAAATCCCTATAAACCTCACAATCACCCTGCCTCATAATTGCTTCTGCTTCCATCCCTGAGTTAATCACTTCCATCCATCTATAAGTACTGGAAATCACAGCCACTGCGTCATCCATGGCCTTTACTTTCCAAGCACTCTCAACCTCTTCCTCCTTAGATAGACTTGACTTGCCACTTTTCCCATTCCTGTATGCACGATGCTTGTTGTATTTTATTCTAGCTTTATTCCCAAGCTGGTTTGTAAAAAATTCAGTCACATAAGCCTTAACCACATTCTTGTCCTCATAGTCAGCTATTTCACTCACCACATTTGATACAAGTGAAATAAATCTTTCTGGTTGCAACATTCCAGCTAGAAAATATGTTTGAGCGACCCACATCGAAATATGGTCTTCATCTTTGATTCCAGTATCACATTGCTCTCTGGTGACCACTTTAGCTTCCTCATTATCGACAATCCCTATCTTCCCGTCATCCAACAAAGAAAAAGTTGTTTCATCTCTTTCTAGTAACTTTCGCCTTAGGTACCTTCTGTCCTCTTCATTAACGAATATCTCTTCCCCGCCTACAATTCTTCGCTCAGCCTGGTGTCCTAATTCCTTTATATCCGTCTCTATCAATTTATCTGTTTCCATAATATATCTTACATTTTACTTCAAAAGCTCCAAATTCCCCATACACAGCTCACTTCCCGGCCTTTCCACGAGGCACTCCTCAAACTTCATTTTTGCTTCTTCTTTTTTTCCGATCCACTGGTAATAGAGTCCCCAATTATTCAGCAATTCTGGATATTTTGGATAGATTTCACTGGCTCTCTCCATCACTGGCTTGGCTTTTTCCAAATCGCGTCCGATTAGATATATCGCCGCTGCATTGCTCTGTGCCATTACACTACCAGTTACATACTTAGCGTCGTGAAGGAATAGTCTCTCCTGACTCAGCCAATCAAAATTTCTAACCACCGTCCTCCCGGCATAAAGGATGATTACTAAAACAATTATTAGGCCTTCAAGGAGTCTCCTTGTAGGGGCAGGCCCTCGTGCCTGCCCGCTAAATCTCAATGTGAATGAAAACAATATCATCACCACCCCCAGACTCGGCCAAAACCACAATCTCTCCCCAAATATCGTCCCTATTGGAAACAAAATATTTCCGGTAATCAGTATCGGACCCCAAAACAACATCATCCCCATGATACCCGCCATTGTATGTAGGGGCGGGCCCCCGTGCCCGCCCGAAACCTGGTGGGGCAATCCAGTTAGCAACAAAACATTGATAGTCGCCATACCCACTCCCAAAATAACTCTCCAATCAAACCAAGAATCTACTAATTTTATTTGATTATAAGAATAGTCATAGCTCAAATTTATCGGAAAAAATATTTTACCCACCCCAAAAGGAATTAGTCCAACAGCATTCTGGATTCTTTTTTCAGTCGTCACAAACTTCAGCGGATTCTCTACCGTCGTCGCCCTATTCTCTATTCCCGTTCCCCCCAAAACTACCGTCCGAAGCAGAAAAAATCCCACCAAAGACATCATCACAAACACGCTCGCTCCCACTTTTTCTTTCTTTTCTACCTGGTTCGCCATCCAAATCAAATACAACAGTATCGGCACGCCCACCATCGCCGTTTCCTTTGATAACATGGAGAGAAAAAGATACATAACACACACTTCCCATTTCCTTTCCATACCCTTCAAGGTCGCCAAAAGCATAAAGGCCAAAGACAACATCTCTGCTCGGCCAACTATATTGTTTACTACTTCCGCATGTATCGGCAAAACAATAAACAGCACAGTACCCCAAAATGCCCAATCCCTCCACCACACAACACTATCGTCATCTCGAGCGTAGTTCCATAGATACCCCGAAGAGGGTACGAGAGATCTCATTCCATTTATTTTCTCCTTTTTGAGTTTTCGAGTTTTTGAGTTTTCGAGTTCTTCCATGACTCTGTATACCAGCCAACACACCCACGCATAGATCAATACATTCCCCAATCGAAATCCCCAAGCTCCTTTCCCGGAAATCAAAGCATTCAGATAAAAACTAAAACTCGTCACAGGTCTATACACCGAACTCTCATTTCCATCCAAATAGAAGTACGGTCTGATCAATGTAGACACCAATGCACTCACCTTTCCCATTTCCGGGTCTCCAGACACTACCCTTACATCGTCCTGTACGAAGCCGCCAAAAATACTCACAAAATAAATGGCAAACGCCAAAACAAAAATTACCCGTCCCTTCATCCCTCAATTGTAAATTAAATACTCTGCTTCTTTGTGGCTTCTTTAATCCGATATTCACTCTGCCCCTCTTTTTCCTCCTTTTTAGAGACACCCACTTTCTTTCCTTTAGCCAGTCTTACCTGCTCTTCCGTTTTTTGAAATTGATTGTGAAACGCCGGACTATATACTGTATTCTTCTGCCTCATGAAAAAATTGTAGCATATCTTACCCTCTCTTTTCTCCACCTCCACCCACAACTTCCAATTTCGGAACCTCCTTACCAGTTATCCCCAACTCTTTTTTTTCTGATCTGGCTCCAGCCATCACCGGATCGACATTATCCAGAGTTCTCATTCTCTCGAGATGGTGTTGCCACGCTTCGGACTTAATAGTTTTAAGTCTAACTCTCTGTATTGCATCGCTTATTGGTGTACTAGACACAAGAAAATTCTACAACAAAAAATGGTCACTCAAAAGGCTATCTAATCATTTCCTTTGCCACGTTTACCTCCGGAAAGGCCTTTTCAAACCACTTAAACTGTGCCGTCCTGTTCTCATCAGGATCATCCCATAAACCATTAATGATAATGTACTGTCACGTTCAAAATCTCAATCACCTCTCTCTTTTTCCTAAAAATAAATATCGCCCTGTATTTTCTATCTATTCTAAAGCTGTAAATCTCAAGTTTTCTTGGTTCCAAAAGCTCAACATGCAAACTTGGATGATATAAATCACTCGTCAACAATTTCACCTGTTTCTCATGTTTCCTCACCAAGCCATATTTCTTCAACTTCTTCAACACAAGTGCACTCAAGGGAATAACCTCCATCTTATTTCACGAAATAATCACTATTTTCCAAACCCTCTTTCAAATCAGCCAAAAACTCTGAAGAATACTTATTTGTCTTTTTAAATTCACCAATTATCTTTTTTGCTGATTTCTCACCTGGAACGTCAAAGGGGAAAACAACACTCTTTTTTAACAACGCTTCATCATTTAATGTCGTTCTCAGCAAGGCACGCACAAACTCGCTTCTATTCTCAAAACCAAATACTCCAGACAATCTGTCGATTTCTGATATCTGATGATCGGTCAAAGACAAGCTTACGGTACTCATTGTTGAATCTTAACATACTTTACTAAACCTTGTCAAGCTTCAACAAACTACCTCACCATCTTCCCTGCCACGTTTACCTCCGGAAAGGCCTTTTCAAACCACTTAAACTGTGCCGTTCTATTTACCTCAAATATTCTCCATTGTTTAGTCTCTTCATCCCACGCCACATCCAGCCCAGCAAAATCAGCTTTGACTACCTTCACTGCCGCCAAACTTAATCTTTCCAGATCTGCAATTTGTTCTTTGGTGAATTTTGGCTTTATCTTAGATAGTTCCTCTTGCTGAGATATCACTTGGAACTTATCTTTCTGCCTATGTTTCATCATACCCAGTATCTGTCCATTTAAGACCAGTACTCTATACCACCTCCTTACTCTTAACACCGGTTGAATAAGAACATCTCCTTCACTATTCTTCAGCGCCAACTTATTAAGCCTAGTCAACGTCTCTGCCATTTTTACATTCTTACCGTGAGACCCAAAACGGGCTTTCACCATTACCGGGACAAACTCGCCCTTTCTCTTTCCCAAAATTTCCAGATATCTCTTCCAACCTCGCTGTCCCCTAAAGGATACAAAGGGAATCACTGGCAGACCAGCCTCTGCCATAAGCAATCCTTGTTCGAGTTTACCCATCAAGGGAAAAAACTTAAAACTTTCCCCGTTTATCACCTTTACACTTTTTCTTTCACTATTACTGTCTCGAGTTCTTGAGTTCTTGAGTTCTTGAGTTCTCGTTTGTTCCACATATTCCAAAACGACCGACTTTACTCCCAACATCGATTCACCACCCCTTTTTGTTGCAGCTCGAGGGATGATCAGATCATACTCATCTAATTTATTTCCTGTCCCCAGATCAACGATCGGCTTCCCCAACTTACTCACCCCAATCCGCACATGTTCATAATTCACTTTGTCCACCTGATAACCAAGTTTGACGGCTTCCTCAGCCAATCGCCTTGGCTCATACTCCCCCCTAAATCTAGTCAATATTAATATCTTTTTCATAAATTATCGTCATTGCGAGGAGCCAAAGGCGACGCGGCAATTCCCGACTCGGAGATTGCTTCAGTACTTCGTAATTCGCAATGACTGCGGAATTTATTAATACAGTATTCCAATATTTTCCTGGCCGCATTTATCTTGGTTCTTTTCTCAAACACTTTGAATTGAGGCGCTTCGTTCACTTCAATTATGTAAATTTTTCCCGTTTCGGTACTTCGGACCAAATCCGTTCCGGCTACTTCCACTCCCAAAACCTTGGCCGCTTTTTCTGCCGTTTCCATGACATCACTGGGCAAATCAATTCCCAAAGATTTTCCCTGGCTTTTGTTAAGAATCAACTTTTCTTCCTTCATTTGGCGTTTAAATCCTCCAATACACTTGTACCCCACTGTCATTACTCTATAATCTCCATCGTTCTTGATATATTCCTGCACCAAAAAGCCACGAAAAATAGGAATTTTCTTGTTGGCCAATTTAGCTTTTTCTTTCCTTCCTTCCAAAATGCGCTTCAGTTTCTCCAAGTCCGACAGTTCTCTCACCCAAAAAGTTCCCCTACCGTGTCTGCCTCCAGCCGAAAGTTTCACGATCACCGGCAATGCCCAAGTCTCCAGTTCCTTTTCCAAATCCTTGAAACTTTCGACATAAGCTGATTTCGGGTATAGAACTCCAGCTTCAGTTAGCTGCCAGCTCATCACCGATTTAAATCTCCGAAGTGGTCCTTCTGTCTTCAGATACTCATCTACCATCGGAATATTATGCTTTCGGGCATAAAGTTGCAGTAGTTTGCTCCACTCCAGCTCCGACCCCACCGATCGGAAATACCAGCCATCGAACTCTTTCATATCCATCTCCCCAAACAAAATCTTCTCTCCCACCACTTTTAGTTTTCTATACTTGACTGGGACCAGCTCAACCCCCAAAGCCACCGCCTCCTCCTGAAACCTTTTTTCGCTCTCATCAAATGTCAGCCTATGTAAATATGCAATTTTCATCAAAGTAATTAAATTATAAGTTCCGAAGTGCCTGTCCCTAAAGAAAAAGATTGCGCAAAGCAAAAATGCCGGGTTTTTATGTACTCATAAAAATTTTTGCTGCAAGTCAGGACGGATTTTGCGCAGGCAAAATAGCGTCCGTTTTTTCGTAGGGATAGGTACGACAGGAACCGAAATAACATATTCATTTTCTAATTTTAATGAGACCTGGATCCACTACGAAATCTCTCAGATCCCTTCTCCCGATTAATAGTTGTCTCCTCAAGTTATTTCTATCCGTCACATTTGCCCTGGTCTTAATCATTCTACCTTTCAGTTTAACGGTTAGGGCAATTAAAGTTCTCTCCTCTATTCCCAATGAGTTTTTTACTTTCTTCGTCCACAATACATTTTCCGGAGTCAGCAAACCTAGTTCCAAAGCTAACGCGTAATCTATCGAAGAACTCCTGGCTCCGGTATCTATTTTGGCATTTAGTTCGACCATTTTCTTCTTCCCGTTTCGTACTTTTATTTTCTCAAAAATACCCACTACCGGTTTCTCCTCACCCAGGAATCGAACTCTGTTGGCAAACTTGCTGGCAAAGAGCGCTTTCCCTATTTTGACTCCCTTTTCGGCTTCCTCTACTTCTAGTCCCTCAACCCTCTCCAATCTTCTTCTCAAACCCGCCATATTGGCAATCTGAATCGACAAACCAGGCTGATCGTTAAGCTCTAGCACTACCGGACCCTTTTCTTCGTCAATCAGCATATCTACAGACAGATAATTCAGTTTAGAAATTAGTTGCGTTTCCACCGCCATTCTCAGTATCTTGTTCCAATAAGGAATAGTGATACCGTTTACTTTTATATTGGTGTCCGGGAAAAACTTGACCGATCTGTTCTTATAGACACCGTGAGTCGTTATGCCAGTCGCAATATCTATCCCCAATCCTATTGCTCCTTGGTGAAGATTGGCTTTCCCCATGCTCTCTTCCGTAGGGAGACGCAACATCGCCATTACCGGGATATTGTTATAGACTATCACCCGGACGTCAGGTGCTCCGCCTACCGCCAACTTTTTAAATTTAGGATGTATCTTAATTCTCTCTTCTATCATCACCTTATCCGGGAGATTATTGTGGGAATATTTTCCTTCCGCAATATCCATCGAATGAAGGACCAGATCTTCCGCAAATGCTTTCTTATCATCCACAGTTAAAAATACTCCGCTCTCTTTCGTCATCTTTTTAATCAAAACTATCCCCTGACCGCCAAACCCCTGGACCGGTTTAATCGCAAATCCATCCTTTAACTTGTTCCATTTAAACAACCTAGCCTCTTTAGCATTGTCAATAGCTCCCAAAAGCCTCGGATGCGCCACTCCGGCCTTTTTCAGCATCTTCTTTGTTAGCAGTTTGTCATCCGCCCTACGTCTAGCACTCTTTAAATTAAGCAACAAATAGTCTGCCGATCGGGCATTGAGTCCTAATATGTCTGATAGTCTTGGCATTATTTGGATATTAGTTTTCTAAATCTCCAAATCTCAGACAACCGGAGGCCTTTATATTTTCCAATGAGTAAATCCAATGTCAAAATCAAAACTGCCGATATTTCCGGCTGAAGCAAAACTTGATCCTGGACCCATCTGGCGCTCATCAGCTTATAAGAGATCAAAGCCAAAACTACTGTTTCCAAAGTCATGCCTAGAGACGTCGACAAACTCCTGGTTATTTGAGCTTCGATAAATGTCTCCGCCAGCAGAACAAAGATCATAATCGGGAAAATCCCCACACTCATCAATCTTTCCAGGCCTATCATCGGTGACATTATCAAAAGACCTAGTACCGATATCGAAATTAACCAGATTAAGACGGCTAGTTTAGGCAAGTAGGGAACTCTAATCTTCTTGGTGATCATCCGTCCGAACACCGCCGCCAACATCACGAAGGTCAATAGCACCAATCCCACCATGCCCCCGGTAGACACAAAAGCTACCGCCAGTAAAGAGGGAACGATCATTCCAAAGCCGTTTACCCCCACTACCTGTCTTGAAAATGCGACCAATGCGGCCACCAGGGGAAATAGAAAAAGCAAAACTATGGTATTGGGAGATACTCCCTCGGAAACTGCCTCGCGGATAGCCAGCTTCAGAGAATTAACCAGCCACCAACCGGAAACTTTTTGAGATTTCATAACCTGAATCAGTCGATCACCCTCTTCCTTAGGTACTGTTAGGTCAATTTCCCGACCCGAAATTTGAGCAGATTCAGTCGCTCCTATTTCAATCACCACCGCACCTTGATTATTTTCAGCCAAAATCGTCAATGGCAAGCTCAAAAAACAGAAGAAGACCAGGATAAATACGATTTTTTTCATGTCCCACATTTTACCTTACAATAGCCCCACCCGCCACTATTTGACTACCTTTTTTAATAATATACAATGGAAGTAAGAGTATTTATTACTTCCATCAAACATATATCCTTAATATCATGGATAGTCTAACCGCAAAATTATATCAATCCCAAAAAACAATCCTTACAAACAAGGATCTGGCTTTAATTTGGCAAGAAACCAGTCCAAACAACTTAAAAGCAAGATAGTATACTACGTTAAACAGGGTGTTTTGAACCGCCTTACTCGGGGCGTCTTCGCCAAAGATAAAAATTATAATCCAAAGGAACTAGCAACCAGTATCTATAGTCCATCCTATATTAGCTTTGAAACGGTTCTGCGAGAAGCCGGCGTTATTTTTCAGCATTACGACACAATCTTTGTTGCCGGTCCATGGCCAAAAATCATGACCATTGATAAAGTAACCATTACTTTCAGAAAACTAAAGGATACTGTGTTGTTTAGTTCAGCCGGTGTGAATAATAAAGAAAATTATAGTATCGCTTCACCGGAACGAGCCTTTTTAGATACCATCTACCTTTTCCCAAAATATTATTTCGACAACCTCCGATCCATTGATTGGGAGAGGTGCTTAGAACTGGTGAAAATTTACCATAACCAACAATTGATTAAACGCTTAAAAAAATATCAGAAAGAATATGCTCAATAGAGAAAAACATCAGCTGGTCATGGGGCGCATTCTGCGAGATATTTACGCAAATGCCTCAATTGCTTCACTGCTCGGTTTCAAGGGTGGCACTTGTGCATACTTTTTCTCCTCTCTTATGGCGACACTGACCACAACATAAAATTCGAGGTTAACATAAGAATGGACATATCAACCATTCAGGAGCGCTTCGAACTCAGAGAGTATCTCGGCATTTCCATGCTAATTGGCAAGAGATCGTATATGTTCGCTAGTAAAATGGCCGCTCTTACACTGCGAGGCGAAACAGCCATGCGTGATATTTATGACATCTGGTACTTCGCAAAAAGTAATTGGGACATAGATATTGAAGTGCTTAAAATTAGAACCGGGAAAAATGTGAAAGAACACCTTGCGGATTGTATTGCGGTTATCGAGAAAGTTAAGGATAATCAGATTCTCCAAGGTCTAGGCGAACTTTTAAATGAGAGGGAAAAAGCTTTTGTCAGGAACAATTTGAGAAAAGAAGCTGTGTTCTTCCTTAAAAACTATCAGTCCGTCTTAAAATAAACTTACATCCAAGTTTCGCACCTTCCAGTATTTTACTCCATTTATGATATTATTCATAATATGTCAGAAAAAACTAAAAATATTACCAGCCTTTATACACCATTATTGGTGATCCTATTAATCGGCGCCGCCTTTTACATTGGTAGATTGTCCTCACAAGTCTCGTCCTTAAAAGGCGGCCCCTCTGCTCCTCCGGTAGCTCAGCAACCATCTGATACCCAGCCACCTACAAATCCTACCGTAAGTGCGGATACTATTAAAGGTCTGTTTAGCCAGGACCTTATCAAATTTGGAGATGTAAACAAAAAAATGATTTTTGTCGAGGTCTCCGACCCAAGTTGCCCTTATTGTCATGCGGCTGGGGGCTTAAACGGAAAATTAAATAAAGAAATGGGGACTCAGTTTACTCTAGTTGCAGATGGAGGAACTTATGTAGCCCCAGTAACCGAAATGAAAAAGCTCCTAGATCAGAAAAAAATAGGTTACGTTTGGATCTACAGCAATGGACATGGAAATGGAGAGATGGCCGCCAAAGCACTCTACTGTGCCAACGAAAAAGGTAAGTTCTGGGACGCCCACTCTCTGTTATTTTCGGCTGAGGGTTATGACTTAATTAACAACAAAGTGAAGAATGATCTATCTCAAGCAGGCACAATGTCGAGTTTCTTAAGCAAAGCAGTCGATGCAAACTTCATGAAAGGTTGTCTCGAAAGTGATAAGTACAAAGATAGGTTAACTGCAGATATCAGCGTCGCAAAAAGTTTGGGTATCAATGGAACTCCGGGATTCTTTATAAACACGACGAGATTTTCTGGCGCAGTACCTTTTGACAGCATGAAGAGCGTGGTTGACGCAGCCTTAAAATAAAGATGTTTGTTGCATTCTACTCAAAAATGATGGATATTAAATCTATACATGGACCCCAATCCTATCCAGCCCCCTCAATTCCAACCAAGTCCGGCTCCCGCCCCATCATTAAGCTCAAAGCCTGACAAAGATATTCCCATCTACATTTTGGTTATCCTTTTTGTCATGGTCATCGGCTCTCTTTTTCTTTTTCGCTATGTTTTGCAAAAATCCACCAATCGTCCAGTCAATACCACCAATATCAACCAAGAACCAACAACTCTCCCGTCTCTGACCCCCACCCCCACCCCCCTCCAAGGACCCGGCCCATACTCTTGCAGTTTTCTAGGGACCTGTAAAAATTGGGATCCCCAAATCCAAAAGGAAAACTGCACTGTTACTTTTGCCGACAAAGACTGCCTCGGCCAGTGTGGTGATACGACAAAGCGTTGTAAATTTTAAAAACAAATGATGAAATACTCACTAAACATCAATCACTCCGACCATCTATATTCCATCCGCTTCCCCAAATCAGTTCTTTTCCTCACTATTATTTTACTTCTTCTACTGGCTCTTCCCTACCCCTCACCCAAGCCAACCTCCGCCGCAGGCGAGGCCTTAACTATCAGCGCCCCTACCACTTTAAGTGGCACGTATGGCATAACGGCCACTAGGTTCACCGACAAAGCCAATCCACAGTATTACTTCGAGCCAGCTGGTACTTCTGTCCTAAATAACATCACCGGAAATTTATCTGGAAATGCAACAACGGCGACGACCGCCACAACAGCAACAACGGCCACAACTGCGACTAATTTGTCAGGATTTACAAATTCAAATTCAAGTAATGCCATCGTCGGCCCCGATACCTTGACAAATAATGGTATTGGATATGTAAATACTATCTCATTACTTGGTCAAGCAGATGGTGCGCTATATGCACAAGCATACAGTACGTCTTGGGTAGGACAAATCTATCAAGACTATAGAACTGGTAGGATTGCCACAAGAGGAAAGAGTAATGGAGTATGGCAAGCTTGGCTAACCAATATTGATTCCGGCAACATCGCCTCGCAAACAGTAAGTAATTCGGATATGGTTGACGGTCAACACTTTACTTGGTCAAATAGTAGCAATGCTCCGACCTACGTCTGGGGAGCAAATTCAAATGGAAGTAGTTTTTTGGCAGCCCGAGGATCAATGAGTGTAAATTATGCCAATACTGCTGGAAATGCGAACACTACTGATGGCCAGCACTTAGGTACTGGCAATAGCCCGACGTTCCAGAATCTTTCTCTTAATGGTGTTGTGCCAACAATACAGGGATACTCACCGTCGAACTATGCAATCAGGATGACACCGAATTTCCATTTGAATGCTTACAATGGATATGCGGTCATTCTCAACTGGGACCAGGGAACTACTGGAGCCACGCAGACATTACGCATTGGCAATGGAGCAAATGCTGATGCGTTTTACGTAAGGGCGAATGGTGTAGTTTGGTCTGGTAATACAATTACGGCCGCTTCAGATGCAAGATTAAAGACCAACATTCAATCTTTGACAGGAAATACTCTAAAAAAGATAGATAACCTTCGAGGAGTTTATTTTAACTGGAAACCTGAAACAAATAAGGGAAGCGGCCGTCAAATCGGTGTCATTGCTCAAGAAGTGGAAAAGATCTACCCAGAACTTGTTACCACAGATGAGGATGGCTATAAAAGCGTTGCTTATGACCGGCTTGGACCTATTCTTATTGAGGCGATCAAAGAACAACAAAAAGAGATCGATTCCCTCAAATCGGAAGTCGATAGCTTGAAAAAAGATATCGAAGCCATCAAACAAACCCTAAAGACCAACGAACAATGAAACCCCTTCTTCTTATTTTATTGATATCCGCCCTGTTTTTCTTCACAAATGTTAAAAGCGCTGATGCGTGCGGGTCGCAAATTTCGCAAAGTGTAACTATCTACACGATCCCCTATACAATCAACATAGGGTGTTATGGAAGTTGGACAGCTTATGAACTTCCTATCGTTGTTCCATATGGATATGGTACTTACTACTCCTTGCCCGCTACCGTCAATTATCCATATTGGTATAATTACGGTTGTTACAGTAAATCAGGATTAGACTGTGATAGTACTTGTGCTAGTTATGGCCTATATTGTCCAACAAATTATGCA
>Ga0210044_10006872_pt1 | contig 14782 bp, 17 predicted proteins | sample CryGey13umfilter_2_FD_183959 | JGI IMG/M metagenome (GOLD analysis project Ga0210044, IMG submission 183959) | Groundwater microbial communities from aquifer in Utah, USA - Crystal Geyser 4/9/14 3 um filter (SPAdes) (version 2) | ecosystem: Environmental > Aquatic > Deep subsurface >...
TAGTTTATTGTTAAAAAATAATATTGCAAGAACCATCGCACTATTGTGTAAATAACCTCACCTATTCCAAGTGAAGTTATAATTTTAATTAGATCATGTTGTAATTTTACTTTATCAGTTTTACCTGATTCAAGCAAATATTTTTTTCTATTATCTAAATAATACAAACTACCAAATGTAGAAAAATAAACTACATAATCAACAAGTAGCGTATAACTAGTATTAAGATAAGCTGCTTGTTCAGATAACACCTGAGCAACTATAGCAGAAATTATTATTGACGCTGCAAAAGCGATAAGAATATTTTTGTTAAGTGAAAAATATTTGTTATATTTTTTTAACATGGAATTATTAGTTTTTCTCTACAATTAAACTAGTCTAAAGTAATCTTCAAGAAAATCAACAACCCTGCAAGTTCAGCAATACCAACTCCTAACATGTAAGGAAATATTTCATATGAAAAAAGTTCGTCCATTGAAAAATATGCAAATGCTCCAATAACATTATGAAGAAATAGCATGCCTGCAACAACAATCATGCCCAAGGGAAGCTGCGCTTTTGTCTTTGAGTATATTTTTCCAAAAATGCAGATTAAGACTACAAGTACCACCATATTTGCAATTGAAACTATAGATAGCAATAGAGAATTAGATTCCATTTAGAGAGAAGCATCTCCTAATCTTTTATTTACTTTTGTCCAGTTTTCCTTCAATTTCTTCAAATGTCTCCATATTGGCTTCTAGAAATGCAGATATAAAATACATAATACTATATTTTTCTCCAACTTTTACAATCATGTTATTTTTTTCAAGAACTTTGATATGATGCTGAATAGCCTTATAATCAAAGCCCAATTCCTTAGATAATTGATTTGTGTTAAGCGGTGTTTTTTTTAGTATAGATATAATCCGTAAACGGGTTAACCCACCTCTTGAGCCTGCAAAAATAAACCACATTAGTCTTTTTGATTCAGGATCGTTTGCCATAATCTATAAAATTCTTGTATACATCAATTAAAAGGCGTTATGGGTTTTATTTTCTGCTAAAGATTAGAAAGTATAAAAAACATAATCTGCCATTTCCTGTGAAGTAAAATGATGCTAAACTATGATGCTCCTTTGTACAGACCTCCATCTGAGGCAAGATCATTAATTTTTCAAGTTACATTGGGATGCTCCTTTAATGAATGCTCTTTTTGTGATATGTACAGATCGAAACAATACTCAGAAAGACCGTGGGATGAAGTAAAAATGGAAATTGATCTAATGGCAAAACAATTACCAGATACAAGAAAAATCTTTTTGGCAGATGGCGATGCACTAAACCTTGATTCAGAATACATTGTCAAAATTGTAAAATATATTTATGAAAAATTTCCTAACCTTGAGAGAATTTCATGTTATGCAATGCCCATGAATATCTTAAAGAAAACTCCCGAGGAGTTGGAGAAAATGCATGATGCAGGATTGAATATGTTGTATTTGGGAATTGAAAGCGGTTCAGACATAGTTTTAAAAAAAGTAACAAAAGGAGCAATTTCAAAAACAATTATCAAATCAGTTAACAAGGCAAAAGATGCGGGCTACATAATGTCATGTATGATTATTCTAGGATTGGGTGGAAAGACCTATTCTAAGGAGCACATTAGGGGAACCGCAGAAGTGATTAGTGCTTGTTCTCCTCATTATGTAGGAGCACTGACTCTCTATTTAGAAAACGGAATCAAACAAGAATTTTTGGAAAAGTTTGGAGAACCCTTTGTTCGAATTAGTGATGAAGAATCCCTTGAAGAGTTGCATGATTTGATAAGTCAGATTGAAACTAAAGAAGAAATAGTCTTCAGAGCAAACCACGGCTCAAACGCATATACAATTAAGGGTACATTTCCACAAGACAAACAGGATATGCTAGATAAAATAGAATGGATGAAACAGCATCCAGAAATCATGCGCCCTGAGGGACTGCGCGGTTTTTAAAACATGCTAAAATGTACGATTAACTAATCATAAAATTCCAATGAGCGAATGTTGTAAAAATACTAGAGAAATATGATAAAAGGTGTTTACAAACATATTTCACAATTAAACTTGATTTTTAGTTGATTATCCTAGTTTTTACTATTTACTTTCTAATCCATTTATGTCATCAAGTTCTATTAGAATTGTATTTTCGGTGTATTCTGTTTTTATCTTGGAGCCTAACTCAAAAAATATTGTTTCATAATATGTTCTAAAAAATAAAGACCAATGTTCACCCATTTCATGATACATCACTAATTTTGTATTGTTGTTTTCATTGTACTCTTTAATTGAGAATCCGGATGATTTGGCACGTTCTTTTAAAATTGAAATCCATTCGCCTATACCGTATTTTCCTCTCATGGACAGTGCGATTTCTTTTGCACCACTTTCGGCTGAATCTTTTGCTATTTTTATTATTGTTTCTTTATTCATATGCTTTACCAATTCCATTAATGCAGATTTCAGCATAACAATCCAACCTATCTCTGAAGCATTTACGTCCCAGTTTACATGAGAATCAAAAATTTGGTTTACATATGTATTGAGACTTAATTTCTGATCTTTTGAAATTTTTTTTAAATTATCAAGAGTATTTGTATTTATTCGAAAACTTGCATGTTCTGTAGGTGTTCTTTTTTTCTGAATCATTGCTGATTTGTAATGATAATACAAGACATTTTAATTTAATTGAAAAATAACTAGTTACAAGAATTTGTGCTCATAATGTGGGTTTTTGATTTTAATACTGCCCCTACACGCCGAGCATATATTGTGCTACAATGTAGCACAATGTATACTGAGAAATTATATCTACACAATACAATTAGTTACATGTACAAGTTAATCTGTAAAGATCTTGGTTTTGATTGTAGTTTTACCGTACACAATAATGATCAGAAAATATTAGCAAATAATTTTGGAGAGCATGTACAAGTTAGCCACAAGATATATTATCCAAAACAAGAAATTTTTGATTTTATTGCCATTCAAAACAAAAACCAAGATGCAACAAAATTAATGAAAAATAAAAAATCTTCATGTATTGATAGTTGTGAATCATTTAGATTGAAAAAATGGCATATGGGTCTTAGAAATTATCCATAATAAATAAGGAGAAAATACAGATTGAACAATTGTAATTGTATTAATGTAAATATTTTTGGGAGATTTTAATTGCATAAAACTTCTAATTTGTATTTCTTAAATACAATACCACGATGCAACAGATGTGGTAAAGAATCCATAATTCATGACAAAAGCCAAGGGGAAATCTTTTGCAAGTCATGTGGGCTTGTTATTGATGAAAAAATTGCTGACTTGAATCATGATTCAGTTAGTTTTGAGGACAGAAAGGACAACAGAAGAGCTGGAACTCCTATGTCGATGTCTGTTTATGATTTTGGTTTATCAACCATGATTAGTGTCATTAACAAGGATGCAAAAGGCAATTCCATTTCCCCATCAACAAATGCTACACTAAGACGAATGCGAATACTAGATCAAAGAAGTCAATTACATAAACACATTGATGTAAATTATAAAATTGCTTTTGATGTTCTACAAAGAATTCAAGATAAAATTTCTGTCTCTAACCATGTAAAAGAACTTGCAGCATACATATATCGAAAGGCAGTAGAGCGAAAAATTACACAGGGACGCTCAATTAATGCAGTCGTTGCAGCTTCAATGTATGCCGCATGTAGAAATACTCAAACACTTCGAACACTAAAAGACATATCTGACGCTACTGACATCAAACCGAAAAAAATTTCCCAGAGTTACAGAGCACTTGTAAAGCAACTCGATTTAAAAATTCCAGTAGTAAACCAAGTACAATGTCTTTCAAAGATTTCAAATAATCTTGGAGTATCTGAAAAAACAAAGTATTTGGCTATGGAAATCCTACAAAAAGCTGCAGATCTGAGAATTTTAGCCGGAAGAGATCCTATAGGAATATCGGCTGCCATATTGTATTATGCATGCCTAATAAAAAAAGAAACATTCACTCAAACACAAGTTGCCGAGGCATCAAGAGTTACTGTTGTTACGGTTAGAAATAGATTTAAGGAGATAAGAAAGATAATCCGTATTGATTTGACTAAGTGACAAATGAATAATTATGAAATACAAAATTCTTGTTGTAGAAATAGATAATGTGAAGTACTCTAGTAAGTGTAAGTTAATTAAAGGCAATTGAATTGTCAGAAAATTTATTTATCATATATGTTATTTTTATATTTTTTTCTATAGGTGCAACCCTGGGATTGTTTACTAGAGGACAAAAATATAATACATATTTTACTTATATTCCATCTGCTTTTGCATCATTCTTAACAATCGTTTTATCCCTTACTGTTTTTTCTTCTGAAAATATACATCTAACATTTTTTAACATACAACATCTCTTTGATTTTGAAATTTTTATTGATGGTGTTGCAGCATTTTTTCTCTTAATAATTGGATTGATCTCATTTGCAATTTCAATTTACTCACTTTCTTATTCTAAAAAATTTGATGATAAGAAAAATAATTCTGCACTTGGAATGCTGTTTAATGTTTTTATTATTTCTATGATCTTAGTAGTAATTAGTAACAACGTATTCTTTTTCCTAATATTTTGGGAATTAATGTCACTCACATCATTCTTTTTAGTAATTTATGAGCATGAAAATAAAGACAATCTCAAATCTGGTATGACTTATCTTGTAATGACTCATTTGGGAACGGGATTCATCTTTGCATCTTTTATTCTCATGTATACTCAAACTGGAAATTTCAGCTTTGATTCTTTTAGAGATATTTCAATAATTCCACAATACGTAAAAGATATTGCATTTGTTTTGGCTTTTGTAGGATTTGGAACAAAGGCAGGAATGGTACCTTTACACACTTGGCTGCCAAAAGCACATCCATCAGCACCAAGTAACGTGTCTGCCTTAATGTCTGCAGTCATGCTCAAAATTGCAATTTATGGAATGGTTCGGTATCTTTTTGATTTTAACGCCGTTGATAGTTCTCCTGATTATGTATGGTTAGGCATGGGAATAATCGTAGTTGGATCAATTTCGGCACTGGTGGGTATTCTTTATGCTCTTGTTGAAAATGACATTAAACGCGCACTAGCTTTTTCTAGCATTGAAAATGTTGGAATAATTTTCATCGGATTGGGACTTTCAGTGGTATTTGCCGCATTTCATCTACAGTCTTTATCTGTTTTAGCTTTTATTGCCAGCATGTTTCATACTTTGAATCATTCAATTTTCAAAGGGTTATTGTTTATGACTGCAGGTTCTATTCATTATAGCACACACACAAAGAACATAGAAGATTTAGGAGGCTTGATTAAAAAAATGCCTTGGACTGCCGTGATGTTTCTTGTTGGCTCTATTGCCATAATTGGATTGCCTCCACTTAATGGTTTCATAAGTGAATGGTTAACATTACAATCACTTCTTGCAGTGTTTCAAATACCTTCAAATATTTTGCAGGTCTCTCTTGCATTTGCCATATTGGTATTTGCACTGACCATTGGTCTATCAGGTGCAACATTTGTAAGATTATTTGGAATAACTTTTTTGTCAAAAAGCAGAAGTACAAAAGCAGCAAATGCAGTAGAAGTTCCAAAATTCATGCTAATAGGAAAAGCAATTCTTGCATCATCATGTATTTTATTGGGAATTTTGCCTTTTCTTGGAATGAATTTGATTGTATCTGCTTTTAATTTACCGTATATGCCCTCAAGTCCGTTTGAAACAATTTCAATAGCAAATACAGTTGATAGTAATTTTGCAAGTCTTATGATGCCCGGTGTGCTAGTTATTCTTACATCTGTATTTGTTGGAATTTTTGTATTTGTTAGAATTATTGGCTGTAAAACAAAGACAGTAAAATACGGTACATGGGATTGTGGATTTGGAAATTTATCTGAAAAAACTCAGTATACTGCAACATCATTGGCAGAACCACTACGCAGAATTTTTGGTGTTTTTTATAAACCTCATAATGAAATTAATGCTGATTTTTATACAAAAGAAAATTTGTATCTTAAAAAATCAATCCATGTGATTTCTACTACACGAGATATTTTTGATGAAAAATTGTATGGAAAAACAATCTCCGGGAGCTTGTTTGTATTAAATAAGATACGAAAAATACAGTCAGGAAAAGTTAATGTGTATATTTTGTACATTATGATTACTCTAATTGCACTTCTCTTATTCGTAGGATTTGGTGCGCATGAGTGATTTTTTCATGTTAGAGTATGGTCTAGGTATACTTCAGGTTATTTTGATCATATCTTTGTCTCCTTTAATCGTTGGAATAATGAGAAAAACCAAGGCAAAATCACAAAAAAGAATAGGTTCTGGAATTTTTCAACCATATTATGATATCATAAAATTACTTAGAAAAGACGAGATAGTTTCTGATCAGAGTTCTTGGATATTTCGAGCTACGCCATGGATAAATTTTGTGACAACTACATCTGCAGCGTTTTTTATTCCTACATTCCTTGTTTATTCTCCTTTTGGTGTTGTAGGGGATATTTTGCTCGTTGTTGGTTTATTTGCACTTGGGCGATTCTTTACGATGCTTGCAGGACTAGATGTAGCAAGTTCCTTTGGTGGATTGGGAAGTAGCAGAGAGATGATGATATCTGTACTTGTAGAGCCTGCATTATTTATGACAATTTTTGTAATTGCATTATTTTATGGTGGAACAAACATCAGTACAATAGTTTCATCTGCAAATGATACATCTATCTTAATTGTACCTGGAATTCTATTTGCATTAATTGCATTTTTTATTATCATGATGGCAGAAACTGGAAAACTCCCATTTGATAATCCATCTACTCATCTAGAGTTGACAATGATCCATGAATCTATGATATTAGAATATTCTGGAAAAAGTTTAGCGCTAATGGAATGGTCTCATGCAATAAAACAAATGATTTTGTTTACATTATTTGTAGATATATTTTTCCCATGGAGTTTTGTAGAACAAATTTCATTAGTTGGAATTAGTCTTGGCATACTTGTTTTCATTGCCAAAGTATCAGCATTAGCAAGTTTCACTACATTTATTGAGACACGGGTAGCAAAGTGGAGATTATTCAGAGTTTCAGATCTAATTGCAATGGCAATATCCAGTTCTATGATAGGAGTGATTTTCTTTTTCTTGTAGATATGTTTGATTTGCCAACACAAATTGATTTGTTACATGTATCTGCAGTAATTTTACTAATTGCTACTTTTGGAATTGTTGTAAGAAGGGGATTTTCAGACTTGCTGCATGCATATCGATACCAAACAATAATTCTTGCAGGAGTTGTTGCCTTGATTGCATTTGTAACTGGTATTTGGGAGCTCTACATAGTATCTGCCCTTACCTTAGGAATCAAGGCAATAATTATTCCCAAAGTGTTGTTTTATGTAACAAAAAAACTAGATTCCCCGATTAAACTAGAAATGAATCCATATGTCAGCCTCAGAATCTCTGTAATAGTTTCGGCATTGTTAGTTACAATGTCTTATTTTACGGCTTTACAATTACCTATATCGTCAGATGATACAATTAGTGTATTTCTGCCAGTTTCTTTTTCATTATTTTTTATTGGTCTGTTTATCATAATTAGTAGAAGAAAAGCACTCAGTCAAATAGTAGGGTTGCTAACTATTGAAAATGGTTTATTCTTGTTTGCTGTAGTAGTTACACACGGGTTTTCATTAATTATCGAGATAGGACTTATGGCAGATATTTTAGTAGGTGTGATAATATCTAGCATTTTATTATTCAGAATGAGTCAGACCTTTGATAGTATAGATATTAAGAATCTAGAAAGTTTGAGGGATGACTAATGTTCGACACCATATTTACATCTGTAGAATCTGCATTGGTGGTTTCACTTCTTTTAACTCCAGTGATCAGTGGATTGTTAGTTACAGTATTCAAAAGAAAACGAATTATTGAAACCACTACAATAATTTCTTCATTTTTAATATTGATTCAAGGATTGTTTTTACTAACTAGTATTTTAGAAAAAAAATCCATCATTATTTTTGATGGTATATTTTATCTTGATTCTCTAAGTGCAATTATGATAATCACAATTTCTTTGGTAGGATTTCTCTCATCTCTATACTCTGTAAATTACATGGGTAGACAATATGATAAATTAATTGTTGACAGAAAAAAACTTGTTAGATATTATCAAGGATTCAATATGTTCTTATTTACAATGTTGCTTGTTCCAGTTTCCAACAATCTTGGTATAATGTGGATTGCAATTGAAGCTACCACACTTGTTTCTGTTTTGTTGATTATGCTTTATACAAAACAAAGCTCAATTGAAGCATCATGGAAATACTTGTTGATAGCTACTGTGGGTTTATCACTTGCTCTTTTTGGAATAATTTTCTTTTATTATGCAAATTCTGTTTATGATAATTCCTTTAACTCTATTCACGGGATGGACTGGACAAACATGGCTGAAAATGCGCCACAATTTGATCCTAATCTTGTCAAATTTGCATTTATTTTCATACTTGTAGGATTTGGAACAAAAGCAGGTCTTGCACCAATGCATACATGGCTTCCTGATGCCCATAGCGAAGCTCCATCTCCAATCAGTGCTCTTTTGTCAGGTGTTTTGCTAAATTGTGCCTTTTATGGGCTTTTACGATTTCATATAATTTCTAGTCGTTCCATTGGTTCTGAATTCTCAAATACACTGTTGATTATTCTTGGAATAATATCACTTGGCATTGCTGCAACATCGATATATTTTCAGAAAGATGTGAAACGTATGTTGGCTTTTTCAAGTGTTGAACATATGGGAATAATCTCTGCATCCATAGGCTTTGGAATTTTTCTGGGAATTTATGGGGCATTACTTCATGTGATTAATCATGCTGTCGTAAAATCACTCTTGTTTTTTTCAAGCGGATCAATTTCCCAAAAATATCAAACAAAATCTATTGCAGACACAAGTGGAATAATTAAGACGATGCCAATAACTGGCTTTATGTTTTTGATAGGAGGATTGGCAATAATTGGAATGCCACCATTCAATATTTTCATGAGTAAATTTTTAATGTTGAGTTCTGGATTTAGTTCTGAAAACTTTCTCGCAAGTGCACTTGTAATTTTGTTTCTGCTAATAATATTTGCAAGTTTTGGAAAGCATTTACTACACATGGTATTTGGAAATCCAAAATCAAAAATGGAAAAAGGGGATCTTGGAAAACTTTCAATTTTACCTATGGTTATCTTAGTTTCAGTTATTTTCATAATGGGAATTTATGTTCCAGAACCTTTACAAATATTGATTGAAGATGCATCAAAAATTATACTAGTAGGTGGAGCCAACTCTTGATAAGTTCATACATGTATTATATTTTAGAGGCGAAAATTTGAGTTATAAAGAAACAATTCAAAAATATTATTCAAAATTGGAAAATTTTGATTCAAGTATAAAAAAACTTGAAAACAATAATGAATTACATCTAATTTTGAATGATCCCAGTAAATTACATGATCTTTGTAATTTTTTGAAAAAGGATCTTGATCTTAGATTGTTGACAATAATATGCTGTGATGAACGAAAATTAAATCACGGGTTCAAAATTAGGCATATTTTTGGTTCTGATGTTGATGATTTTTTCTTGTTTGTAATATTGTCTATGGATGAAAGTCACCAATATTTTCCTAGCATCTACGATGTATTTTCCTCTTCAATTCTATATGAAAGAGAAATTAATGACATGTTTGGGTTAACTGCTAAAAATAATCCAAATATCAAACCATTAATCTTACACGATTTCCCAAATGATGTTTTTCCACTACGAAAAGATTTTAAATTAAGCGATGACATAAAGAGAAATTTAAAACAGTTTGAATTCATTCCAATTACGGGTGAGGGAGTATGTGAAATTCCTGTAGGTCCAATACATGCAGGAATAATTGAACCCGGTCATTTTAGATTTAATGTTGTAGGCGAAACTATAATCAACTTGGAAACCCGCTTTGGATATGCTCACAAAGGAATAGAGAAACTTGCAGAAAGCATGCCATTACATGACGTGGTATTTTTATCAGAAAGAATTTCAGGAGATGAATCGGTAGCAAACTCTGTTGCATTTTGTCAGGCAGTAGAGAAAATTGCGCGGTTAGCAATTCCTCAAAAAGCAAAACAAATTCGATTATTGTTTGCAGAATTGGAAAGAATCTATAACCACTTTGGAACTCTCAATGGCATTCTTACAGATATTGGATTTCCATATGGTGCATCCAGATTAAATATTTTGAAAGAACAAATGATACAATTAAACGAAAAACTATCTGGAAGTAGAATATTGTTTGGGGTTAATCAAATTGGTGGAGTAAAAATTAACATAACCGATAAAATGTTAATGAATATTCATTCTGTTTTAGATAATGTTTTTCAGAATTTTGAAAAAATACTTGAACATTTAAGATCAAATTCATCTGTAATGGACAGACTGCGAAATACTGGCATAATTGAGAAACAAGTTGCAAGAGATTTGGGACTGGTGGGAGTATCTTCTAGATGTATTGGTATTGAAACAGATGTTAGGCATATTCATCCATATGGCTATTACCCATTAATAGACCTGAAGCAAAAGACACCTAGAGAAGTAATGGAGCATCAGGTGGAATTACAAAAACGAATTGGCGATGTTTTATCTAGATTTATGAGTCGTGTGGAGGAGTTGAGGCAATCAAAAGACATCATAGGTTCCATTACTACTCTGAAAGATGATGGATTGTCAGTATCTATGGATGACGAACTAATTCCATATTCATCTGGTTTGGGTTATGCTGAATCTCACAGAGGAGAGACATTGCATTGGATTATGATTGGAGAACATAATTCTATTTTTAGATACAAGATCAGAACTGCTTCTTTTTCAAATTGGCCCATAATTGAACATGCTGTATTAAATAACATTGTTGCTGATTTTCCAGTAATTAACAAAAGCTTTGATTTTTCTTATTCGGGGAACGATTTATGAAAAAAAATACTAACAAAAAAGATCATTTCATCGATATATCATTCAAATCAGAGACAATAAGAGATCCATTAAAAATGGATGACAGTATTGCAGCAAATTATAGAGGATGTATCGCATTAAATCCTGACAAAGATTTTGTCTTAAATGATGAAATTGGAGAAATATTAGAAAACTCATGTCCCACACATGCTATTACATATCAAAATGATAATGAACTAAAAATTCATCTTGATAATGGAAAATGTATTTTATGTGGAAACTGTCAAGCAGAATCTCCAAAACTAATTAAAATTACAAATAAATTTGATTTGGCAAAAAAAAGAAGGGATGAACTTATTGAAACATTTCCATCATCTGTTCTATTTGGAAAGACGTACGATGAATTAGGACAAGTATTAAAAAACAAAATTGACAAAATTTTTGGAAGATCTTTATCTATTAGAGAAATTGATGCAGGTTCTTGTAATGGGTGCGAAATAGAGATCAGTGCATTGAATAATCCTATTTATGACATTGAGCGATATGGAATTACTTTTGTAGCATCTCCACGTCATGCTGATATATTATTGGTGACAGGTCCTGCATCTAAAAACATGGAAAGAGCACTAAAGATAGCATATGACTCTACTCCAAATCCTAAAATCGTTATTGCTGTAGGTGCATGTGCCTGCAGTGGAGGGATATTTGGCAATAATTATGCAACTACGGGAGGTATAGACAGTATTGTTCCTGTGAATGTCTACATTCCAGGGTGCCCTCCTAGACCACAAGCATTGATTTATGGCATACTGTTGGCAATTAGCAAGATATGATTTAAAATCTAAATAAATTCTCTAGAATTACAATTTGATATACAATTGATATGCCTAAAACAAAGCTAAGAGCGCCTGTCAAGTATTTCATTATTGTTTTGGTTTTAGTGTTGTTTGATAAACCAAATGGAATGCCTAACAATCCTCCAATTAAAGACATTCCAATAATAGATCCTAATCCAAATATTCCGATGAATGTCAATACTGTTGGTAGACTATGAATCATTCCTGAAGTCATAACAATTAGTGTTCCACTTCCAGCAAGACCGTGAATCATTCCGATTAGATATGATTTATGATTGTGTGAGTGATTCTTATCATGATGATTGTGTTCATCAAAATGAATTGAACCGTCCTTATGTGTATGTGGATGTATATGTTTAATTTTTAGAATATTTTTATTTGATATTCTTGTAATTGCCAATAAAATTAACATCAATCCAACTAAGAACTCAAATCCAGAAAAAATTTCTTTATTTATTGTAAGTGTAAAACCATAAACTAGCAAACCAACAAGAATCAAAGTGGTAGTATGTCCAGCTCCCCAAATTGCACCAAGTAATGAGGATTTTGTCAAACTTGCTTTGAAAAGTTGTTTTTTTGATTGAACTGTATTAGAATTTGTCAACTGAGTACATACTGCGGCAATATGATCTGCTTCAAATGCGTGTTGTATTCCAAGTGCTAATCCAAATCCAGCAATGATAGCCGGAGTAAAATTGTCAATTTGACCAAATATCTCTTCTAACAATTTGTCTCACATGGTTTCTTAATATCATGGTAAAAAGAATTTCCAAAGGCTAGAGTTGATCAACTATATCCTTTAGATTATCAGGTAAATCAGGAATTTCAGTGTGACTTTCGTTGTTCTGAAGAATTTCCGGTCCTATTCGCCTTACTCTTTGAGTTCCAATTAGGGTGTCAATATTTCTTTGAATGTCTTTTTCACTTAAAATAGTCTTTAATTTTTCAATTACAGTTTCTTCATTTTCATATTTTTTGATTGCATACTGGACAAGGATCATTTTTTCGTTCATAGAGTAATCAGTCATTTGAAAATACCACCATATTTAGGGTAAAAAAACATTCGTGAATCTATGAGAATTTCTTTTCCAAATATTCTTTTTTAGGAACGCCTGTGAACTCTAATTTTCCATCAATTACCAATCCAGGAGCTGTAAATATTAGATACTTTTCCAAATATTCTGGTTTTTCTGTGACATCAACTAGATCATATTTTATGCCTAGTTTGTCTAACATCTTCTCAAGCACATTACAATTTGAGCATCCAGGTGTGGTGAGAACTAGCACGTTCATGATTCTATGAATTGATCAGGGTTCTGCTCAAAAGCCCATTTACAACTAGCACAACAAAACCGATATGGTTTTCCTTTGTATTCTAACGAATCTCCTTTTTCTCCAACATCCATACCGCAAACAGGATCTTTCATGTCGTTATTGCTCTGTTACGAGTAAAATACCATACGATTGGAAATGCAAGAAGTGCACCAAATAGAATGGGAGCATATTCTTGTGGCATTTGAACATCATAGTGATGAGTATGCTGGCCAATGTGAAATTCTGGTGGTAGCGATGTTGTTGAAACAAAATTATTCCATGCAATATGTACAAATGTAGTTTCATACCATTCATGGCCACCAGGTATACCATTAATTATTAAAAATGCTCCAAGAACAATCAACATCCACCCAGTAAGTTTTTCAATGGTTATTTTATTTGTAGTAATTCCTTTTGTAGCATTTACACCAATGATGGCCAAGACAGATAAAAGAATTAACGGAATCGCTCGTCCTACTCCATGTACTGCACCAAGACTTGCACCAATCTCCATATTGCCGGTTCCTGCGATGTAAATTAACAGCCAATAAAACATTGGATTTGGACAACCAACTCCTGCATTTCCCAATAATAATCCCATGAAAAATGATTTTGAATAATCTCCACGTTTTTGAATAAATTTAGGAGTACCAGAGTATGTCGGTAATTTCAATTCAAATAATTTTAGTTGAGACAAACCAAAAAGAAATGCCGCAATACCTGCAATCAAAAACATAAAAACTGAAATACGATCCAAATCGGCAGTTTGACCAAGTGCACCAATTCCAAATCCATATAGTGCGATCGTTATAGTAAGACCGGCGCCAAATAACACGGCCATGCTTAGGCCTTTTTTTGCACCCTTACCCATGCTAAGTGGAACTACGATGAATACCAGTGGGAGCGTACATGGTAAAATTATCATAGACAAACCGGCTAGGTATGCAATTACTAACCATGAAGGATACGATATTTCATTTCCAGCACCTATCGCAATTTCATTTGTAGCTGCAAATACACCTCCAACAAAAATTAGTGAGAAAAGTACAAACAAAACCAGTATAAGAGATTTTTTCATAACAATTTGGCTTGACATGAATAATGTATAATGGTCCAGATACAATAATAGTGTACTTTACAATTGTAAAATGATAAATATTCTCACAAATAATTCATCATATGCCATTTCAACCTGATGATATAGATATTGCAATAATTGAGTCGTTGATAAAAGACGGGAGAAAGTCATTTCGGCAGATATCTCGTGAAATTAAGGTAAGCACTCCTACTGTTCAAGCTAGATATGAGAGATTGGTAAATGTGGGGTTGATAAAATCCGTATCGCCGATAATTGATCTTGGAATGCTTGAAAACAAGACTGAAAAACATCTTGAGAATATAAAGGTAAAATCAGCAAAAAAATATGATGTGAAAATAACAAAAGACATGATTTTAAAAATGACGTGTGATTTGTGTAAGGGTCCAATTTCTGACAAGCCACATGTTCTTAAGATAGCAAATTTTGAGAGATTCTTTTGTTGTACATCATGTAGATCTTTGTACAAAGAAAAGTACA
>Ga0210044_10006876_pt1 | contig 14773 bp, 11 predicted proteins | sample CryGey13umfilter_2_FD_183959 | JGI IMG/M metagenome (GOLD analysis project Ga0210044, IMG submission 183959) | Groundwater microbial communities from aquifer in Utah, USA - Crystal Geyser 4/9/14 3 um filter (SPAdes) (version 2) | ecosystem: Environmental > Aquatic > Deep subsurface >...
AGTTGACGGCCTTGGCCATACGCCGGGAATCGGGGTTGACGTCTTTTAGTGACGTGCCAAAAATCTCCGCCGCCGTGCGCGTGTGAATGTCCTCCCCCTTTTTAAACGCCTGCACCAGCACCGGGTCGTTCGATAAATGCGCGAGGAGTCTCAGTTCGATCTGCGAATAATCCGCCGACAGCAGTTTGTCTCCCTTCTCGGCGATGAACGCCTTGCGGATCTCTTTGCCCATGTCGGAACGGATGGGGATGTTCTGCAGATTGGGGTCGCTGCTGCTCAAGCGGCCCGTCGCCGCCACGGTCTGGTTGAACGAGGTGTGCACGCGCCCGGTTTTCTTGTTGATCTCCAGCGGCAGGGTGTCCACATAGGTCGATTTGAGCTTGCCCAACTGGCGGTAGGAATAAATTTTATCCGGCAGTTCGTGGTGCGCCGCCAGTTCTTCCAGCACCGACACGTCGGTGGAATACCCGGTCTTGGTTTTCTTGATGACCGGGAGTTCCAGTTTCTCGAACAAAATCACCGAAAGCTGTTTGGGCGAATTGATGTTGAACTCCTCGCCCGCAAGGGTGTAGATGCTTTTTTCATAGGCCTGCAACTCCTTGTCCATCTTCTTCGACAGGGCGGCCAGATGATGCTTGTCGATAAACACCCCGTTGATCTCCATTTCCGCCAGCACTTCCAGCAGAGGAATTTCGATGTCGTTGAACAGCTCCAGCAGGTCGTCCTTGAGTTTCGGCTTCAGGTTCAGATACAACCGCCAGGTGATATCGGAATCCTCCGCCGCATACTCGGTGGCCCGTTCGATCTCCACCTCATCGAACCCGATCTGTTTGGCCCCGGTTCCCGCAACTTCCTTATAGGTGATATTTTTATGACCCAAAAGTTCCAGCGCCAGATCGTCGAGACCGTGACTGCGCCGCGACGGGTCGAGCACGTAGGAGGCCAGCATGGTGTCGAAGAAAATTCCCTTTAAGTGAACGCCTTCATTTTGGAGAACGATCAGGTCGTACTTGATGTTGTGACCGATCTTGCGGATTTTTGGGTTCTCCAGAATGGGCTTCAGTTTCTTGAACACCGTTTTTTTATCCAGCTGTTCGGGAACGCCGAGATAGCGGTGCATGAGAGGGATGTAACAGGCTTCGTTTTCCTGAAACGAAAACGAAATCCCCACCGCCTCGGCGGCGACCGCGTTGAGACTGGTGGTTTCCAGATCGAGAGCGAACTCTTCGGCGGCACTCAGCTGATCGAGAAGACTTGCAAAATCGTCTTCGGACAAAATGGTCCGGTAGACATGGTCTTTTTTGGCGGCGGGCTTTTTCCCCTCGCCGGCCTCAGGGATTAACGAGGTGAATTCCAGTTCCGTGAACAGTTTCGTCAGCTGGTCGCGGTCGGCCTCCTGAACTTTTAAATCGGCGATCTCGCAATCCAGGGGGACTGCGGTGTCGATGGTGACCAGTTTGCGGCTGAGGAGCGCGTTTGCCTTATCGGCCTCCAGTTTTTCCTGCAGTTTTTTCTTGTCGATTTCATCCAGACACTGGTACAGGTTTGCAATGGAGCCGAATTTTTGAATCAGTTCCGTCGCGGTTTTCGGCCCCACGCCCTTGACGCCGGGAATGTGATCGCTGGAGTCCCCCATCAGCCCCATGACGTCGATGACTTTTTCCGGGCCGACGCCGAATTTCTCCACCACGTCCTTTTTCTGGAAGCGTTTGGCTTTCATCGTGTCCAGCATGTGGACGTGGGGACCGATCAACTGCATCATGTCCTTGTCGCCGCTGACGATGACCACTTCCAGCCCTTCTTTTTCGCCTTGTTTCGCCAGCGTGCCGATGATGTCGTCCGCCTCCACCCCCGGAATCCTCAGGCTTTTGATATTATAGGCCTCCACCACCGGCTCGAAATAGGGGAACTGCCGCTCTAAATCCTCTGGCGGGGCTTCCCGGTTGGCCTTATACTGCGGGTACATGTCGTGGCGGAAGGTCTTTTCCCTGCTGTCGAACGCCACGGCGATATAATCGGGATTTTCCTCGCGCACCACCTTCTGCAGCATGGTGACGAATCCATAAATGGCGTTGGTCGGGAGCCCCTTGGAAGTGGAAAGGTTGTGACGGATCGCATAATAAGCCCGGAAGATATAGGACGAGCCATCGATCAGGTAAAGGGTCTTTTTTTTGTTCATCATTCAGGGACAGAAAGGTTTGGAAGGATAGGGAGTGACCCCGGAATTTACGAAAATTGATTATAAAGGCGCGTCATTGCCGAGTCCAACGAATTGTGCTATGATGGCCCCCGCATTCCAGGCTGAAATTATTGAATTTAAAGGATTCCACTAAGGTATCGCGAATATGCGTGCGGTAAAAACATCCTCCCAGAATCCGGCACAGCAAACCCGGTCGCTGATCGAACGCGCCAAACAGGTGTTAAAAATCGAAAGCGACGCGGTGGCGGATCTCATGGGGCGCATCGACGAGACGTTTGCCCAAATCGTGCGCGAACTGGATCGATGCCAGGGCCACGTCGTGGTCACGGGCATGGGAAAATCGGGTCTCATCGGCCATAAAATCGCCGCCACGTTCTCCAGCATCGGTCTTCCTGCTGTATTTTTACACGCGGCGGAAGCCAGCCACGGCGATGTGGGCATCATCACCCGCGGCGATATCGTGCTCGCCATTTCCAACAGCGGCGAAACCGAGGAAATCGTGCGCCTCCTGCCCACGCTCAACCGTCTGAAATGCAAGCTGGTGGGGATGACGGGGAACCTCGGTTCCACCCTCGCCAAACGCTCCGATCACGTTCTCAATACCGGCGTCAAGGAGGAGGCCTGCAATATGGGCCTCGTGCCCACCGCCAGCACCACCGCGGCTTTGGCAATGGGGGATGCGCTGGCGATGGCGCTTCTCGATCTTCGCGGGTTCCGCGAGGAGGATTTCGCCGTCAACCATCCCGGAGGCAGCCTGGGCCGCAAACTGCTGATGACCGTCAACGACCTCATGCACATCGGCGACGACATCCCCAAAGTGGCGGAGAACGCCAATATTTTCGCTGTCATCAAGGAAATCAGCCAGAAACGCCTCGGCGCCACCCTCGTGGTGGACGGCAATGGCGATTTGAAGGGAGTCATCACCGACGGGGATCTCAGGCGGCTCATCGAACGCCAGAAAGATATTTCCCAAACCATCGCATCGGAATTCATGGGATTGCATCCTAAAAGCATCAAAAAAGACAATCTGGCCGAAAAAGCGGTTCAGATCATGGAAGAGCATTCCATCACGTCTCTGGTGGTCACGGAAGATAACAAAAAGATTGAGGGCATTATTCATTTACAGGATTTACTGAAAGCCGGGATCGTGTAATATCATCCCCGATTCAACCAATCCCTTCATCCAACCCCAGCGCGTATTCCCTGAGGTAACATAAAGGATCGAAACCTCCTTTATCATGAGAGTCGTATGACCGGAAACGAACTGAGACAGACGTTTTTAAATTATTTTGCGGAGCAGGGCCACACCATCGTGCCCAGCAGTTCGCTGGTGCCCAAAAACGACCCCACCCTCCTGTTCACCAATGCCGGGATGGTCCCGTTCAAAAACGTGTTTCTCGGAGAAGAGCAACGCGGCTACACGCGCGCGACTTCTGTGCAGAAATGCGTCCGCGCCGGCGGCAAGCACAACGACCTGGAAATGGTCGGCCACACCGCAAGACATCACACTTTCTTCGAGATGCTGGGAAATTTTTCCTTCGGCGACTACTTTAAAAGAGAAGCCATTCATTACGGCTGGGAGTTTTTAACGAAAGCTGTCAATCTCCCCAAAGACCGGCTTTACGTATCCGTCTATCAGGACGACGACGAAGCCTTCGACCACTGGCACAAGGACATCGGCCTGGCTGAAGACCGCATCTACCGCCTCGGCGAAAAGGACAACTTCTGGGCCATGGGCGATACCGGGCCCTGCGGGCCGTGTTCGGAAATCTACATCGACCAGGGAAAAGAAGTCGGCTGCGGCAAACCCACCTGCGCCGTCGGCTGTGACTGCGACCGCTATCTGGAAATCTGGAACCTCGTGTTCATGCAGTACGACCGCGACCAAACTGGCAAAATGACGCCGCTTCCCAACCCCTGCATCGACACAGGGATGGGTCTGGAACGTCTGGCGGCGGTTCTGCAGGGACACCACACCAATTACCACTCAGACCTGTTGATGGGAATCATTCAAGAGGTCAGCAAAGTCACCGGCAAAGCTTACGGCAGGAACCCGGTCAACGATGGCTCGATCCGCGTGATCACCGATCATGCCCGCGCTTTGGCGTTCCTGATAGGAGACGGCGTTCTACCATCCAACGAAGGCCGGGGTTATGTATTGCGGCGCATCCTGCGCCGGGCGCTGAGGCATGGGAAACTTCTGGAGCAAACTCAGCCCTTCTTTTACCGCATCACCGAGTATGTGATTCAGCACTACAAGGAAGCCTACCCGGAACTGGAAGTCAACGCCGGATTCATTCAAAAAGTGGTTCTCAATGAAGAAGAAAACTTCAGCAATACGCTGACGATGGGCCTTGAGCGGCTGGAGGAAATTCTGCAGAAACTGAAAAAGGAAAAATCCAGCACCATCCCCGGCGAGGATGTGTTCAAACTCTACGACACGTTTGGCTTTCCGGTCGATCTGGTTCAGGAAACCGCCAGGGATTCCGGTTTCACGCTGGACATGGCGGGGTTCGAGAAAGCCATGCAGGGCCAGAAAGAAAAGGCCATGGCCTCCTGGAAAGGCTCCGGGGAAAAAATGGTCGCTCCCTTTTTCAAGGAGTTCATCAAAAAATCGCCGCCGACCCGGTTTTGCGGCTATGGGAGCACGCACGGAGAGGGGAAAGTCGTTGCGATCCTGAAAAATCAGCAAGCGGTCGATGCCGCCGCTGTTGGCGAAGAAATAGAACTCCTTCTCGATCAAACGCCGTTTTACGGCGAATCCGGGGGCCAAGTCGGCGACCGTGGCCTGGCTTTTAACGATCATGTGCATCTTGAACTCGTGGACGCCACGAAACCCGTCCCGGAATTGATCGTCCACAAAGCCAAGGTAATGAGCGGAACACTCAAAGTGTCCGACCCGTTGACGCTGGAAGTCAGCCCGGAAATCCGCGCCAGCACCGCGCTCAACCACACCGCAACTCATCTTTTGCATGCGACATTGCACGAGGTGTTGGGCGATCACGTCAAGCAGGCGGGGTCGCTGGTGACGCCGGACCGGTTGCGTTTCGACTACACGCATTTCTCGCCGCTGACAGAACGGGAAAAAGCCCGCATCGAGGCGCTGGTCAACGAAAAAATCCGCGAGAATATTCGGGTCGACAGCAAGGAAATGAAGATCGAGGACGCGCTCAAAGCCGGCGCGATGGCCCTTTTTGGCGAAAAATACGGCAATGATGTCCGGGTGGTGTCGGTCCCCGGATTCAGCAAGGAACTGTGCGGCGGCACGCATATATCCGCCACGGGAGACATCGGCCTGTTCCGGATCGTCTCCGAAGGCGGCATCGCCTCCGGTGTCCGGCGCATCGAGGCGGTCACCGGCAGGGGGGCTTACGAAAAGATGCGCTCGGAATATGAAACCCTGGCTTCCATCCGCTCGATGCTGAAAATTCAGCCGGAGGAAGAACTCAAGCGGCTAAAAAAACTCCTGGAAAAAAACCGCGAGATGGAGAAGGAAATCGCGGCGCTCAAGGAAAAAATAGTATTGGGTGTAGGAAAAGCCGCGGGAAAATCGGAAGCAAAAGGGGTAGGCATAGGCCCCAAAAAAGTGGGAGATGTCAATCTTGTCACTAATAAATTTGAAGACATGGACGCGAAAACCCTGCGGTCCTTTATCGACAACACGAAAAACCAGATCAAATCCGGCATCGTGGTGGTGGGAACCGTAACCGATGGCAAGGTCATGCTGGCGGCGGGGGTCACCGGGGATCTGACGGACCGCTTTCAGGCGGGAGCCATCATCAAGGAGATCGCCACCATCGTCGGCGGCAGCGGCGGGGGCCGGGCCGACATGGCGCAGGCGGGGGGAACCGAAGTCGATAAGATAGACGCCGCCCTGGCGCGGGCCGAAGAAATTATCCGCGGGAAATAGCCAAACCGCATTTTTGCGTTGCAGTGCAGGCCGCTGTCTATTAATCTTATGGCATTCCAGAATATGAACCCTGAGCATCAAGGGACGAAGGGCCCGGCGGCTGCCGGATCGGAAAGGATGCAGACATGGACGACAGCAAAAGAGAAGAACTCGACAAAAAATGGAAGGTCATCGCCGCCAGGGCCGTGACCGATGAAGCGTTCAAAAAGAAACTCGTGGCCGACCCCGTCGGCGTCATGGTGGAAAACGGGCTGACTCTGCCGGAAGGGATGCAGATGAAAGTCGGGGCGGGTAAGACACAGACCATACCCATTGCTTCCAATGCGTCGGAAGAGATGAAAAAAGAAGTCAAGTGGTGGACATGGCGGTTGGACATTATCCGCGAATTCGGCAAAGAGGACCCGAAGGCAAATGTCGGCCACCTCTCCATGAGTTCGCAGGAATCGGAGCATGATTCTTCCGGGATATCCTGAGCCCGCAAGATCACAGCCCCGTTCCATCAAGCGGGAAACCGCCGGGGGCAACGGTTCAAGCGGCGGGGTTTGCCAAGCGGATGGCAACAGATCAAACATCAGATTGCGCCTGTAGCTCAGCTGGATAGAGTGGCGGATTCCGGTTCCGTAGGTCGGGGGTTCGAATCCCTCCAGGCGCGCCAAAAAATAAGGGCTTATGGGAAGTGTCCGTAAGCCCTTATTCAATACTTATCTTCCTACACCCTGACGAAACCGCAATGCACAAGGCTTTCTGCCAGTCTGGAGTTTGCGGCGGGGTTGATTAATTCTAAGGAATCGAATATGCGCAAGAAGATCGAACACGGTTTGGAAATGACCGTTTTCAATAGCCGGTGGCTGTTGGCGCCGTTCTATTTGGGACTGATCGTCGGCATCCTTCTCATTTTCATAAAATTTATACAGGAGCTGGCCCACTTGATCGCGCATGTGATCTTCATGCCTGAGAGCGAAGTGGTGATTGGCATTTTATCGCTTGTCGATATGGCGCTGGTCGGCTCTTTACTGCTGATGATTATCTTCTCCGGCTATGAGATCTTCGTTTCCAAAATCGATGTCGCCGATCATCAGGACCGGCCCGAATGGATGGGAAAGGTCGATTTTGGCGGACTCAAAATAAAGGTCATTGGCGCCATCGTCGCCATCTCCGCCATCGACCTGTTGAAAACCTTTATGGAAATCCCCGCGGAGCCTTCCGAGGGCAATATCGATATGTTTATGTGGAAAGTGATCATCCACATGGCATTTGTCTCAAGCGGCGTCTTTTTCGCGGTGATGGATCGCATTGCTTCGGGGACGACCCACCATTAAGGGTAAGAAATTCAAATCCATGACAATCGGGCGAGATGGAAATTCCCGGTCGTAAAGCGCGAACAAATTTTACCGCCTTCTTAGAAAATTGCCCAAGAGACCGCGCACGAGCTCTCTGCCCAATACCCGGCCAATACTGCGCACCATGGATTTAAAACCCGCTTCGGCGGCGCTCTGCCTGCGGCTTCCAGAGGAAGAAGATGGACGCGAGGGACTGGAGTCCCTGACCGTCTGGTTGTCGCGTTCGCCTCGTTTCGCGGTCTGTTCCGCCCTTTCCTGAAGAATTTCATAGGCGGATTCCCGGTCGATGGAACGGCCATAACGGGTTGCCATCACACTTTTTGCAACAATCAATTCTCTCTCCGCATCCGTTGCCGGCCCCATTCTGGATGAGGGCGGACGGATCAACGTGCGTTCCACAATCGTTGGCCTGCCTTTGACATCCAGGGTGGAGACCAACGCCTCCCCGACTCCGAGTTCCAGAATGGCTTCGGATGCTTTGAATTTTGGGTTGGCGCGAAAGGTTTCTCCCACGGCGCGCACGATCTTCTGGTCTTTGGGGGTGAACGCCCTGAGGCCGTGCTGAATGCGGTTGCCCAATTGGCCCAATATATCCTCCGGGATATCCAGGGGACTCTGGGTGATGAAGTAAATCCCCACGCCCTTGGAACGCACCAGGCGCACGACCTGCTCCACTTTGTCCACCAGGGCCTTGGGGGCGCCGTCGAACAGCAGATGCGCTTCATCGAAGAAAAACACAAACCGGGGACGATCGAGATCGCCGACTTCCGGCAGTTCCTCAAACAGCTCGGACAACAGCCAGAGTAGAAAGGTGGAATACAGTTTAGGATACTGCATGAGTTCATCGGCGGCGAGGATGTTGATGACCCCGTAGCCGTTCCTGTCAGTCTGGATGAGATCGTGCAGGTTCAAGGCCGGTTCGCCAAAGAACATCTCGCCTCCCTGTTGCTCCAGAGTGAGGAGACGCCGCTGAATCGAGCCTACCGAGGCTTTGGTAACATTGCCGTAGCGCGTGGTCAAAGCTGACGAGTTTTCGCCGACGAAATTCAACAGGGAACGGATATCCTTCAAATCGAGAATCAACAGGCCTTCATCGTCGGCCACCGCAAAACAGACATTGAGGACGCCCTCCTGAGTGTCGTTCAACTCCAGCAGGCGGGAGAGCAAAAGCGGCCCCATTTCGGAAATCGTGGTCCTTGCAGGATGGCCTTTTTTGCCGAACAGATCCCAGAAAACCGTGGGGAAATGCTGCGAGGAATAATCGTCCAGATGAATCTGTTTTGCGCGCTGGAGGAGTTTTTCCGAAGGCTGACCGCTTTGGCTGATGCCGGAAAGATCGCCTTTGACGTCGGCCAGGAAGACCGGAATGCCGTTTTTCGAGAATGCCTCGGCCATAATTTGCAGGGAAACCGTTTTCCCGGTCCCGGTTGCCCCGGCGATCAAACCATGACGGTTGGCATACTTTAAAATCAAGTTTTGCGGGATTTCTCCCGCTCCCAGAAAAATAGAAGAAAAAGCGTGACTCATGTCATTCCTGATTTAACTTTCGTCATTAATCCGAAATCCATGAAATGGGTCGAATACTTATGGCGAGTATTTCCGTTTCTATATTATGCCCTGCATTCTCACCTGCGAAGTCGATTGCCGTATTTTTCAAAAGTGCTTTTTCGACCAATGAGATGGGCCGTTGCCGGGCTCCCGGATCTCCGGCATCTCGTATTCCACGGAACTGTCAGGCGCTTTGCGCAGGATCACCTGCGGTTCCGGTTCCGCCCCGCGAACCGGTTCGTCCCCCGCATGGTGGATATACATCAGAGTGCTTTCTTTCCCCGCCAGAAGTCCGAAAATAAGAAACGCGATTCCGAGAAAAAATCCGATGGACTCCAGATAAGCGATTTCCAGAATTTTATGAATCACCGGCTCTAAAATTCCCAGCCCGGCGGTTTGGGAGTCTGCGGGGGCGGAGGAAAACACCAACCCTGAAACAGGCAGGGAAAAACAAAGAATGGCCGATGCGATCCAGTTAAACCGCCAGGCTTTGCCTTCGTTTCTCATCATGAGGGACAGCAAAAATGAAAACCCCCATAACAGGAAAAAAATATCGACGTTCAGGCTTTTGATGGCCGGCCCCAGACCAATGGTTGCAAGCAGGAACCCACAGGCCCCCACCAGGAATCCACCGATAATCCCCGCTGTGACTTTGCCTAGCATGGCTTAAAATTTCCAAAATAAAAAATCAATAAATACGATATGGCCCGGAATTCGACAGGCTCCGGCCAGAGACAGAGCGCCTCATCGCTATTCCCTGAAATTTCGCGGTTACAAAACCGCCTGTGTAAAATGATTGCCAAAGTATAGCATGGGATCACCATGCCGTGGCGGGGCTTTCCTGCGATCCCTGGGTGGACCCCGCCCGGCCCATGCGGATTCAGGTCCCCTGCACGAACTGCTCCGTCTTTGCATCGAGCGAACGCACCGCATGGTTGGAGGCCGCATGAATGTAAAGCGATTTCGGGTCCACCTTCTCCTCGCAGGGAGGCGGCGGATACATTTCGTATTTCACAGGTTTTGCATGATCGGCCAGTTGCAGTTTTGCATTGTAGACGCTGTTGAATTTCCAGAGCATTTTGACAAAGTTGGTCTGGCCGCGCAGGAGGTGTGAGGCGGCGATTCTGGCGGTGCCCTTGAGCGCCTCCCAACCCAGGTGTTTGGCGTTCAAAACCTGCTGCGTTTGCACCAATTCGGCGTAAAATTCGTCCAGGGGCAGCGTGGTCGGCAACACCGCGTGCTGAATGTCATAAAGCCGGTAGTCCCGGCTCGTCAACTGGCGGGATTCGGTGTGCCAGATTTCGGTTCCGGGGTAAGGCGTCATCACGCTGATATTCACGATTTCCGGAACTTCCAGGCACCATTTACGGATCACCTCAAAACGTTCCCGGTCCCACGCGGGATCGGCGATAAGATTGATCGCCACCGTGATTCCCAGAGACCGGGCGCACTCCAGCGCCGCAAAGTTTTTCCCCAGGCTGATTCCCTTGCGAAACTTTTTCAATCCCTCTTCATCGATGGCTTCCAGACCCAGGAAAATATACTCCAGTCCCAGCCGCTTCCAGTATTCAAACACCTCTTTATTGCGAAGCAATACATCCCCCCGGGTCTCCAGATAATATTTTTTCCTGATGCCTTTTTTCTCGATGGCACGTCCGATTTCCATGCCATGGCAAGGCTGGGTGAAGGCGACATCATCCACGATAAATATTCCCGGCTCCTGGATGCCCGCCAATTCGTCGGCCACTTTTTCCGGGCTTTTACTGCGATAACTGCGGTTGTAAAACGTCCACGCGCTGCAGAAATTACAACTCCAGGGGCATCCTCTTGCAAATTCGATCGAGGCGCAGGGATCCAGCACCCCGATAAAATATTTTCGCCGATGCCGCAACAGATCCCGTCCGGTGGGCAGGTCGTCCAGATTCTCGACAAAAGACGGGGCCGGACCTTCTCCAGAGAGGGTGACCGCTCCCGGAAGCGTGTGCAGAGCTTTGCGGTCCTCCCGGAACGCTTCGAGAAAACGGGGAACCACCGCCTCCCCTTCGCCCTTGAGCACGCAATCGACCGCCCCCTCCGCGTGATCCAGTATTTCCCTGGCGGTGAAGGAAGCGCTGTGCCCGCCTGCAATGATAAAACTTTTTGGAAGCTGGCTCTTTGCCGCCCTGGCAAGATCGATGATCTCCGGCACATTCGCCAGATAGTTGCAGGAAAAAGCGATGATCTCCGGTTTCCATGTTTTGAGAATCTGAAAATAGTCTTTGTGGGATTCGACCTGAAGATCAATGAGGCGGACCTTGTGGCCAGCCTGCCGGGCGGTTTCCGCGACCATCTCGAGCCCCAGGGGCTCCAGCCGCAGGAAAATTTTCGAATACATCAAGGGGCTTGGGTGGACCGCAAGAAATCTCATTGCACCGACACCTCCAGATTACAGTTTAAAAAAGAAGTGAAGAATTCGATAATCTAAAAATCCGCATGCACGGTTTTTTAGCTCGCATTTCCCGATGCCGTCAAAATAGCCATTGAAATTTCGATAGATAGCCCCAAGCATACCCTTCTTTTGAGAAAAGTGCACGGGGAAACTCCCTCCCTTCCGCATTTTTCCGAAGGGGTCAATTTTGTGCAAGGGTGTATGAAAAATGGCAATTGCCAGCCACCCCGTCCCGGACCGGATAAAAATTAAGTCCACTTATTCAACTCTTTTCATTTGGCATAAATTGTGAATCTATTTTTCCGGTCAAAATATTTTTTCCAAGAGGTTCTTTATATGGAGTGGGAATATTGGTTCCTGGACATGCCAAAACTCCGCCAGGGAGACATCAAATCCAAGATCAGAAACCTGGAGATTCAGGGATGGAAATTCGTTCCCAATGGCGGGTCCGACAACTCGGAAGTGTTAATCTTCAAGAGAAGAATCGACTCGGAGGATATTCCCAAAAAAGAGGGATGTCTGCTGATTCAAAAGAAGGCCCATTATGAAGTTTAAGAACGGAACCTGGCTGGAAAACCTCGAAATGGCCTTTTGCGCCCTTGTTTCTACGGTCGCCCTGGGATACATAGCCATTGCCTTTATTGACGATTGGATACTATCCCTTGCAAAAGCAATATTCCTTCCAGGATAAAGCGATAAATCAGAGAAGCCCCCATCGCTGAACCCCTTCGGCCTGAACAACGAGAAATGTAAATCTAATCACCGGACGGGATAATCCCATTTTTATAGACTCTGACCGTGAAAATGGCCCGTCTTCTGAAAAAAAATCGGCCGCGGGTAAAATAGCCTACTAATTTTTGGCATATTTTGATATAATTTACAGGTAATTGTTTTACAATATATTACACCTTAAGCAAAACAAAATAACATCACTCGTTTGTTCGTTAAACAGTAAAGTAACCCTTGCGTCTTTTTATTGACACCTTATGGGTGAACGGGTATATTCAGATCTCTTGTGGCTTCAGGTCCCAATTTCCTTTCTTAACTTATTAACCAAGGCGGAATATACACCCTATCCCTTTGAAGGCATGTGGGATATGGTTCACCTTAAGATAAGGAAACAGGTTCACCTATCCGGTGGATCGACCTGTTTGGATAGTTATGTAAAAGATGCTTTGCCGGCTGGAGCTGGAGGAGGAAACCAGAGCGGCTTTACCACGATGGCGCCAATCATCATCCGCTCGCCAATTCAGGCTCTTCATCTCCACCACATTTGTCAATCATCTGGCATGCCGTCTGCTCAGGCATCGGGATTCTGCCGCAGGGACTGATTTTTCAGCAATACAGTCCGGCGGTAAATCGAGCTGGAAACAGACGCTGAAAACTTTGAGACCATAATTTTGCAAGAAAATGCAATTCACCGCGTTTTGATCTTTCGTGGCTTGTTTTTTAGTTTGGGGAACGATCATTCATTCAATGGGGGAGAAGATGGGTACGATTAAAAAGGTGTTTATTCAAACAGCTCTGTTTTTTTTAATTGGCCCTGCCCTGGCCTATGCCCAGTTTGACATTTTCCCCAAAGGCGGGATCAAATTGGAACAGGGACAAATCCGATTAGGACGAGTTGAAATACATCCCGCGTTCACCTTTGCTACGAGATACGAAGATAACGTTTTCCTTAACGATGGGGCCACGACAGACCAGACAGATGATTTTATTTTCGTAAACCGGCCTTCTCTGGGTTTAGAGTTAAAACGAGCGCCAGGAGAGGTGTTCGGCTTTAACTTCAAGTATTCGGGATCGGACCAACACTATCTTGAGCTGAGCGAGACTGAAGATGCCTTTGACCACACCGTCGCAGGGGCTGTCAACCTGGGAGGACCGGGAGGAAAAGGGGATTTGACGATAGGCGGCGATTATATCGTTACCAGAGAAGTGCTGAACAGGGATTTTCAATCAAACATTGGAAACCGCGTCGACAACACAAGTTTGCGCGGCTTTGCCGATTTAATTTACTCTCTGTCCAAGGTATTTAAGGCCCAGCTCAAAGCCGAAGCGACCCAGCTGGAATACGGGGGTACCAGCAGCACGGAAGATGTGGATAACTACAATGTTGGGGGATCGCTATTTTGGCAGGCCACCGCCTTGACTGCCTTTGGAGTCAAGTATAACCATCGATTTGAAAGGTACAAGAATCAATCCACCTCTAATATCGACTCAGATTCCGACCAGGTATTTTTCGCCGTTAGATGGGTGCCTACCGCTCTGGTTAATGGGGAATTAGCCGTCGGCTATGATACCAAGCGGTTTGAAAACGCATCCGGTGAAAACCGCCAGGATTATATCTATCAAGTTCACCTGAACTACAGCCCATAGGAACGAACCCGGTTTTCACTTGATGGAAACAGGGATATTGTAAACTCAACCTTCGGATTCATCCAAGCCTATGTGTATACCACCATAGGCTTGACGGCATCCCAGAAATTGGGCAAAAAATTCACAACCGAGGCGGAGGTAAGGTATCAAAACCTGGATTACCAAAGGTCAACTACGGATTCCGCCGATGGCAATGTCAAAACCCGTGTAGACGATACATATTCGGCGTCTTTAGCTTTACTTTATGATATCCAGAAATGGTTGCAGGCAAAAGTTGCCTACAAATACGAAACAAACGAATCCAATTTTTTCACCAGAAACTATGAAGCCAATATCGGCGTGGTCTCAGTCACAGCTCATTATTAAGCTTAAGGCCAGCAGTTGCTGAGTAAAGCTCTCCCTAAAGAAAATAAATCTATTTTACTTCCTGTAGCAATAAAAAAACGGGCCGGATGGAGCTTCATCTGATTCCTCCATGCTTTCTATCGAATGATTGTTTTTTTCCGGAACAATTACTTGATAGCAGGCAGCCATTTTATTTTCTTGATTTAATTTCGGCTTATCCTTAATAAAATTATATAGAAATTGCAAAAAACACAATTTTTAAATTAGCATTTTTGGGGGAGTCAATTACCGATGAACAGGAACATTTTATTTATTCTAAGCTTGATGGCAGGTTTCCTAATTTTCAATTCAGGCTGGGCGGCGCCCGCAAGGGCACCAGAATCGAAAGAATTGCAGGATGATTTCCCCCCGGCCACTCCCATCATCAACCAGAGCAACCCTTTTGTTCTGGGACCAGAAGACCTCCTTACCATTTCCGTTTGGGGAAACAAGGAATTGACCACGGAAATGCCCGTTCGTCCAGATGGAACCATCTCTTTCCCACTTATAGGAGATATTCTGGCCCGGGGATTAACACCGCCCATGTTGAAGGATAAAATCACAAACGAATTGAGGAATTTTGTGAC
>Ga0210044_10006877_pt1 | contig 14773 bp, 8 predicted proteins | sample CryGey13umfilter_2_FD_183959 | JGI IMG/M metagenome (GOLD analysis project Ga0210044, IMG submission 183959) | Groundwater microbial communities from aquifer in Utah, USA - Crystal Geyser 4/9/14 3 um filter (SPAdes) (version 2) | ecosystem: Environmental > Aquatic > Deep subsurface > Groundwater...
GTAGAGCCCCCCCCCCCAGCAATGGTGCCGAAGCTCAAGCTGGCTCTTTGGTTGGACAGAGGGCCAAAGCTTCGGTGCGCGAGATGCCTGCGAAGATCAAGCCTCGCAGCGCCCACGCGCTCTTCCATTGGACGGCGGGCAAGGCGTTGTTTCGAGGTGTCCAGCGCAAACCGCTCGCCCTGCCGGCGGAGATTGCCCCAGTCGTCGCAGCCGTGGAGCCCTCCCGTATCCCAGAGGGCTCCCCTGCCATACCGAGTCTCGAGGGCAAAGCGGTCATCGCCGACGCCGTTGCGACCGCCGCGCAGAACGACCTCACCCTACGCATCATCGTCGAGGAGATCCGAAGGATCAGTGCGAGGCAGGTCAACTATGAGCGCAAGTATGTGCTCAACTCCGTTTTCGCCTACGTCATCTTCTGCGTGCTGATCTTCCTCGGGCTCTATTTCGTCTTCGATCTGCGCTCCGCGAAAACCGAGGTCGACGCCGCCTATTATGAGGGTGAGTTCGACCGCCTCTCCGAGCGCCTGAGCATCGCCGAGGCCGAGTTGCAAAAGTACCGCGAAGCCTCGCACCTCGCCTTTGAGGTGTACCAACTCATCGAACAAGCCCGACACCAGGAGGCGCTCGACCGCTATGTCGAGGTTCAAGACGCCATCGTGAACCCCGCGGAGTCCGCGCTCCTGCAAGCCCGTATCGACTCGCTCAAGTGGAAGCTCGCCGAGGAGGCCTATCGCGATGGCCTCGATCTCTTTGGGAAGGAAAACTACGAGCAGGCTCGCGACGCCTTCTTCAAGAGCCTGGCTTACCAACCGGAGACTCCCTACTCGAACCTGCTCAACTACCACCTCGGGACCTCGCTCTATGAGCTGGGAGACTTCGAAGGGGCACGGCACCACTTCGACGCCGCTCTCGAGCAGAACCTCCCCACCGAGTTCGAGGAAGAAGCGCGCTACCGCACTGCGGTTGCGACTCAAGAGGCCGGACAGACCGACCGGGCTTATGACCTCTTTGAGCGATTCCTGAAACGCAACCGCTATCACAAACGAGCCGACGATGTGGTACGGCGGATGGGGCGGATCGAGCGTCAGCGCCTGCGCGACCGCGCCGCGGCACAGAAGGCGGAGCGCGAGCGGGCGTTGCAACGAACGGAAGCCGAGACGGAAGCCTCCCAGTAGCCCCTCAAAGCAGCTCTACCACGAGGGGAAGATGGTCGCTGGCCTTGCTCTGCAAGACCTCGACGGGCTGGCCGATGGTGAACCCGCGGATCGCGACGAGGTCACGTCGCTCTTGGGGGTCGCTTGCCGGGAACGTGTTGTCCCCCTCGGCGGCGCCACAATCCTCGAGGCCGTGGGCCCGGAACATGGACTCGAGCCGCTCCGGTCGGGGTTCGTTCAGATCGCCGACGACCACTAACGGGCCTTCGATGGAGGCGATCTCACGGCTCAAGCATTCGACCTGCGCGGGGCGTTCGTCGTCCAAGTGCGAGAGGTGCAGCGAGAGGATGGTCACCCTCACCCCGTTGTATGCGAGGCTGCTGCGCAGGAGCCGACGGGCTTCATCTCTCTGGCGAGGCAGCTCGAGAGGACACAGCTCGCTCAGCTCGGCCTTGCTGAGCAACGCATGACCAAAGAGCTGGTGTCCATTGCGGACCAGAGTGGGACAAAACGCATAGAATTCGAAGCCCGTCTTGCGTGCGAGGGTCTCGACCTGGTCAACATCGACGCCCATGGTCCAACGCCGTCCGATCTCTTGCAGCGCGACCACGTCTGCGTCCAAGCGCTGCAACACCTCGGCGACAGCGTCCAGACCTTGCTCGAGACCCAAACGGATGTTGTAGCTCGCAACTCGCAGCCGGCTCATGGATACCCTTGCGTGGATTGGATTTCGCTCACGTCCCTGCGCTCGCGCTCAGGTCGGGAGCTCGATGCGGAACAGCGAGCCCCTGCCGATGGTGCTGGCCGCAAGGATCCGCCCGCCGTGCTCCTCGATGATTTGGCTCGTGAGCGGCAAGCCCAGCCCTGTTCCGCTCTCCTTCGTGCTGTAGAAGGGCTCAAAGATGTGCTGCAGCTCGTCCTCTGGAATGCCGGGGCCGCTGTCGTGCAGCTCGACGATGACGGTGTTCCCCTCGCTCCAAGAGGACAACGCCAAGAGGCCTCCGCCCTCCATGGCGTCGACCGCGTTGCGGATCAGATTCAGGAAGGCGCGCCTGAGCTGATTGGGGTCTGCTTGGACCTGGGGCAGGTTGGTGGCGAGCTTCGAGGTGGTCACGATTTCCCGCTGCGAGAGCTCCTCGCTCATGAAGGCGAGCAGGTCTTCGAGGATGGTGTTGATGAGGGTTGGGCGGAGCTTGGCGACGGGCAACCGCGCGTAGGCGAGGTACTCTTCGGTGATGCCGGTGAGCCGCTCGACCTCATCGGTGATGGCTCCAATGAGTTCTTTGGCTTCGCTGCCATCGCTGGCGCCAAGGATGGTCAGCTCCTCGTCCAGCATCTCCACGTTGAGCCCAAGAGAGCTCAGGGGGTTGCGAAGCTCATGGGTGACCTGGCTGGTCATTCGCCCGATGGCCGCCAGCCGCTCCTTCTTGATGAGCTCCGCCTTCGTGCGTTCCTCCTGCTGGCGCAGCTCGACCAACGCCTGATAGGCCGCCTCGAGCTCGTCGCGCCGATCGCGCAGTGAACGGTCGCGGAGCTCGATCTTCTCGGCCATCCGGTTGAACTCCTCGGCGAGCTTCCCAACCTCGTCTCGTCTGGAGATCTTGACCCTGCCCGAGTATTCGCCGGCGCCGACGTGTTTCGCGGCTTCAGTGAGCTCACCGATGGGCCTGAGGGTCAGGTGGACGATGAACATCACCGCCAGGCCAATGCAGATGGCAACGGCGCTGAGCAGCACGATGCCCCCGAGCGCGTCGCGCTCGGAGCTCCCAGTGCGCCCAATGGCGTCGCCGATCTCGATCCGCGTGGTCCGTGTCAGCTCTCGCAGGACCTCCTGCATGCTGTCGATGATTCCGCGCAGCCTTTTCTGGTGGGCGAAGGCTTGGTCCCAAGACTCCGAAAGGACGGCCTCGCGAAAGCGCGTGGTCACTGCTTGGAAGTCTTCGATTTGCGCACGAAGCTCGTCGATGTCGCTCTGCCCGCGCTCGAGAAAAGGGTTGCTGCCCCCCTGCAGATCGAGGCCAATCTCCACGAACTCGTGGGCGCGAGCGAGCTTTGCAGCGGCGCGGGCGGCGAACGGAGCGAGGACCTTCTGTGCCAAGACGACCTTGCGCAACACGGACTTGTCCTGCTCGTTGAGCACCGCCTCATACGAAGCCAGGTCGGTGTGTGCCTCATTGAGGACGAGGGAGAGGGGGACGTAGCAGTGGTGAATGAGCTGGTTGTCCTGGCTGACGCGCTGTATCCGCAGCACGCCATAGACCAAGACCGAGGCAAAGACGCTCAGTACGACGGCGAACGCCAAGAACACCTTCGTGGAGATGCTGAGGGTGCTCAGGGTGTTCACCTTCAGCCCCTACTGCCTCTCGAGGGCCGCGAGTCGTGCGTTGAGGTCGTCGCTCTCCTCGACGCAGTATTGAAGGACTTCCCCCATGGAGGCGAGGTCCTCGCTCGCATCCGCCTGGAGAGTGACGGTCTCGCCGTCTGCTCGCCGCGCTGCGGAGTGCACCCGCTCGATCTGCCGGGAGAGCACCTCGAAGCGATCTTGCCACTGCCTAGCCATGTCGTGCAGGAACGCCACGGCTTCCCGAGTGTCATCGGGGAGCTGCAGAGGTGGAGCGGTGGGTTGGGCCTCACGAGCCTCGCGAGCTTCGGCGAGCGCCTCTTCGAGCTCGTCGATCCGACTTCTCATCATCTCTCGCTGCATGGTCAGCGCGGCGAGCCCTTCTGCCAGCTCTTCGGTGGCTTCTTGTGCAGACTGGGTTCGAACCAGCTCACGCTGAGCGGCTTGGAGCGTGGATTGGGTACGCTCGAGCTCGTCTTCGAGCTCGCTGGCTCTGCGGCGAGCAGCACCAAAATCAGCTTCGAGCTCAGGCAGCTGGTCGGCCAACCTCTTGAGCTCGGTTTCGAGCTCGCTGACACGTCGGCGCTCGGCGGTCAGGAGGGACTCGAACTCGGGCAGCTGCTCGGCCATTCTCCGCAGGTCTGTCTGCAGCTCGTTGGAGCGTTTCTTTTCGACCTCGAGCTCCTGTTGCAGCGGGCCGAGGTCTTCCCGTGGGGCGCTCTCGAGGGCCTTTCGCTCGGCGTCCTCTTTTTCGGCCACCGCCTGGTCGAGGTCGGCGCCGAGCCGAGCCACTTCGGTTTGGGCGGCTTCGAGGTCGGCGATGAGCTGGTCTGAGTCACGGCGTGCCGCGACGAGGTCGTTGTTGAGCTTCTCCGACTCACTTCTGGCTATCGCCAGGTCGGACTCCTTCACCCCGCTCTGCTGCACTGCCTCAGCGAGTTTCCGCTCGAGCGCTTCGAGGTCCTTGTTCCTCTTCTCGACCTCGCGCAGCAGAGAGAGAGACTCGGTCCCCTGGTCGTCGAGCTCGGCTCGGAGACTCGCGAGTTCCTGCTGGGCCTTTTCGAGAGACGCCGCGATGCTCTTTCCCTGGTCTCTTTCGGCGTCGAGCGCATCTTCGAGCTCGTCGAGCTGGTTGCGCATGGGTTCGAGCTTCTTGGCCCTCTCTTCGACCACAGCCAACTTCTTCTCGAGGTCGGCGATGGCGCTGGCGGGAACGGTGTCCCCTCCGCGCTCGTAGTCGTGGAGGCGTCGTTCGAGGTTCTTGAGCTGCTCTTTTTGTCTCGAGACTTCTGCTTCTTGGGATTCGATCAGCTGGTCTTTGGACTCGATCACCTTCTCGAGGGCATCGGTCTGATCGGAGCCAGAGCTGACATCTTTGAGATCGTTTCGGAGGCGGTTCTCTTCCTCGATGCGCAGCTCGACTTCCTCTTTGAGCACCTTGATCTTTTCTTGGAGGTTGTTGACGACCTGATTTTTTTCAGCGACGAGGGCCTCAGCGGCCGCAGCGCGGGCGGCGAGCTTGTCGTGTTCGTCTTTGAGCTGGTCGCGTTCCTCGCCCAGCTGCTCGAGTTCCTCGCTGGTCGGCCCGCTCTTGAGCTGTATCTCGAGGTTGCGGATCGCCCGTTCGAACGTCGCGTTCTCGTCCCTCAGCCGGTCTCGTTCTTTGCGCAGCCGGCTCTGTTCGTCGAGGAGTGCCTTATTCTCGTCTTCGAGCTCTTTGACCTTGTCGTCGAGCTTTGGGTCAAACGCGCGCTGGGGGGGCGGGGTTGGGCGAGAAGGCTCTGGCACCGGGCTGAGCTGCGGTCCCGGCAGGGGCAGCATTTCCCCGTCGCCGGGCGGGCCATAGCCCGTGCTGAACCCCTCAGCGAAGGAGTCTGGTCGCCCCATTGCCTCGACGTGGACTTCTTTCTCTGGGGCCCGGGTAGGCTCGGATGGGGTGTAGCCTGGAGCGTGTCGCTCGTAGCGATCTCCACCGCCTCGGTTGTAGCGGTCAGGCGTGCTGCGCCCGAAGCGACTTGGTCCGCCACCACGGTTTGGGTACCGGTCGGCCCCAGGGGCGGAGTCGTCCAAGGACGGTTCGGCGTAAGGCGCGGGCGGCGAGGCCATGTGTGGGGCCGACGGCGTGTGTGGGGGGGGCACAGAGGGCCCGACCCGAGGAGGAGGGCTCGGGGTGTGTAGAGGCGGAGGCGTCGGCGCGCGAGGCGGCGGTGGGGTCGGGGTGTGCGGCGCTGGGGTGTAGGGAGGCGGCGCCGCATATGGGTTTGGTGGTGGAGCACCATGCGGCGACGGCGGTGCTGCGTAAGGGTTTTGGGGGGCACTTTGTGGCGGAGCTCCATAGGGAGACTGCGGTGGCGGAGCTCCATAGGGAGACTGCGGTGGCGGAGCTCCATAGGGAGACTGCGGTGGCGAAGCTGCGTAGGGAGACTGCGGTGGCGGAGCTCCATAGGGAGACTGCGGTGGCGAAGCTCCGTAGGGAGACTGAGGTGGAGCGCCGTAGGGAGATTGCGGTGGAGCGCCGTAGGGAGATTGCGGTGGAGCGCCGTAGGGAGATTGCGGTGGAGCGCCGTAGGGAGATTGCGGTGGAGCGCCGTAGGGAGATTGCGGCGGCGCCCCGTAGGGAGCTTGTGGCTGGCCATAGGCCGGAGGCGCAGGCGGTCGTGGCGGTGGGCCGAGAGGGTTGGGGCTGGCCACGGCCGGTGCGTCCTCGAAGAATTCGAGCGGGTATTCTCCGCATCGAATCTTGTCTCCGTCGGTCAACGCCTGGGACTGAACCCGCTTGCCGTTGACGTAGCAGCCGTTGGAGGACCCCAGATCCTTGAGGATACACTGTCCCCCCTGAAACGAGATCGTCGCGTGGTTTCTGGAGATCGAAGCGTTTTGAAGTCGAATGGTGTTGTTGGGATTTCGACCGACCGACACCTCTGGACTCGAGGCGTTGAGTTGGATGACGACTTCCTGGTTCGACGTATCGCGGTAGACGATTCGAGCCACTCCGAATTCCTCCTTCACTGACGAGAGCTCCGCCCGTTCCCTGGCGCGTAAGGGGCCGACCCTCTCCAGCGATCGGCGGGTTCGCTTCGAGGGCTCGGTGCCGAGGTGCGCGCGAAAATCCGACCGATTCGAGCGAGCCCATCTGAGTCCCCGCATTTAACACGATGCGCGTGGCAGTGTCACGGGGCCATTGGTGTTCTTGCATCATCTTTGCGCACAACGAGGAGAGGCCCACCGAGCGTTGCTCGGCGGGCCTCTCTGTGCCTCTCTACGCGCCTCTCGGCGCCGGGGTCACCTAGGGTGTGATGGTGATGTCGAGCGTGAACGCTCCCGCAAGGGGAGAGTCCCACTTGTCGGCGATGACGAAGACCGTGATGGGCGCGGTCGCCGTGTAGGTCGCGACCTCTGGCTCACCTGAGTCGCTGCCGTCGAGGCAGGAGTTCACCACGTTGCCACAGTCGGAGACAATGTAGACGCCGACGTCCGTGAACGTGGAGCTGTCGAGCGATGCGGTCACGGTCTGTCCAGCGCTGAGCGTCACCTGGTAGGCGGCGTCCGGTCCAGGTTGGGCATACCCACCGGCGCAACCACCGCTGCCAGGGTTGTAGTTGTCCGCAAAGTCCGCGAAGTTGCCAGTGAAACTGCCCGAAGAAGTCACGACGACGGGATCGGAGCAGGAGTCGCCAACAGGCATGACGGCGCAAACCGACGGCGTCCCCGTGCAGTTGTAGCCAGCGTCGATGACGCAAGCCGTGCAACCATCATTGTCCACGGAGTTGCCGTCGTCGCAGGCCTCGATCCCTTCAGCGACACCGTCGCCACAGCTCGGCGTGCGGACGGTGATCGAGATGTCGTACGGACGCACCGACGCGCTCCCGCTCCATGTCTCGACGACGAGGAACACGGGGCCGTTTGTGGTCGCCGTGAAGCTCACACCAATCGCCTCGTCGAAGTCGGTCGAGGCGGAGCATGCTGCGGCGCCGTCACACACTGGAAGAACCGACAAGATGAAGTCCGACGCCGTGTCCTCGGACAGTGTCACGATTTGACCGGCGCCGAGGTCGACCACGAAGACGGCCTCGACCGGGGTTCCAGTCGATTCGGTGGTCGCACAGCCGGTGCCCGTGAACGCCTGCTGATCGGAGAAGTCTGAGTTGAAATCGGGCCCGGTGAGATGAAGCCCGGCGTTGGGGTTGACAACGATCGGATCGGTGCAGGAATCGCCGCCCACGGGTGCCATGGTGCAGACGGAGGGCTCGCCGCCACAGTTGTAACCCAGGTCGATCGCGCAGGCCGTGCAGCCGTCGGCGTCCACGGTGTTGCCGTCGTCGCAGGTCTCACCCGCGTCGAGGAAACCGTCGCCACAACCAGGGGTGCGAATGGTGATTCGGATGTCGTAGGGACGCACCGACACGCTCCCGCTCCAGGTCTCCACGACCAAGAAGACGGTCTCGTTAGTGGTCGCCACGTAGGTCGCGCCCACGTCTTCGCCGTAGTCGACCGAATCTTCACAGGCCACGGTTGGGCCGCAGCTCTTGAGGATCGACAGGACGAAGTCCGACGTCGTGTGCTGGCTGAGATTGACGATCTGGCCAGTCGTGAGGGCCACCGAGAAGACCGCCTCTTCCGGAGTACCGGAAGTGCTCGTCGAGAGGCAGCCGGTCCCGTCGAAGTACTGTTGGTCGGAGAAGTCGGCGTTGAAGTCGGTGCCAGTGAGCGTCAATCCAGTCGATGGGTCGACCACGGTCGGCGCCCCACAGCTGTCGCCAGGAACGGCCAACCCGCACACCGACGGGGAGCCCGTGCAATTGTACCCAGCGTCGACCACACAGGCCGTGCAGCCGTCGGCGTCGACCGCGTTGCCATCGTCACAACCTTCGGTCGCGTCGACGACGCCATCGCCGCAGACGATCGCCGAGGTGCTGAGGGTCAGGAGCCAACCATCGACATCGTCGCCGCCAGCCCAGGCGTGGATGACGAGGTAGTAGGTGCCGGCCGGCAAGGTCTCGTCCGCCCAAGTCTCGTCGCCGTCGGCAGTAGAGTCGAAGACCACGTTGCCGTCCGCGTCCACGACGTAGAAGTCGATGTCGCCGGTGCTCGTGCTGCTCAGCGTGCCGCTGACCCTCACGTCTTCGGTGAAGGTGATGCTGTAGCCCACAGAGTCTCCCGAGGCGATGAGCCCACCCGTGGTGTCAGGAATCGTGTCGCCCCCAGCGAAGTCGCCAAGGTGCGTCCAGGGCTTGCAGACGCTGGGCGAAGCCACCGAGCAGTCGTAACCGAGCTCTGGGGCACAGGTCGCGTCACATCCGTCACCGTCCACGGTGTTGCCGTCGTCGCATCCTTCTGCGGTTGTCTGCTCGACGATGCTGTTGCCACAGGCGGGATCGATGTCGATGGCAATTTGGAAATCTACTGATGTACCGGGCGCACCATCGGACTCGAAGATGACATATACCGTCTCGTCGGCCACGGCAGTGTAGCTGACCGCAGCTGCACTCGGCTCCATCTCGGAAATCTCACAAGCGGTGGTGTTGTCGCAGGCCTTGAGGATGTGGATCCAGGCGGCCCAAGGACCGTACTCGTCGGCGTAGACGGTCTCACCGGTTTGCAACGCGACCTCGAAGACCATGTCGGCGGCGGCCGTCGTGGGGTTGTCGCAGGCTGTGCCAGCCAAGGTCTGAGCGTCAGTGAAGGTGCTGATGTCGCCGACGAAGTAGAATCCCGACTGCGGCACGACCAGAACGTCGGCGGCGGCGCAGCTGTCGCCAGAGCCGTTGGCGGCGCAGACACCGTTCGTGGCGTCGCACAGGTCGGTTCCGCACGCGACGGCCATGAGCTCGAGGCAACCATTGCCGTCCGTATCAGTGCAGACGGCGAGGTTGTTCAACGTGCAGGTCGCATCGCCTTCGGTGGCGGTGGCGCAAGCGGCGTCCGGCGTGCAGGGAGGCTGACAAGCCACGTTGCCGGCGCCATCGTCGTTGCAGATGTTGTTGTTGGCAGTGGCGCAGTTCGTCGTGGTCAGCACGAGGCAGCCCACGCTGTCGTACTGGCAGTCGAGGAGGTTCTCGGAGCCGGTCTCACAGGTGGTTCCCATGGTCGTGCAGAGGGCCTTGCCAGCGCAGCGGTCGCCCACGTCGATGTCGCACATGGCGGTCATGCCACTGGCGTCGCAGAAGCCGTCGGTGACAGCGGCGCAGTTGGTCGTCGTCTCGACGAGGCAACCAAACGCATCGGGGGCGCACTCTACCAAGGAGTTGCCCATGCAGTCGGAGCCCGCGGTGCAGGCGGTCGGGCAAACGTCCGTCGTGGTGCAGAGCGCGGTGGCGGTGTCACAGGTGCCTGCGGTCGCAGTGGTGCAGTCCGTGGTGGTCTCCACGAGGCAACCGAAAGCGTCCGCGGCGCAGACCACCAAGCTGTCGCCGTTGCAGGAAGCCCCTGGCGTGGTGCAGTCGCTGATGCCGGCGCAAGCGTCGTAGGCACACGCGACCGGGTTGGCGGTCGCATCGCAGATGTTCATCCCGCCGGTGGTGCAGTCCGTGGTGGTCTCCACCAAGCAACCGTTGGCATCGGCGGCGCAGACGACCAGATTGGTTCCGTCACAAGCGCGGTCGGCGGCGGCACAAGGGTTGGTGACCGTCAGACAGAGATCTTCAACCTCGCAGGCCACCGTGCCTGCACCATCATCGACGCAGACTTCGTCGGTGGCACAGTTTTGGGTGCTCGAAACCAAGCAACCGTCGGCGTTGGCTTCGCAGGTCACAATAGAGTTGCCAGAGCAGGTCGCGCCTGCCGCGGCACAAGGATTGGCGAGGTTGTCGCAAGGGTCAGCCGTGTCAGGCACCAGGTCGGGGAGTCCCGTGTCCGTGGTCGTGACATCCGTCGTCTCGCTGCTGTCTGGGTCGGTCTTCTTGCCACCAGAGTCATCGCAGCCGGCCGCGATGAGCAGGGCCGACGCTGCGATGAGCGCCAATAGGGTGGATTTCAACTCGAATTTCATGGTTCCTCCGTCGATCTGAATGTCAAAAATACGAGCACAAGGCCGACCTGGTGCTCTTGACTGTTTCCTGGCCAAAGATTGATTTCGATCAGGTTCCCGAGAACAGCCTGCCTAGCCGATGCAAAACCAGATTTCAAGTGGCGTTCGCATTGATGGATTATGCTTGAGCTTGCGTCCATCCGGCGCACGGCACGATTTGACGGGACCCTCCGCGCTAGAATGCTTCGAGAATCGTGAAATGCGCCGACACGAAGTCGGCGCTGAACCCGAGATCGAAGCGGAGATTCACTCCCGTCGCTGGGTCGATCAGGAAGCGCACTCCAAACCCTGCGCACGGGTGCACTCCCTCCAAGTCAAACGCGTCGATGGTCTGGGCGACCTCCCCAACTCCCGCGAACAACACCCCTCCGAAACGCCACCAAAGCGGTGCGCGATATTCGAGTTGGGCACTGAGGAGATTTCGGTCGCGGTATCGGCCCTCGAAAAACCCGCGCAGCGTGTACTTGCCCCCAATGGCTGCCATCTTTTGAATCGGTGGAGACTTGGTGGCGACCTTGCCCAAGAACCGCAAGGCCAAAACATGCTCTCCGACGATCGGCAGGTATTCGCGCAGGTCCAGCTCGGTCATTGAGAACGAGTATTGGCTGCCCAACGCACCGTCATAGAGCATGGTGCTCAACGTGAAGATCCCTCCGCGATGGGGGCTCAGCGACGAGTCGCGGTCGTCGTAGACGAGCTGCGCGCCGATCCCAGAGGTGCGAGCTCCCTTGCCGCCAGGTTCACCGACCAAGGCGCCACCTGCCTGCGCATCGAGCACTTGGGAGAGGGTAAACTCGTAACTGGCGCCAATGAAGAGATGCGCCGCGATCTCGCGCTCGAAGTTCCACAGGCTGCGAAACTGCAGCGAAACGTAGGACTCGAAGTTGGCGTCGCTCTCATTCCCCAAGCCGTAATAACGATCCGGAAAGTACCAGAACCAGTTCTTTCCTTTGAGATGGTACTTTCCATCGAAGAAGAAGAACTCTGGATGGACCTCCCCGACGAACTGATTGTTGAGGGTATAGGTCGCCGCCACCTGAATATTGGACAGCCGCTCGTCGACGCCTGGGGAGGTCTCGCCGAACGTGGCCAAGAATCCCACGACCAGCAGGAAGCTGGTCTCGGTCGAGTAGAAGATGGCCGGCAGCAGGAACCAATCCGAATGGTCCACCTTTTCTGGGTTCTGGTCGTTCCCTGCGGTCGTCCCGGGGTCTGTTGGACCAGCCGTGCCCGCGTCGTTTGCGGCCTCGCTCTGGGGTTCGGGCTCGGACGCCCTTGTGGCGACCTCGTCGGCCTGAATCGGCGAGGGCACCAGGTGCGCGGCGACGAACAGCGCGGCGAGCAAGAAACAGGCGGCTCGCCGAGCGACGTTCACCCTTCCAGCGAGCCAATTCCCTGCAGTGATGTCGAGCACTTCTATCCCTTGAATCAGTGATTGGATTTCGCTTGCGAACGGCCCGAGGATCGATCTTGGCGCCCTCCTCGTAACCGGAAACGATCGAGCGGAGCAACTAGTCCTCGGCGCGTGAGGGCGCAGGTTGGTCAGGAGGTTGACACTGCGGGCGACACTCCTATACGAAAGCTCGCCCTCGGAGTCGCTGGGACGGCCTGGCAGCTCGGGGGTTTGGAATTCACTTATGGCGCTGCGCAACGCCGCGCCAGCTCTCGAGGGCCACCGCCTCGAGGTCGAGGTTCAGATGTCCGTCGCCGAGTCGAGCCCGACCGAGCCCCACGCTGCCAAGCCTTGCCGGCGCGCCGCCTTCTACGACGTCGATGGGACCTTGGTCCGGACCAACGTGGTGCACGCCTTCGCTTACTACACGCTGAGCCACCCGAGCTGGCAACGGAAGGTCTTCGGCATGGCCAGATTGCTGGCCAACATCCCGGTCTACCTGGCCCTGGACAAGTTCGGTCGCAAGGCCTTCAACGAATATTTCTACAGTGGTTACAAGGGCTTCTCGGAAGACCGGTTGGTCGTCGTGGGCGAAGAGGTCTTCGACAAGGTCATGAAGCCGGCGATCTTCCCTGGCGTCTTCGACCTCGTCAGCCGCTCCAAGGACCAAGGCGTCGAGCAGGTGATCGTCACTGGCGCCCTGGACTACGTCGCGGCCCCGTTGGCCCGGCACCTCGGCATTGAGAAGTGGCTCGCCAACCGCCTGGAGATCGTCGACGACATGGCGACGGGTCGCCTGATCCCGCCGTTGCTCGCCGGCCCCAATAAGTCACTCGTGATCCGCGAGTACGGACGCGCCCACGACATCGACCTCGACTCGAGCTTCGCCTACGCTGACAGTTTTTCCGACTTCCCCATGCTCGCCATGGTCGGGCATCCCGTGGCGGTCAATCCCGACACCAAGCTGCGGCGCATCGCGGAGGATTACAGCTGGCCGGTCATCTCGGTCCAGTCTTAGTCCTCGGCGGTCCGACGCCGCGCACCCCCTTCCTTCCTAGACCCGCTGCGGCGCCGTCGCTGCCAGGTCACCATCGCCCAGTGCTTCGGCGAATTCACGAAAGGTCAACATGGCTCTCGAATCCAAGCAGGTCATCTACACAGACTCCTCGAGCCCCGCGCGGGTCTTGTTCTTCGGCGAGGATTTCCTGGAAGAGCACCTTCCCATCGGAACCCGAGTGATCTTCCCGAAGCCTCCGATGGAGCCGCTGGCGAACCCGAAGGCGGCCATCCGGCACGCGCTCAACCACCCGGAGGGAGGCGCCAAGCCACTCTTCGCGCAGCTCTTCCCGGGCATGAAGGTCACCATCGCGGTCGACGACATCTCGCTGCCCTTGCCGCCGATGGTGCGCCCGGATCTGCGCCAGACCATCTTGGAGATCGTCCTCGCTCTGCTCGGTGATCACGGCGTCGAGGACATCCACATCATCGTCGCCACCGCGGTGCATCGGCGCATGACCGACGCCGAGATTCGGCGCATGACCGGCGACAAGATCTTCAACGAGTTCCACCCCAAGCGCCTTTACAACCACGACGCCGAAGACCGCAACAACATGGTGGAGATCGGCGAGACCAAGCTGGGCGAGGTGGTGCAGCTGAGTCGTCGTGCGGTCGAGAGCGACTTGACCATCTACGTCAACATCAACCTCGTGCCCATGGACGGCGGTCACAAGTCGGTCGGAGTCGGCCTGACGGGCTACAAGGGGCTGCGCGCCCACCACAACCCACAGACCATCCGCGACAGCAACTCCTACATGGACCCAGACCACTCGGCCCTGGCCAAGTCCACTCACCGCATCGGCGCCATCGTCGAGAAAGAGCTCAACGTCTTCCACATCGAGACGGCGGTGAACAACAACATGTATGGGCCCGCCCTGAACTTCCTGCAGAAGCCCGAAGAACACTGGCGCTCCAGCGACCGCATGAAGTTCCAGGCGCTCAAATACTCGCTCTCCAAGCTGCCCAGAGCCGCCAAACGGCGCATCATGCACTCCACCCCCTCCCCCTTCGGCCTCATCGCCGTCGCCGCGGGTGAAGCCGAGGCCGTGCACGACAAGATCTTGGCGGCCTGCTGGAAGCAGTACCTCATTCAGGTCGAGGGACAAGCCGACATCCTGATCACCGGCATCCCCTTCGTCTCGCCCTACAACGTCAACTCGATCCTCAACCCCTTGTTGGTTCAGGTCATGGCGTTGGGCTACTTCTTCAACATGTACAAGGGGGGAACTCCGCTCATCAAAAAGGGCGGGACGATGATCCTCACGCATCCCCTGCCCGATGAGTTCCACTCCGGACACCACCCGTCCTACATCGAGTTCTTCAATCGGCTGCTCCCCGAGACTCGCGACGCCATGATTCTGCACCAGAAATACGAGAAGGAGTTCGCCGAGAACCCCGCCTACGTACAGATGTACCGCTTCGGCAACGCCTACCATGGCGCGCACCCGTTCTTCATGTGGTACTGGGGCGAGAACGGCCGTCAGCACGTGGGACGCGTCATCTGCGTCGGCGCCGAGAGCCCGCATGTCGCTGAACGACTGGGCTGGGAGTGGGCTGCGGACCTGCAGACCGCGGTCGAGATGGCCCGCGACAGCGCGCCGCCCAGCCCGCAGATCACCATGCTGCACCACCCGCCGATCCTCATCACCGAGGTGCGCTGAGGCGGTGGATTGGGGGCGCATTTGGGCGAAGTCAGAGGTGGGAGGGCAAGGAGGTCGATGCAGGCGATGCCCAGCATCGTCGAAGCAGACCGACGCTGCCATCACGCCTCTGGCGATGCTCAAATGGGCAGGTTGTTTCCT
>Ga0210044_10006879_pt1 | contig 14772 bp, 9 predicted proteins | sample CryGey13umfilter_2_FD_183959 | JGI IMG/M metagenome (GOLD analysis project Ga0210044, IMG submission 183959) | Groundwater microbial communities from aquifer in Utah, USA - Crystal Geyser 4/9/14 3 um filter (SPAdes) (version 2) | ecosystem: Environmental > Aquatic > Deep subsurface > Groundwater...
GTATTTCGCCCAATTTTTGATCCGATATTTTGTTTTTGTTTTAATTTTTGTTTTCATAGCTTTGTTTTAATGTTAATATATCTATATTATATCACAAATCCGCAAGCGGATTTGTGCAACAAAGCCAATTTTTATTATTAATAATTATGAAAAAAATCTTTATAGTTTTAATTATAATTCTTATATTATCAGGATGCTCTCAGCGAACAGAATCTAATCATTACAAATCCAATCTTAATCTTGCAACAAGCTCCAAAGAAGTTAAAGAAAACCTATCTGAAGCAGAAGAATTTTGCATATTTAAAAGCGGAAAAATTGAAATTTATGAAAGAGAAGGGGAGAATATAGAAGTCTGTTTTATTAATAATGGAATTGACGGCATAAGATGTAAAATTGATTTATTTTTTCAGGGTAAATGCGGTATGAATTTAAACAATAATGATGAAAATATTTTTTCTAATAAATATTTCTCTTTTGTTTTACCAGGTCTGTTTATAGAACAAAATAATACGATTAAACCGAAAAATAAAAATGATTTTTCTCAAATAATATATCAGATAAACAGTCAAAATAATATAATGGATTATAACAATTTAATAGAATGGGAAAATAATTATTTAAAAAATATGTGCAAGGAAACAGATTCTTGCGGAGTAATTAATTCTATTGAAAAAATAGAAATAAATAATATAAAAGGTATAAAATTTTTTATTCAATATAAAGGTAGAAGTATTGATAATCAAGAAGGTTTTATTAATGAATATTATTATACATTTTTAAATAATAATAATTATTTTCGTATCTAGACATCTGCAACTGATTTGGAAAATCCCGAGAAAACGAAAAATATATTTGAAAAAATAATTAACTCAATTAAATTTAAATAAAATTAACTCAAAATAAATTTTTGCAAAATAAAATAATAATATTTTATAGAAAATATTATTAGACCCGGCCACAGCTTCTTCGGTAACTGTGATTTTTTTATTTACCATTATTTTATTGTCCCAGCTTGAACAGTTATTTAAAATAATGAGTTAAACAAACTGTAACCTATGCACTTCTAGTGTATAGTATTTCAGTTATCTTCCCCGCGGAGGCGGGGATAAAGCTAAGGCGATGAACATGGATTCCCGCTTTCGCGGGAATGACAGTAATGATATAATTTAATTATGCCGCAAAGATTGTATAAAATATTATTGATTTTAGGAATAGCAGTGATGTTCACGGCTATTCCTTTTTTTTGGTTAACTTTTAAAGCGGAAACAAATTTGGAAGTGGATTTTTTGGACGTGGGGCAGGGGGATTCAATTTTAATTAAAGCGCCGGCGGGACAGAATATATTGATAGACGGCGGGCCGGATAATACAGTGATAAAAAGATTGTCGGAGAATCTGCCCTGGTGGGACCGGACGATTGATTTGATGATTCTTAGCCATCCCCACGACGATCATGTGACCGGGCTGATAGACGTTATTAAAAGATATAAAGTAAAAAAAATATTATACACCGGCGTGATGCATGACGTTCCCGGCTATTTGGCGTGGCAGGATTTGGTCAGGGAGAAAAAAATAAGTTTAACAATAATTAACAAGCTCCAGACAATTGATTTATCAGGCAATTGCCGATTGGAAATTTTATATCCGCCGGATAGCTTGATTGGCCAGTCCGTAAAAAATTTAAATAACAGCTCGCTGGTGGTAAAATTGGTTTATAACCGAACTGAATTTTTATTTCCCGGAGATATTGAAGAGGAAATAGAAAAAAAATTAGTGGCGGATAAGATTGATTTAAGCGTTGATGTGTTAAAGACCGGGCATCAAGGTTCGGACACTTCTACCAGCCAAGAATTTTTAGACGCGGTTAATCCGCAAATGGCGGTTATCCAGGTCGGCGAGAATGATTTTGGCCATCCCAGCCGGCGGGTGCTCAATAGATTATCCCGGGCAGAGGTAAAAGTTTACCGGACCGATTGGGACGGGACGATTAAGATGATAAGCGACGGCCGGGAAATTAAGATTGAGACAACCAATAGCGGAAAATAAAAAATTATTTTATCGTCATTCTAAATTCGCTAGCTGGCGGATTCAGAATGACGATTTGATTCAGCTTCGTCCAGAATGACGGTGAGTTTATAAATCATCAGACAAATTCCGCCAATTTTGGTTATTTCTATTTATTAAATCAATTTTCTTTTTTCTTGTCCATCCTTTTATTTGTTTTTCTCTTGAAATAGCAGATTCAATATCATCAAAAGTTTCGTAATATATTAAAACATCTGCGTTATATTTATAAGCAAAACTATTTTTATATAGTTTTTCTTTATGTTCCCAAATTCTTTTTCCTATATCGGCAGTAACTCCAGTATACAATACCGTATGCCTTTTATTGGTAGTAATATATACGTATCCTCCTTTTGTTTTCATAATTTTAATATCGTCATCCTGAGGCCGCAAGGCCGAAGGATCCCGTGATTTTATGCAACGTTCACGGATTTCTTCTATCCGCGGGATTCTCTTCACTGCGCTTCGCTCCGTTCAGAATGACGATTTAATTTAGCTCCGTTCAGAATGATGCTTGATTTATAGATTTACTTCAGCACCTTGGCCAGATACTGGCCGGTGGCGCTGGTTTTATTTTTAGCTACATTAAGGGGGTTTCCTTCGGCGATGATATAACCGCCTTTGTCTCCGCCCTCGGGCCCTAAGTCAATAATCCAGTCAACTGATTTTATCACGTCTAAATTATGCTCAATAATTATGACAGTATTACCCTTGTCTACCAGCTTATTCAGGACATGGAGAAGCTTTTTAATATCGTCAAAATGCAGGCCGGTAGTCGGTTCGTCCAGAATATAAAGGGTTTTGCCCGTGCCTCGGCGGGAAAGTTCCGTAGCTAGCTTTATTCTTTGCGCTTCGCCGCCGGACAAGGTAGTGGCTGATTGCCCCAGCTTAATATAGCCCAGCCCCACTTCTTCCAAAGTCATAAGCTTTTGCTGGATCAAGGGAATATTCTTGAAAAATTTATGCGCTTCTTCCACGGTTATATTTAATACCTCGGAAATATTTTTTCCGTCTCCGTCTCCGCGGCGGTCCTTATAATATATTTCCAGCGCTTCCTGGTTGTAGCGCCGGCCGTGGCAGACATCGCATTCCACGTAAACGTCGGGCAGAAACTGCATTTCAATTCTGACCAGGCCGTCGCCGGCGCAGGTCTCGCACCGCCCTCCGACCACATTAAAAGAAAAACGGCCGGATTTATAGCCGCGGATTTTAGCTTCCGGCAAAGAGGCGAATAATTCGCGGATCGGCGTGAAAACGCCTGTATAAGTGGCCGGATTGGAGCGCGGTGTCCGGCCGATAGGCGACTGGTCAATATTTATTATTTTATCAATAAAGCCGACGCCTTTAATATCCTTATGCTTGCCGACTGTGGCTTTAGCCCGATAAAATTTTTGGTTGAGCGCGTTAGCCAAAATATCCGTCACTAAGGTGGATTTTCCCGAACCGGAAACGCCGGTAATAGCGATAAATTTTCCTAATGGGAAAGAGATGTCAATATTTTTCAAATTATTGGCTTCGGCGCCTAATATTTTTAAGACGCGGCCATTTCCCCGCCGATAATTTTTGGGGGCGGGAATAGAAACATGGCCGGATAAATATTTGCCGGTTAAGGATTTTTTGCAGGCCTTGATTTTGGCCGGCGGTCCGGAAAAAATAATTTCTCCGCCATGCTCGCCCGCGCCCGGGCCGATGTCTATCAGCCAGTCCGCGGCCAGCATCATGGCTTCGTCGTGTTCCACCACGATAACCGTGTTGCCGAGATCGCGGAGTTTTTTTAAAGTATCAATCAGCTTGTCGTTGTCTTTTTGATGGAGGCCGATGGACGGTTCGTCCAGTATATATAATACGCCCATTAAATTGGCGCCGATTTGGGTGGCCAATCTGATTCTTTGCGCCTCGCCGCCGGACAGGGTATTGGCAGAGCGTCCCAGCGTCAAATAATCCAGGCCGACATTGGAAAGAAAAATCAAGCGGGTTTTTATTTCTTTTAATATCTGGCCGGCTATGGCTTTGGCGCGGGCGGTTAAAAGTTTGGAATTTTCAAGGCGGATAAAAAATTTCTTCGTTTCCTGGATTGGCAAGCTGGTAATATCATCAATTGACATATCAGCTACTCGGACGGCCAGCGCTTCCGGCTTTAAGCGCTTGCCGGCGCAGGCGGGGCAGATTAAAACGCGCATATAATTTTCAATCTCTTTACGCACATAATCCGACTCGGTCTGCTTGTATCTTCTTTCCAGATTGGGGATGACGCCTTCAAATTCCGTGGTTAATTCTCCGGAAAAGCGGTTGCTGGCATAATCAACATCATAGCTTTTATCTCCGGAGCCGAAAAGCACGATATTAAGCTGTTCGGGGCTTAAGTTTTTCAGGGGAGTATTAAGGTCAAAACCGTGGTTCTGGGCGACAGTTCCCAATATGCGCATCAGCCAAGATCCGCCTCCGGCCGTATTATGCGACCAGGGCTTAATGGCGCCTTGGGCGATGGTTAAATTGGAATTTAAAATTAATTCCGAATCAATTTCCAATTTTGTTCCCAATCCCGAGCATTTTGGACAAGCGCCGTGGGGAGAGTTAAAAGAAAAATTGCGCGGTTCCAGTTCGGACAAGCTGATGCCGCAGGCGGTGCAGGCGAATAAGCGGGAATAGGTGTTTTCGATACCTCCCTCTTGATAAAGGGGGCGGGGGGGATTTTTTTTGTTTAACTTTTGTACGTCATTCTTGGCAATAAAAGAACCCTCTTTACCCTCTCGCCTCGCTGAAGCTATGGCAAAACTGGCCTTATCAGAGGGGTTGATGGGCGCAATTGTTACCAATCCGTTATTCAATTCCAGCGCTTTTTCAATCGCTTCGTTCAAGCGGGCCAGATCTTCCTTATTTTTAGTCACCGCCATCCGGTCAATAACCACATCAACCGTATGTTTTTTTTTCTTATCCACGCTCATATCCTCCGCTTCTTCCAAGGTGTAGATGGCGTTGTCAAACCTGACTCTGCTAAAGCCGGTTCTGGCTATCGGCTCCAAAATATTTTTATGCTCTCCTTTTTTATCTTTAACAATAGGAGATAATATGTATATTTCTTTATTTAAATATGATTCCAAAATTTGCGCAATAATTTCATCTTGGCTGTATTCTTTTACCTTTTTTCCGCAACGCGGGCAATGAGGCACGCCAATGCGGGCGTAAAGCAGGCGCAGATAATCATAAATTTCCGTGACAGTGCCGACAGTGGAGCGGGGATTGTGGGAGGCGGATTTTTGGTCAATGGAAATAGCCGGCGACAGGCCTTCAATCAAATCCACATCGGCTTTATCCATCAGCCCGACAAATTGGCGGGCGTAAGCCGATAATGATTCCACGTACCGCCTTTGCCCTTCGGCGTAAATAGTGTCAAATGCCAAAGAGGATTTGCCGGAGCCGGAAAGTCCGGTAAGCACCACTAATTTATCGCGCGGAATTTCCAAATTGATATTCTTCAGGTTATGGACCCGCGCTCCTCTTATTTTTATGAAGTTGGGCATATTCTTTTAATTTTTAATTTTTAATTTTTTAATTTTTAAAACCTTGAAACAATGAATAATATTATACATTAAAAAAAAGATATAGGCAAGAGTTGCGGGGTTTGATTATTATTGGTAAACTATTAATAATGAATTATGAATAAAGAATAATTTAATATTTGAAATATAGCCCCATAATTCATACTTCATAATTCATTATTCATCTATAATTTATGTCAGATCAAATTATAACAATTTTATTAATATTGCTAATAATAGGTATTATAGTTATTATATTTTTGCTAACGCGTAAAAAAGACGAAAGCCATAAAGATGGCCTAACGGCCATCATGGAACGGCTGGCGCAAATGGTTGAGCAGAACCGGGAACTCAGGGAGCAGAACAAGGATATGAGGCAAACCATGGATGCCAAACTGTCGGAAACCCATAAAGCCACGCAGACGCAAATCGGCCAGTCGGCTAAAATTATTTCCGCAGTCACGGAAAGATTGACCAAACTGGATGAAACCAACAGGCAGGTAATAAATTTTTCCGCGCAACTGCAAAATCTGCAGGATATTTTAAAAAATCCGAAGCAGAGGGGAGTTCTAGGGGAATATTTTCTGGAGGAAACTTTAAAAAACGTTTTGCCCCCGAATTCATACCAGATGCAATACGGCTTCAAGGACGGGAGCATCGTGGACGCGGTGGTTTTTGTCAAGGATAAAATTATTCCCGTTGACTCAAAATTTTCTTTGGAAAATTATGAAAAAATTTTAAATACCAATGACGCGGAATTAAAGGAAAAACTGGAAAAGCAATTCAAGCAGGATTTAAAGCTGCGCATTGACGAAACCAGCAAATACATCAAGCCGGCGGAAAAAACCATGGATTTTGCCTTTATGTTCATTCCTTCCGAGGCCATTTATTATGATTTATTAATAAATAAAATCGGCGCGGTCAAAATTAATACGCGGGATTTGATTGAATACGCTTTTAAAGACAAGCGCGTGATCATTGTTTCGCCCACTTCGTTCTTGGCTTATTTACAGACGGTATTGCAGGGACTGCGCGCTTTGCAGATTGAAGAAAGCGCCAAAGGCATCAGGGCAAACGTGGAAAAATTAAGCAAGCACATAATGAGCTATGACAGCTTTATGAAAAAATTAGGCATCAGTATGAATACGACTGTCAGCCATTATAATAGCGCTTATAAGGAATTTAAAAAAATTGACAAAGACGTGGTCAGGATTACAGACAAAGAATCAACCATTGAGCCGATGGCTCTGGATAAAACCAAGACCGAGGAAGAAGAATAACTAATCGTCATTCTGAACGAATCCGCCTCCGCCTGTTGGCGGATGGCGGAGGAGTGAAGAATCCCGTTGCAAAACGGACGGTGTGCAAATTTCGGGATCCTTCGTCGCTAACGCTCCTCAGGATGACGGGAGTAAAAAACGTTTCTTTCTATGATGATAAAAAAATATGGAAAAATTAAATAAAAATAATATTATATTAAAGGAGGCAATTGTAAAAACAATTGCTTTTTTTGACATTTTTGATTTTCCTTTGACCGATTTTGAAGTATGGAAATTTTTATATGTTGGCGTAGAGACGCAAAATTTTGCGTCTCTACGAAAAGTTAAGAACGTTTTGGAAAGCAATCGGATAGACGATATTTTGGAAAATAAAGACGGATTTTATTTTTTGCAGGGACGAGATGAAATAATAAAAATCAGGCAGGACAGATATATTTATACTGACAGAAAATTCAAAAAAGCTCTCCGGGTAATGCAAGTTTTTAAATTTATTCCTTGGCTGAAAATGGCGGCGGTCAGCAATATTATGGGCGCGCATAATTTAAGGGATGGAAGCGATATTGATTTTTTTATAATTACAGAAAGAAAAAGAGTCTGGTTGACTAGATTTTTTTGCGTAGTTTTGGCTAAAATATTGCGCTTACGCCCCCGGCCGGGAAAAACGCGCGATAAAATTTGCTTGAATTTTTATATCAGCGAAGAGGCCATGGATTTAAAAAATTTAATGCTAAATTCTTCCATCATTCTGAGCGGAGCGAAGAATTTCGTTGAGGAAAATAAACTACGGGATCCCTGCCTGCCGGCCCGCTTCGCCATAGCTTCAGCGAGGCGAGCAGGCAGGCTTCACTCCGTTCAGGATGACAAGGAGGTTTATGATATTTATTTCATTTACTGGCTGGCCGGCTTAGTTCCGATTTACAATAACAACAGCGCTTATGAAAAATTTATTGCCAATAATGATTGGCTAAAAGAATATTTGCCCAATTGGCGGATGAAAAATATCGCCGGCCGGAGATTGATTAAGCGGGATGACTTTTCTTTTTATCGGGACATAATGGATTTGTTATTCGGCGGTTTGGAAAAAAATTTTCAAAGCTGGCAGATTAAATTAATGCCCGCGGCCTTAAAAGAATTGAAAAATATCGGCCGGCAAGTAGCAATAAACGATCAAATTATAAAAATGCACGCCAATGACCGGCGGGAGGAATACAGAAAAAGATGGATAGAGAAGATTAGAGGATTTAATATATAAAAATTTTTTTGTCATTCCAGCTGTCCGAAAACTATTTTTTTTGTCATTCCCGACTTGATCGTGAATCAAGAAAGGTTTAATATTAGACAAATTATTGATTCCCGCCTGCCTGCCGGCCCGCTTCGCCATAGCTTCAGCGAGGCGAGCAGGCAGGCTTTCGCGGGAATGACAGAAGGACGCAGTTTTCGGATAGTCTGAATCCAGGAGTTAGAGGCAGGAACGGTAATGTCCAAATGTTTGCATAGAAACAATATTTGCTACGGGCTTACCCTGGATTCTGGTTCGGGGGCCGGAATGGCAATAATGAATATGAAGAAAATTAGAAAGATAATAGAATACGGATTGTATCTGCTGGTTTTTTTGTTGCCCTGGCAGACTCGCTGGATTATAAAGGCCGGCATGATTAACGGCGGCTACTCCGAATACGGCACCATCAGCTTGTATGGCACTGATATATTATTGATAATTTTATTGATTTTTAATTTTATTTATAATAAAAAGAATAATTGGAAATTGAAAATTGAAAATTGGGAATTAAAATACTGGTGGCTGATTGCCGGTTTGGAATTAATGATTTTTATTTCCATTTTTTTTGCCGCCGATAAAGTCACGGCCGTTTATGCCTATTTAAGATTCTTGCTGGCCATAGGCCTTTTTTGGCTGATAGTAAGCGTTAATTTTAATAAAATTAAGTTATTAGCCGGTTTATTGGTCGGCATACTTATCCAAGCTATTTTAGGGATTAGCCAGTTTATTTCCCAATCAAGCTTTGGCAGCAAATGGCTGGGGATGGCTCTCCATAATTCGTCGGATTTAGGAGTGTCGGTTATAGAAGTTGTTAAAATTGGCGCTTGGCCCGAAAGATGGCTGCGCGCTTACGGGGGCTTGGACCATCCTAATATGCTGGGCGGGATTTTGGCAATCAGTTTAATTATTTTAATTTGGCAATACGCGTCTTTTCGGCTGGAAACCAATAATATTAAATTAAATAATAAATTACTTTTTATTTTTTATTTTTTATTTTTTATTTTTATTTTAGCTTTGTTCTTTACTTTTTCCCGCGGCTCTTGGATTGGATTATTGGCTGGCATTTCTACTATGCTTGGCATATTTATTAAAAATCATGATTTTAAAAAGCAGAAAATAATTTTAGAAATAATTTTACTGTCAGGCATAATGATTTTTATCTTATATAATATTTACGGCGATTTAGTATCCACTCGTTTTTTCCCAGAAACTCGGCTGGAAGCAAAATCCTTAACCGAAAGAGCGACTCTAAATGAATATGCCCGTGGTTTGATAAAAAATCATTGGCTATTCGGCGTTGGCATCGGCAATTTTACCCAAAGCGCGCAAAAAGAAATTATAACCGGCCAGCCCAGCTATTATTATCAGCCGGCGCATAATACTTTTTTATTGGTATTGGCGGAAATCGGAGTTATCGGCTTATTATTTTTTATAAGTTTACTGATTTATTTATTTATTAAAGTTTTAAATCCCCCTAACCCTGCCTACCGGCAGGCAGGCCCCTTTTATCAAGGGGGCGATAATTTTTTTATTTCGCCTATTTTATTATCTCTCATAGTTATGATGACGGCTGATCATTGGTGGTGGAGCTTGCACTTCGGTATTTTATTTTTTTGGTTGGCGATGGGGCTGATGGTTAGAAAAATTAAAGAAGATATTATTTGATAATTTTAAAGTATTTTTGCATATCCATTGTTCGAAATTTTTTACTGTCATTCTCGCCCGCTTCGCCATAGCTACAGCGAGGCGAGCGCCGGCGGCCAGCCTGTCGGCAGGCAGGGAATCCAAAATTTAGTAAATGCTACGACCTTCCTGGATCCTCGGGTCAAGCCCGAGGATGACAAAATAAAATTTTAGCGGTGGATATTTTTTATTGACAAAAAATTTTTTATAAAAAAATTGTGGATAAGTGATTTTATTATTTTTTAAAAAGCCTTTTAGAAATAAAAATTTTATAAACTATATTAACAAAAATATATGAAAAAACCAAAAATTGTAATAAATTATTTTTTAATTTAGTTGAATCTATTAGCTAATTTTAGGTTTATTTGGGTAATGATAGTATATTTGAAAAAATTGCCAAATATGTTATAAAAAGCGATTTTAATATAATTTTTTTGGTTAGCCGACGTTAGAATTTTATGGTTTTTTATGTTATAATAATATTAATTATATAATTAAATAAAAAGTACAAATATTGATAATTTTTAATTAGTAAATTATCTAAAATTTTTGTATCTTTTTAATGTATTTTATTGTTAAAAAGGAAACTATCGCCGCCAAGCGGTACTCCGCAGGCGGAGAAAATTAAAAAATAATTAAATGATTTTGAACAAGTTTTTCATTGTTACAATTTTAATTTTGGCCATGTTGCCAATGGATGTTTTGGCTGTTATGAAAAGCAGTAATTATGTTATTTATGAAAATGTTTTAAATCCTTTTGACGGGCCGGCTATTGCCAACGTCAGCTCTTCCGCCGGTTCAACCAGCGCCACCATAACCTGGAATACCAATGTGCCGGCCGATGGTTTTGTAATTTACAGCGCGGATAGCGGTTTTGCCAGCTACCAAGAGCAGGGTAGTAGCGCTAAAGACAGCGCTAGCCATAGCGTTACCGTAACCGGCTTGACCGCGGGTACAACTTATTATTTTAAAGTTAAATCAACCAGAATTAATGGAGGTACAACTACTGATAGCACAGTCCGCAGTTTTGCTACTGTCGCCGTTACTACCTCTACTTCGGTCCAATTTGTTTATACCGGCGGAGTTTTGGTGGTAGGCAAAAAAGAAACGACGCCGCCGATTATTACCGGCGTCAAAGCGGAAAATTTAGGCGCGGGTAAAATAAACATTACCTGGCTGACCAGCGAAGATGCCACTAGTTTTATAGAATACGGCTTAACCGATAATTACGGCCAAATAAACGGCAACTGGGATTTAAAAGGCGCTCATGCCATTACGATAATAAATTTAAAACCGGATACGACGTATCATTACCGGATTGTCAGTAGCGATGATTCGGGAAATATTGTTAAATCAGGCGACTATGTTATTAAAACAACCTTATTTAACGAGAGTTTAATTGCCGATGAAGTTAATACTGAAATAAAAGAAATAAAAGACAATACCGATCAAGGAGATTCTAAGGAAACTATTATTGCCAAAACATCAAATAATATATTGGATTTTATTAAAAAAATTATACCGCCGGCGGGTACTGACAGTCAAGGAGAAGATTCAGCCATTTCCCAGTTTGATATTTTAGAAAAATTAACCAGTCTGATGCCATCGCCCAAGATAGTCGGCGAACCAACAGTTGAAGCTGAAGCCAATACGGCCATTATCAGCTGGCAGACAGATATCAACGCCAATTCTTTAGTGGCTTTGGCGCCGGTTCAAAGCTATGACGCTAAAAAAGACGAGCCCTATATTCAGATAGTCGGCAATACGGAAAATTACGCCACCAACCACCAAGTGCGGATTTTCGGCTTGAACCAAGACACCCTTTATCATTTTCAAGCCAGAAGCAAAAGCAAGCTGGGTCCGACCGGCAAATCAGGCGATTACACCTTTCGCACCAAATTAGAATTGTTTGCTATCAGTAATTATTATTCCCAAATAATAGACAATGAAACGGCCGTATTCAAATGGGTAACCAACGCCGAAGCCGATTCGTCCGTGACCATCGCTCCGTACCGGGGAAATAATTTGGTCGTTAATGAAGCCAAGACTTTTAAAAATAGCAGTATATCGGTTATTCATGAAATAACCATCAAGGAATTTCAAGCCGGAGTATACTATCAGGTGGAATTAAAAAGCCAGGATTTAAAAGGCAATATAGCCTTAGAGACCATTCCCGCTTTTTCCACCAGCGCGGATGATTTGCCGCCGGTAATTTCCCAGGTGCAGACGAATTCCACCATATTTATTAATAGTAACGAAGGCATTCAGACTATAATTTCCTGGAAGACCAATGATCCGTCAACCTCCCAGGTTTATTATATTGAAGGCGTGCATCAGGCCGCTGATAATTGGCCGGGCAAGACCAAATTGGACGATAATTATACCCGCGACCACGTAATGGTTATCACTAATTTTAATCCCGGCATTGTCTACAGCTTCCGGGTGGAAAGCGTGGACGCGGGCGGAAGCGCCGCTATTTCCGACGTGCATACTTTTATGACGCCTAAAAGAAAAGAGTCCATTTTTTCAATAGTTTTGAAAATATTAGAAGATACGTTTAGCTGGATAACGAGATTGGTATAATTTTAGAATTATGAAGCATGAATTATGAATAATAAAATAATAAATTAAAATAGAGCCATAATTCATTATTCATAATTCATGATTCATAAATTTTCCCATGCCTAAAGAAAGACAGAAAAATCTAAAAAAAGCGCTAAAGCCGGTTTTGCTATTGGCTTTTGTTTTGGCTGTTTTAATTATGCCGATAAAAGAAAAGACAGCCGAGGCCGAAATCAACCCTTTGTATAATTTTACCGGCAAGGTGACCAATACGGACGGCTCTAATGTGGCCGACGGCGTTTATGATTTGAGTTTCGGCCTTTATCCAGCAGCCACTTCGTCAAGCGCCGTTTGGAGCGAATCTGTTGTCGCTACTACCACTTTTTCCGCAGTTATCAGCGCGGTTGACGACTCGCCGGCTGATACTATTATTTACACTTATACCGGCGAGGCGGCTACGACCACCTTGCGTGCCGGGCAGTACTTGTATAATGCCAGCACCAGCCAAGCGGCCTTGATCAGCAGTTTTGATTTATCCGCCAAAACCATCACCGTGGCATCAAGTTCGGCCGCCTGGGTGGCCGGCCATGGCATAAACAACCGGCCTTTTATTGAAAGCGGCATATTAAATATTAATTTAGGCACAATCGCGGATTTGTCCGCGGTTAATTTTGACCAGCCGCTTTATTTGGAAGTGGTTTTTAACGGCGAAACCATGCAGCCGAGGAAGCTTTTAACTTCGGTTCCGCAGGCGTTTAATTCCACTAAGCTGGATAATCTTGATTCTTCCGCGTTCGGCATTTTAGCCGAGGATGAGCAGGTGACCGGCAATTGGAATTTTGTCAATAGATTGGGAATCGGCACTTCATCGCCGTCCGATACTCTCTCGGTAACAGGGCCGATATATTTGGCGGACAGCTCTCCGACCAGTATTACTAACCGCCTTTACAGCTCTTCCGGAAATCTTTATTGGGGAGCTAATTTGGTCGGAGGAGCGGGCGTCGGCAGTTGGACATTAAATGGCAATAATATTTATTATAATACCGGCAACGTCGGCATCGGCACCACCTCGCCTTACGCCAAGCTTTCGGTCGCGGGCGAAGTTGTGGCTTCGTATTTTACGGCCACTTCCACGACCGCCACCACCACTCTGGCCGGGGGCTTGAATGTCGGCTCGGGCGGGCTGGTGTATGACCACAGCACGGGGTTTGTGGGAATTGGGACATTAATACCAGAAAATTTGCTTGATATAAAAAATATTTCCGGAAATGCTTCTATAGGTATTCAGGCAAATAATAACGGCAGCGCCTATTTAAAACTTACCGAAGGCGCTGATTTAGAACCGGGATTAACTGATTATGGCGGAATGTTAAAATATGATGGAGGAAGCAATCCTCGTTTAGAAATAGGTACATTTTTTGATGATGCGGAAGTCCCAGCAATTTATATACCAAGAAATCAAACCAACGTCGGCATCGGGACGACCTCGCCTTACGCCAAGCTGTCGGTCGCGGGGCAGACAGTAGCCGAATACTTTACCGCCACCTCTACCACTGCCACCACCACTCTGTCCGGGGGTTTGAATGCGGCTGGGACTTCGGGACTGACGGTATTGCAGAATGGCAATGTGGGGATTGGGACGGCCAGTCCAGGCACGGCTTTAGATGTTAGAGGCGATATAACTATTCTGGAGGGTTCGGATATCAGGCCTTCTGTTGATTCTACAACCGCCCTTAACATTGCCCAAGCGGATGGAACAGACTTTGTAATCTTTGACACCACTAATAAAAAAATAGGGTTAAATACTGTTCCTACTGCTAGTCTTGATTTCAAAATAGGAAGTCCTCATGGGGTCGCTGAAAGCACTGATGGTCTTTACGTTAATATCAGAGGAACTGGAAAGATTAGAAACACGGTGATGGCGGAAAAGTATAATATCATAAGCGACAGTAATATCACTCTTGCCCTTAATGCCTTTGCTTGGCATTGGGGGTCAGCGGATTTAACATCAAATCTGGGATTAGCCGGTGGTCGTTATTTAGCAATTAAAGCGGCTTCAGGCGGAACTATTACCGGCGCAAGAGGGGTTAGCGCCAAAGTGCAGTTTCAAGATGGTATCACAGGAACATTTACAAATGCCTATGATTTTTACGCAGAAGCAATAGACGCTAACGATGGCATAATTACCAATGCTTATGGATTATACAGCGCCGCGCATATTGTAGATACAGGGACTTTAACTAACGCTTATGGAGCGTGGTTTGCGAAACAGGCAAACGGCTCGGGCGTAAATTCAGGCATAGTTTTAGCAGGCGACGGTTTGGGAGCTGATTTGGTTTTAGGGGCAGGACAGGAAAGTAAAATAT
>Ga0210044_10006880_pt1 | contig 14771 bp, 14 predicted proteins | sample CryGey13umfilter_2_FD_183959 | JGI IMG/M metagenome (GOLD analysis project Ga0210044, IMG submission 183959) | Groundwater microbial communities from aquifer in Utah, USA - Crystal Geyser 4/9/14 3 um filter (SPAdes) (version 2) | ecosystem: Environmental > Aquatic > Deep subsurface >...
AACTAATGTTTCTACTTCAACCGGCATATAAGGTTTATCTTCTCTGCACAACAATATGTCTGAATTTTTCTGTCCGATCCTGCCTTTGCCAATAACTGTGGAAGGCACTCCGTCAAATAACGAGTTAGCATTTGGGTCGAGAGATATCCATTGAGTTGATATAAACCCAATAATTGAACTATGGGCATGTCCATACATGTTATGCAAAAACCCCCACTCGAATTTCTTGATAAGCTCCTCGATTTGTTCTGCGTTTAACATGGTTGGAATTTTTATAGATTTTATTGCTCATATTTTTTCGTTTTTCATGGTTTGCAACACCCGAATTATGCAAAATGTTTTTAACGATTTTTTAACATGGTTGTGGCTATGATAGGTTTGGCTGGGGTTTTAATCAAATAAAAAGGCTGTATTGCCCTTCCTTTTTTTTTATACTGTCTCATTTTGACCTGTAATGCGATAATTCTCCGTTCGGGCAAGAAATGGTAGTATAAGATTGTCAAAAGGTACTAGACCCTCATCACCAGCCAATCAGGAAATCGCGATTTTTTAACGAAAATCTAATAGCAGTATGCTAGCATCAAATTAAATTTGCGTGTGTGAATTTGTAAAAAACTGATAAATTATAAACAATATGAAAAAACAAAATATAGAACAATTTGGGGTTGTAGTGTATAGAGCGAAAAATGGAGCGATAGAACTTCGTGCTGATGCGAGTCAAGAAACGATATGGGCAACTCAGAAAGATATTGCACGAATTTTTGGCGTTACACCGCAAAATATTACAATTCATTTAAAACGCATATTTAAACAAGGTGAACTTAAAGTAGCTTCAACTTGTAAGGAATCTTTACAAGTTCAAACAGAGGGAAAAAGGAAGATAAAACGTAAGTTGAAAGAATATAATTTGGATGTGCTGATTGCCGTAGGGTATAGAATTAACTCAGTTGTAGGTACAAAATTTCGCCAATGGGCAACCAAAACCCTTCGTAAACATATAGTCGACGGATATACGATCAATCCTAAACGTCTTGAGAACAATTATGAACAATTTTTGCGAGCTGTTGAAGATGTCAAAAAACTGCTTCCTGCAGATTTAAATATTGGCACTAGCGACGTGATGGAACTTATAAAAATGTTTGCAAGTACATGGTTCTCTCTTGACGCTTATGACAAATCCAAATTGCCAAAGTCTGGTATGAACAAGAAGCAGGTTGAATTTGCCACGGAAGAGTTGTGGGAAGCCCTTGCTGAATTAAAGAAAGATTTACTTAGAAAAAAAGAAACAACGGAACTTTTCGCTCAAGAAAAGCGATCAGGTAATTTGGATGGGATTGTTGGGAGTGTTTTTCAATCGGTTTTTGGTAAAGATGCTTATCCAACTCTTGAAGAAAAGGCGGCACATCTTCTTTATTTTGTTGTAAAAAATCATCCCTTTACAGATGGGAATAAACGGAGTGGAGCTTTTGCATTCGTTTGGTTTTTAAGGCAAGTCAATATTTTAAACATATCAAAATTCACACCGGAGACGCTTACAGCACTTACGTTGTTGATAGCCGAAAGTAATCCTAAAGAAAAAAGCAGGATGATCGGATTAGTTCTGTTATTATTAAAAGGTACTAGACCCGAGTAGCCAGCCAACTCAGATATCAACATCAGATTATGAAAAAAATACTTTCAACATTTTTGTTACTCATCGTTATTGCGGGATGCGATTCACAGGTGCCAAATCAAACAGTTGAGCCTACTGTTGAGCCTGTTGTTTACCATCCAATTGATAATTTCGATACGGGGATTACTTTGAAGCCGTTTGGAATTTATATTCACCCGAGCAGTTCGCCGGTTCAGCCCGAACGTTTTTCCGGTTATCACACAGGCGCGGATATTGAGGTGCCGGAAGAACTTAAGGACATAGATGTGCCGGTTTATGCGATCGCGGACGGTACGGTGGAGCTGGCTCGTTTTGCAAGCGGGTACGGTGGAGTTATCGCCATTCAACATGAAACAGAGAGCCAGTCATATATTGCCGTTTACGGCCACATTGATCTGGAGTCGGTCGATATTCCTGTTGGAGATACGGTTTCGGCAGGTCAGCAAATTGCCGTTCTGGGAGAAGGGTTCACTGCCGAGACGGACGGAGAGCGCAAACATCTGCATTTCGCCATTAAGCTTGGGAGCACGGTTGATTTGGCGGGATATGTAAGTGATGAATCGAATTTAAGCGAATGGATGGATCCTGAGGTTTTCTTCGAATTACAAAACGCGGCAGGCCAAGAGTAGTATGTAAGAAGCATTTTTGTTTTGAGAAATGATCAATTATATGGTTGTATTTAAATATTATTTTAAATATTAAAAAAAGATGGAACAACAAACAAATGTCATAAGTCGCATTGAGGCTTTGGAAAAAAGAGTCGAGAAAATAGAAAACATGATAGGTGGGACTATGAGTGTAGAGCCACGAAAAGAGGTCTCATACGAGAAGCCTGTGGCAAAAGAGCCTTCGAAACCGACATGGATAACGGATTTGTTTAGATGGCTCAAAGAAGATTGGCTTATGAAGCTGGGAGCGTTTTTGTTGATTTTGGCATTAGGATGGTTCGTGACTTATGCGTTTGCCAACGATTGGATTGGGCCGGTTGGTCGTATAACTTTAGGAACTGTTGCCGGAGCTGGTATGCTTGGGTTTGGTTATTATTTTATGTCGAAAAAGAGGGTTCCAGGCGAAGTTCTTGTTGTTACGGGGATGGTTATGATAATTCTTACAATCTTTGCCGGGAAGCTGTTTTACGAATTTTTTACACCGGCAACGGCTTTGGGAATTATGGCTTTAGTTATAGCTTTGGTTGCGGGGATGTCGGTCATGAGGGGATCAAAGAGCTTGGCTGTTCTGAGTTTGGTTGCCGCTTCTTTTGTCCCTGCGCTCTCCGGAGATATTGATCGAAATAATGTGCTGTATCTCTCTTATATTTTTGCTGTGGATTTGGGTATGCTTTTGGTTGTGTCGATGCGTGGATGGAGAGTTCTTATCCCTCTGTCTTTTATCATAACGGCGATTTATTTTAGTATGATTTTTGAAAATTACGGGTATCAGGAGGATGAAATGGTCATATGGCTTTTCATGGGGCTTTCTTATGCACTTTTCTTGATTTCAAATGTGGCGGCTATTCTCAGAAATAAAAAAGCTGTTTTTGCAGATCTTTGTGTTGCCGGGTTGAATTCATTGATAATTTTGATTTGGGTACTTGCTTTTGTGCATGACGAATGGCAGAGCATGGTATTGAGTGGCCTTGCGCTTACATCAGTTGTGAGCATTTATTTGTTATTTCAAAAGTCCGAACTGCCGAAAAAATCCGTCATTTATATCTATTTGGCAATGGCGATGTTTTTTATAGGTGGGGCAACAGCGGTTGAGCTTGAGGGGCAAACTTTAACCATAGCTTTTTCTATTGAAGTGTTCTTGGCGGCTCTGATTTCGGTTTATGCGTTTCGTGATGTTAAATTTACAAGATCCGTGGCTGTATTGCAGCTTGTGCCGGTTTTAATGCTTTTAGGGAATGATAGGAGTTTCGATAGATGGCATTATGGAACGCCGCTTTTTAATGAGCATTTCTTCGCTATTTTGATAGCGGTTTTATCATTGAGTGGTACAGCTTTGTTGCTTGATAAGGTTATGGGAGAGCAAAAAACAGGCAAAACAACAGGGCTTGTGTGTTATATAATGGCATCTATTTTGGCAGTTATGCTTTTGTGGTTGTCGATGCATAACTTGTTCGAATCCGAAAGTGTTGCCAGCGGAGTGACTTTGGTCTTGCTGACGATCGTAGGTATAGGAATTTTCTTCTATTCATTGATTAAGGTGAAAAAAGGATTACGTATTGGCGGTAGCATATTGCTTGGTGGAGTTGCTTTGCATTTGTTGTTTATAGACATTTGGAACATGACCATGGCGGGTAAAATCGTTACTTTTGTACTAATAGGCTTGCTTCTTGTTACTACAGCATTTTTTGATAAACGTTTATCCTCTAAAAACAAATCAGATGAGAAAAATAATTAGTTCGTTTTTCGTTGGTATATTTCTGTTCCAGGGTGTTTCTTTCGCGATGGTGGCAACAACAGCTGTCTCTGATGAGGAATTGAGCGTTTTTAAAACTGTTTACGAGCCAACAATACCTGATTTAAGTTTGGCGACGGTTGTGCAAGTAGAACTTCCGAATATACAAAATCTCAATGTTGCGGTAATGGAAAAAGAGTCGATGATTGCGCAGGCTTGGGATAGTGTTTTGGATGTTGAATATGAAGAAACTGATTACGAAGTGATCGAGCATTCTGCGGTTATAGGGGATTCCAAAAATCTTTTTGATAATGATTACGATACGACTGTTGAGTTTGATCTTGATTCTGATGAAGGATTGGCTTATTTGCTTATAAATTCGAACAATGAGATAACTTCAAACGGCTTTCAACTGGTTCTGGATGACTACGTGTCACTCCCTTATAAAATCTCACTAGAGGCGAAGGTGGATGGCGATTGGAGAACTGTAATTGCAGAAACGGCTCTCTCTTCCGCCTATGTTGATTTCCCATCGACGACGTCTATGAGCTGGAAGGTCAGTCTTTGGCATTCTCAACCACTTAGACTCCGCGAATTAAAGTTGGTATCAGGCAGTATTGTCTCTGTTGCTTCCGAGAAGATTGTGTGGCTAGCAAGACCTGGTGAAGAATATCTTATCTATGCGGATGCTCAGGCAATGTCAGGAATTTATGTGTCTGAGAACCCTGATCTTTTGAGTCAGCCGGATGATATTTTGACTGTTGAATTAGGAGATTCACAAGACAATTTATTATATAAAGCTCCTGATTACGATTCTGACGGCCTACCTGATATAAATGATAATTGTGTCTATGTTGCGAACGCTGACCAAGAAGACCTCGATGCAAATAACCTTGGAGACGCTTGCGAAGATCATGACCGTGATGGCGTTATTGATTCCGCGGACAACTGTCCTTCTTATTCAAATTCCAATCAGGCTGATGAGGATGGTGATGGAATTGGCGATGCCTGTGATGATGAAGAAAGTCGCATCACGGAAAGATTGTCATGGTTGCCATGGGTGGCCATGGGATTTGTTGTTGTCGTTGTAGGGTTGATTTTTTGGAAGATGATGAAAGAGGAGGGCACTAGCCAGCCAAGTTAGAATATTACAACTTTTTAACATAAATTTAATGTTCGTATGCTAACATCAGATTGAATTTGCGTGTGTGAATTTTGTAGAAAACTGATAAATTACAAACAGCATGAAAAAACAAAGGAACGAACAGAGAAATCAGTTGTCCGGAAATTCCGGATAACTGCTAGTGACGGAAAAACTTACAATACACAACGTTATATTTAGCCATGCCCCTTATAACACAAATCATCGAAGGTCTAACTCTCGGAATTATCGGAGGTGCTGTTCCGGGCCCGATCATGACAGCGGTTTTCACCGAGGTCCTCAATGCGGGTTTCAAGAGGAGTTTCATCGTGATGTTGAAGGCCATGGTTGCGGAGTCGTTGGTTGCTGCCATTGTTCTGCTAGTCTTCTTCGCGCTGGATGTGCCTGAGGATTATTTTTATGCAATCTCTTTCGGTGGTGCACTGGTCCTGTTTTGGTTAGCAAGTCAACTGTGGGGTATTGCCAAAATCTCTACCAAAAACGGAAAAATTTTCTCTTTCCCGAAGCTCCTACTGCTTACAATCTTGAACGGAGCTTTCTGGATTTTCTGGATCACGATCTGCGTACCTCGCGCTTTTGAATTAAATCAGACCATCACAGGAGGTCATGTCCTCTTCCTAGGTCTCTTCGAAGTCGGCTGGCTCACCTCGACAGCAGTAGTAGCTTTTATATTTTCTCGATTCAGACCACTTTTATTAAAAAAAAGACTTGTGTCCGTAGTTTTCAAAACATTCGCCTTGCTCTTAGTATTCTTCGGATTAAAAGCGGTATGGGTGAGTACGGTGTGGTTTTTTGTGGGAGAGTAGGCGAGCAATCGCATCTATTCCAGCCTCAAAACACCTTCCTCCAAATATGGCAGTATGCTGATCCGCCCGTCTTGGCGTAGTAATCCTGATGATACTCTTCTGCAGGCCAGAACTTCGTAGCTTTTTCCAGCTTGGTCGCGCTGTCGTATCCTTTGGCACGCAGCTCACTAATAACTTTTTCGGCCACTTCCTTTTGCTCATCATCGCAGTAAAAAATGACTGACAGATACTGAGAACCTATATCCAGCCCTTGTCCGTTTTTTTGCTCAAAATCGTGTATCTCGAAGAAGAACTTAACGAGGTCTTTGTACGTCGTTTTGGCAGTGTCGTAAGTAACAGAAACAGACTCTATATGTCCGCTGTCTCCTCTGCACACTCCTTCATAAGTAGGGTTCTCTGTATGGCCGCCTGTGTAGCCGACCTCCGTCTCAATCACGCCATTGGCGGTTTTGAACATTTGTTCTACTCCCCAGAAACATCCTGCTCCAAATATAGCTTTATTTGTCATCGAGAACGAATTTTAAAGAGATAGAATTCACGCAATGCCGAGTATCCTTGTCTGTTAATTTTTCACCTTCGAAAACATGGCCAAGATGGGCGCCGCATGCCCTGCATGTTATCTCCGTCCGCGTGCCATCCGCATCGGTAGACCTCTTGACCGCATTTGGAATCTCATCGTCAAAACTTGGCCATCCACAATGAGCATCGAACTTGTCTTCCGATTTGTAGAGCGGAGCATTGCACCTTCTGCAGATATAAGTTCCTGTCTCGTCAAACCGGTAATACTCACCAGTACCGGGGTGTTCCGTACCTTTGTGTACTATTACTTCCTCCTCCTCGGGTGTGAGTTTGTTTAGCTCCATAGTGCATCTATGTTACAGCTTTGTGCAGGCTCAAAGCAAATCTATAGCCAAACTGCAGACTTCCGCTGGCTAAGTTGATAATTCGGCATACAATGAGGATGTTTTTAACAAAAAAAATATGAAAAAACTTTTATCACTGTTCGCTATCGGAATGCTCGTGATTGCGGGTTGCCAGAGTGTAGATACGGACGACACAACAAGCAGCGTATCGGAAGAGATTCAGGATGATTCCAGTATAGCGCCAGATGAGGAAGTAGCGGAAGAAGAGACTCAGGATTATTTCAGTGTCATGCCGGGTGCGGAAGTCACAGAGTGCGAACTTACACTGGCAAACGAGATTTTTGCGGGCAGCGAGATCGAAGATATGCATCCGGATCAAATTACAGGATGTTTCGCAATCGATGACATGATTTTTGCGTTCGTATCTCAGCCAAATACTTGGACGGCACTCACAGGTGTCCGCGAATGGGAGGCAGAAGGACACGAAGCATGGTCAGGACTTCTTTATAGTGATGATGGTAATCTTTTTGAAGTGTTTTTGAAGATATCAAACGAAGATTACAACCCTGTTGGGTTCTATTTGCAGGAAGAAGCACTTGTTCTCGATACTGCCGATGATGAGGGCGCCGGTAGCGGAGAAGGCAATCTTCTGAGATTCGTATATCCTTTTGCAGGAGTTGCTGACGAGCTTCTGTACCAGTGGGCAGCGGAATCATGTACGGGCTATTACATCCCGGAGACTTATTCGGTAGAGGATGGATCATGCGCAGGATAAGCTGCGATTATCAAGTTCGTATCTCCTCAATTATAGTTCCCTTTCTTTTCCACATCTCAACAAGCTTGCCTTGCAAATGTTCAAGGTTCTCAGGTTCACCCAGCAATTCAATGCGGCTGATTTCTCGCACATCAATATGCATATGGCCACCGTATTCATGCGTAACTTCCGGCTCAACAACAGTGCAGTCAAAGAATCTCACATTAGGCAGCTCGGAAGTAGACTGAGATATGGTCCAGAGACCACCACTACGGGGGAAACACGTTCTTTTCATCCAGGACTCGACATCGAGATCAGGGAATTTCTTGCTCCACCTAGCTGTTTCTTTGCGTAAGCGGCTCGGATAAGGGCGATGCGCATCAGCCATAATAATAGCTCCTGTCCCAGGTGTAAGTAAGCGCATAGAAGCATCTTCGATCGTAGATAGTGCCTCGCTACGGTCATCTCGATTGATGAAGATACCTTTTTCAGCCATTTGCATAAGTTCGCCAATGATAAATCTGTAAAAAGGGTTCTTAATGATCTGATCTTTTCCAACTGCAACCTCGTTCTCGGCGAAATGCTCACCCATAAAATGCGCCCACGCAAAAGAAGCAGTCAGCGTAGGATGATTGACGATATAAATAATCCTATCTTCTGGGGAAACTTCGGGCAGGTCGTCATTATGTGTAATATGCCAACCAAGATCTTCCACAACTATATCATTGATGCGAGAGAGAGGATCCCTCTCAAAACCATGGAATACACTTGGCCTATCCGTGATTCCTTCGACTACTTCCTGATCTCTTACGCTCGCAAGGAGCTTGGCCTCATAACGAGCCCTGTAGAGCTCAAGAGCTGTCTTTAAACATGCCTCATAGAAGCGTATTCGGGGGAAGGTAGGAGGAGAACGCTTCTGCGCATCAAGTCCGGTTGTAGGCAGTTCCAAATTTTTCATAAATCACAAAAAACTAAGATGCTATTTCTAGCACGAATACGGCGCTGTGGGAAGCTCGGTCCCTCTACTTAGCCCTTTTCCTCTCATTCTCTGTGAGGAATTTTTTCCTCAAACGAACTTGAGTCGGAGTGATCTCGGCGTATTCATCCTCCTTGATATACTCAATAGCCATTTCAAGCGAGACTGGAGTGATCGGAGTCAGATTTAGGGCCTCGTCGGATCCGGAAGCACGTACGTTCGTCAGCTTCTTGTTTTTGTTGGGATTCACCACGAGATCTGTTCCTTGATTGTGTTCGCCTATAATCATGCCTTCATAAACAGGGGTGGCGGGTCCAACAAAAAGAGGGCCTCTCTCCTGCAATTTCCATAGAGAATAAGCCATTGTAGCGCCATTCTCGCCGCAGATCATTGAGCCGACAGTGCGTTTCTCGATTTTTCCGCAATAAGGAGCAAAATGGTCAAAAGAGTGATAAAGTGTGCCTTCTCCACGCGTCAGCAGCAGAAAAGCACTGCGAAAACCAAGAAGTCCACGAGTAGGAACTTCGAATTCAAGCATAGTGTTGCCGTTCTCGGCCTTCATATTTTTCATAATACCTTTTCGGCGCCCCATAATCTCGATGATCGAACCGGCCATGCTATCGGGAACATTGATGGCGGCGTTTTCATAAGGTTCCTGTTTCTCCCCATCAATCTCCTGCATAATCACTTGCGGTTGCGAGATCTGCAGCTCAAAACCCTCACGTCTCATAGTTTCGATAAGAACCGCTATATGCATTTCTCCACGTCCATAAACTTTGATGGCGTCACTGCCCTGTACAGGCTCTATCTTTAGTCCGACGTTTGTCTCTAGCTCTTTCTCCAGCCTATCCTTGATATGTCTTCCTGTGACAAAGGTTCCTTCTTTCCCTGCAAAAGGGGAGTCATTGACCATGAATTCGATAGCTAAAGACGGTGGATCAACTTTTATGGCGGGTAATGCCTCGGCATTAGCGTCGCTTGTAATGGTTTCGCCTACATAAATCTCCGGCAAACCTGCTATAGCTACCATGTCGCCAGCCTGTGCCTCCGGTATCTCGTATCTCTCCATGCCCTCAAAAGCGAAAATCTTTGTAACTCGTCCGGTATATTTCTCGCCATCCGCCTTGATGACAGTAACAGATTGATTTGGCTTGAGCACACCTTCATAAACCCTGCCGATAGCAATTCTGCCAAGGAAATTGTCGTATTTCAGAGTAGCCGGTTGCATCCGAAAAGCGGCATCGGTATTGCTCTCTGCCGGTTTTACATTCTCGAAAATAAAATCGATAAGAGGAGTGATGTCTTTTTTCTCATCGTTAAGATCCTTGATAGCGATTCCCTGTTTCGCGATCGTATAGATGTAAGGGAAATCCAGTTGTTCATTGGTTGCTCCGAGTGTCGCGAAAAGATCGAAAGTCAGGTCTACGACAGTGTCGGGACGAGCCATGGGTTTATCGATCTTGTTGATAACAACAAGGACTTTGTGGCCAAGTTCCAGAGACTTTTTGAGGACGAATTTTGTCTGCGGCATAGGTCCTTCGTAAGCATCTACAACAAGAATTACGGCATCAACAGTACGAAGCACACGTTCCACCTCAGAGCCGAAATCGGCATGTCCGGGAGTATCAACTATATTAAGCTTCTTGCCTTTGTAAGTGATAGCGGCATTCTTGGCGTATATGGTGATGCCTCGCTCTTTCTCTTGATCGTTGCTGTCCATAGCTCTCTCTTCCAAGCCCTTGTGAGCATCAAAACTCTCACTCGACTTAAGCAGGGAATCGACCAAGGTGGTTTTTCCGTGGTCTACGTGAGCAACTATCGCAACATTATATATTTCCATAATATGGTTTTAAAAAACAATCTCGCTGATTTTAGTCGCATTAATGACTTTTGACAATAGATCATTTTTATTATATATTTAAAAAAACGTACCAGGTCACAAAGATTTCCACGGGGCAGATAAGCAAAGGAGATGAAGTGCCTCAGGCACGACAATCTAACCTTGATTTAAATGTCTTCAAATTCTCAGTCATTCGAAGGAATGCAACTCAGTCCGGAAATTTTATCAGGTCTCAAAGACCTGAAATTCGAAACCCCGACGCCTATTCAGAGCGAAGTCATTCCGGAAATCCTAAGCGGCTCCAGAGATCTGCTTGGTATTGCGCAAACAGGCACGGGAAAAACGGCGGCATTCGGATTGCCTATTATTGAGCAAATCGATCCGAATAAAAAACAAGTACAGGCACTGATATTATGTCCGACACGTGAACTTTGTATGCAGATCACAAAAGACATAAAACATTTTACGAAATACGTGCCGAAGATAGCGGCGGTAGCAATATATGGTGGAAGCAGCATGAGCCAGCAGGTACACAAACTGCATGACGGTGCTCAGATAGCGGTAGGTACTCCGGGTAGAATCAAAGACCTTATTAATCGTGGAAGGCTGAATCTTGGCAATATACAGTGGCTTGTCTTGGACGAAGCCGACGATATGCTGGATAAAGGTTTTAAAGAGGACCTTGACGCGATATTGGACGGAACTCCGGAAACAAAACAGACGCTACTATTCTCCGCGACAATGTCTCCTTGGATACAAAAAGTCGCGAAGCAGCGTATGCGTAACCCTAGAGAGATAAAAGTATCAAGCGAAAGTCAGGGAGCCGACAACGTGGAGCACAAGTACGTGACGGTACATGCGCGCGATAGATACGCGGCACTGCGCAGACTGCTTGACGTTAATCCGGACGTTTACGGCATAGTTTTTTGCAGAACAAGACGCGATACAAAAGAAGTAGCCGCAAAATTAATCGAAGACAATTACGCAGCTCAGGCAATACACGGAGATATATCTCAGGATGAAAGAAGTGACACTATGACAAGATTTAGGCAGAAAGATATTCAAATAATGGTAGCGACAGACGTCGCAGCTCGTGGAATCGACGTAAGCGATTTAACGCATATTATTAATTACGAACTGCCCGACAGTCCGGAAACATATGTCCATAGAAGCGGCAGAACGGGACGCGCGGGCAAAGCGGGAATCTCGCTCACGATTATTCACATGAAAGAGCATGGCAAACTGAGGCGCATAGAAAGCATAATGAAAAAAAAGTTCACTCAAATGGACGTTCCAACAGGCAAGGCGATTTGCGAAGCTCAACTGATGAGCCTTGTACATAGGGTTCGGACTACAGAGGTAGATCACGAGAAACTCAAGCCATACTTGGATGCTATTCACAGCGAGCTGGGTGACCTCAGCCATGACGAGCTAATCAAGCATTTTATCTCGGCTGAGTTCAATAGATTCCTCAAACACTATTCGAACGTCAAAGATATATCTACTCAGAAATCCATGTATGAAGATCGCAACTACGGCGGACAAGGCAGAGGCGGGCAAGGACGAGGAGGACAAAGACAAGGACAAAGGCCACAACAAGGAGGGCATCATGGGCAAGGGCGCAAGGATATACAGTTTAGAACTTACAAATTGAGCGTTGGGAAGCAGGATGGATTTGGCCCAAAAGCACTCTTCGATATGATAAACAACAACCAAAGCCTCAAAGGAATCGAAATAGGAGGGATTCATGTCCAGCCAAAAGACACGAAGTTCGAGGCCGATGCACGTTATCACGACAAAGTGATGAGCTTTCTCGGGCGTGAATCATACAGGGGTCACAAGGTTAGAATTTTCGAGGCTTAAGGCAAATCAAAGGGATGCAAGTAGATTTCTTGTGGCGACGATTTTGTGTATAATTGACGCAATAAAAATATAAAAACAGATACCATGAAACCACCACGCCGCTTGTTAGTATTATGTGTTTTGATCATCTCCATCGCACTGACTGGATGCACGAATGAATCAATCGTTGAAGTGGATATTGACGAAGGAATCACTGTGGATACGCAAGAACAAGAGGTCGCTCAGGAAGAGGAAGCTATTTCTATTTTTGATGCCAAAGGATATCAAATCGAAGCAGATTCCGTATTGGTCGACAGTACGAATATAGGATTCAATTACGAAGCTGCTATGGTGGATGATGAGGATTTTTCTACGGCTTGGTGTTCATCAGAAGGAGGCATTGGAGGTAAGATCAGTTATGTGTTTGATAGCCTTGTAGAGGCATCATATTTTGGCGTAGTTGGAGGATTCGCACGAGATGAATCTATCTTTGCCCAAAATAATAGACTAAAAACTATAAAGATATATCTGGACGACATCGAGTTTGGTGAGTACGAACTGCTTGATGAATACGGCATGCAGTTTGTCGATCTTGTAGGCGCTCAACCTTTCAAAAAAATAACTATGGAAATCGTAGCTGTTTACCCTGGAAACAAATACGATGATACATGTATTGCCGAGTGGGATTTCTGGAGTGACTATGTTGTAAATCATGACTCTGTTGCTGCAGTAAACTATTACAAAAACTACAAACAAGCTGACGCTCTTAAACCGTACGACATTGTTGGAAGCATAACAGTATCGGATACTCCACCTGCGGCTTGTAAAGAGCCTGAACCAGTATCAGACATGGTGCTAGAGGAAAATGGGGAGACTTTGTATCCGTCTTATAGCACTCTGTATTTCACAAGTTACATCAATGAATACGGACAAGCCGATCAGAATCTCGACGTAGAATTATATTACAAAGGGTACGATGATGAATGGCACATGGTTGATTCCGCATTTGAATGGCCTGTTGTAGAATCATGCAGTGGTCAGCTTTACCAACACATCAAAGTGAACGTAGGTTGGAACAAAGCTTATATGATCAAAATCTACAATAGTGGCAAGCTTGTTGGATCAAAAGAGATCATGACATACTAGTAAACAAAATAAATTATTAATCAATATCCGCAATGATAGAAGATCAGATTTCGCTCGTACTGACAGACTTGAATAAGCTCAAATTCCAGATCAAAGAGATCAAAAAAGAGATTAAGACCGAAGGCAAAATAGACTCGGAAGATTACGAAGCAGTGAAAACCGCATACAAAGATTTAAAATCTCAGGTCAAAGACATGGAGGAGGATTGGGAGAGGCAGCTCATGCGAGACGAGTCTTACTTGAAACTTCTCAAAATGCGCGAGGAGAAAGACGAAGAGATAGCAAAAGCCAACGCAAAGCTTTTTGAACTTATAGGGAAACTTCCACCAAAGCCTTTTGAAATGGATATGGAGTCGGAAGACGGGAATATCTTGATCCAAATAGCGCCTGAAATGAGAATATATCTCAACGGCAAAGAGGAGAAGAAGAGAACATAATCTATCTGTAATTCCCGAATTTCAGAGGCAATTCGAGGCTGCTGTCTTTTTGCAAAAATGCGATTACAGACTGAAGCTCGTCACGAGATTTTGAAGTAACGCGTACAACCTGTCCTTGTATGCTGGATTTAGCCTTTGGGAAATTATCACGGATAAGCTTCGACACGACTTTGGCGGTTTCGGAGTCCAGCGCTTTTGTAAGTTTGATGGTGTAGCGCACATCAGATCCGCCAAGCTTTTCTGCGTCGCCTCTGCTCATGATCTTAGGAGAAAGCTGCCTATTTATAACCTTCTGCAGCAAAATATCCCAAGTGGAATTGAGAGCAAGATCGGAAGGTGCTGTAATAGTTATATTCTCATCATTTTGCTTGATCTCTATGGCAAGATCTTTGAGATCATAACGTATGACAAGTTCACGCTTGGCCTGATCTACGGCATTAGTGAGTTCATGTATATCGAAATCGCACATAATATCCATGGATGCATCGGAAGCCATATTAGTTGTGGGTTAAGGGCTCTAGTAAGTATCAATCTGAACGGACTCAATGACGACATCGACGATGGGTTTATCATTACCGTCGGTAGTCACATCGGCAATAGCATCTACGACGTCCATGCCATCATAAACTTGTCCAAACAGCGAATAAGACCCGTCCAAATAAGCCGCATCACTCTGGACTATGAAGAACTGGCTGCCGTTAGTATCAGAACCACTGTTTGCCATAGAAATAGCACCACGAGAATGAGTTAAGCCGGGAGCAATCTCATCATCAAGCTTAGTGCCGGCACCTTTGTAGCTGTGTCCTCCGGTACCGTTGCCATTTGGATCTCCGCCTTGGATCATGAAGCCGTCAATAACTCTGTGGAAAAGCAGCCCATCGTAATATCCTTCCT
>Ga0210044_10006882_pt1 | contig 14769 bp, 12 predicted proteins | sample CryGey13umfilter_2_FD_183959 | JGI IMG/M metagenome (GOLD analysis project Ga0210044, IMG submission 183959) | Groundwater microbial communities from aquifer in Utah, USA - Crystal Geyser 4/9/14 3 um filter (SPAdes) (version 2) | ecosystem: Environmental > Aquatic > Deep subsurface >...
CCCCCCCCCTTCAGCAGGTACTCCTTCCGCTCCTCCAACCCGACCCCCGCCGCCTTCATCAGCCGCCGGAAGATCTCCCTGCCGGTGGCGTCCTTTCCCGCAGGGAAGACGACGTACCCCGAATCCCGGAGGATCGAGCGGATCGCGGGGGACATCTTCCCCGTGTCGACCACGTACTTCCTTCCGCCGACCTCGAAGAAACGCTCGGGCGAAACCACGAGCCGGAAGGGGTCTCCCTTCTCCCCCAGCCGCAGGCGCTCCCCGGTCTTCGCGGCGATCCCGAGGAGGGAGAGGCCGAAGTCCACCGCCGGGAGCCCCCCCGTCTTCGGCGCCGCGAGGGCCACCGGAATCTCCCCCGCCGACGGCTCCTCCTGGACGCCGACGAGGAACCCTTCCATCGTCACCGGGGCGTCGGCATAGGGAAGGACGCGCAGCCCGACGCGGCGGGCGTACCGGAGGACGGCGAGAAGCTCCGGATCGGGCTTTTCCGGGACCTCCTTCAACAGGATGAGGTCGCCGGAGAGGAGGCTGTCCTCGGTCCGCCGGATGATCCAGCGCGCGGGGAGAGAGACCGAGACGGTCTCGCCCATCACCACGGGGCGGGAGATCCCCTCTTTCACGGAATAGTACCCCGACACCCTCAGGATCCGGTCGATTCGGTCCCCCGCGCCGCCCGCCTCGGCGAGAGAGACGACCCGGATCGATTTCCATTGCGCGGAGATCTCGTTCGCGACCCGGGGCGGGATGCCTCCGCGGAAATCGATCAGCGCCTCCGCCCCCCCGGAGAATCGAACGAGCGGGAAATCGGACAACTGCAGCACCGCGTCGCCCCCGGAAGGGAGGGGGAGGTACATCGTTCCCCGTTCGATCCACTTCTCGCCGATCGCAAGGAAGAGGTCCGACAGGAGCCCCCGGTACGGAGACCGCGCCGGCGGGAGGACGGCCTCCTCCGTGGGCTTCGCCTTCCCCGTCTCCACGACCGACGCGTCCGGGGAGACGGGCTTCGGAGTCCGCAGCTCCGCTTCCGGCTTCCCGGCGGCGGGGACGTCCTGGCCCGGGCCGGGGGCGACGTCGCGCGTCAACGCCGGGGACGGGGCGGCCGCGATCGCGACTTCCGGTGTCACGGCAGGGATCGAAGGGGCGGCGGGTTCCTGGGGCTTCGCCTCCGCGAAGTACCGATCCGTCGGAAGGCGGAGCGTCCTCCCGGCGAGGATCCGGTTCGCGTCCGTGACCGACGCGTTGATCTCCCGGATCGCGTCGAAGTATCGCTTCCACTGCCGACGCGGAATGCCGCGGGCGGAGAGGATCTCCGAAAGAGAGTCTCCCCGCTTCACATTGTAGCCGACCGTCCTTCCGTCGTCCCTCGGTTCCCGCCTCCCTCCGGACGGAACGAGGAGCTCCTGGCCCGGGGCAAGGCGTGACGGGTCGGCGACCTTCGGGTTGGCCCGTCGGAATTCCTTGAGGAGCTCCGCGTACCGGTCCGGTGTGAGGGGTACGTTCCGCTGGAGGATCTTCCAGAGCGTCTCCCCCTTCTCCACCGTGTGCGTCTCGAAGAAACTCCGCTTCCCGCCCGCCGTGTCGGAATAGACCTTCTTCTCGAGGAAGATCCGGGGAAGATCCTCCCCGTCCTGGGCCGCCGCCGCGCCCGACAGCATCGCGGCCAGAAGGAGGGCGACGGGAAGAAGCCGCGCGGACATCAATAGTTCTCCCCGGTAAAGGTGTTCACTTCCGCATGAGCGCCGACCGTCTTGTACATCTTGGGACTTTCCCACGGCTCGTCGAGGATCCCGTCGTGGATCGCCCACGCCCGCCCCCGGACGGTCCGGGCGAGCTCCGGGCGCCGGAACGGCGTGCTCCCGTCGAGCCGCGCGTGCAGGACCCCGCCGGGGCGGAACTCCCGGTCGGTCCACTCCATTTTCCCCTTCCCCTTCAGGTACTGGAACCCCGCGCGCTCGTACAGGATCGCGCTGTTGTACCCCAGCGGCTCGAGAAAGTAGAATCTGCTTCCCAACCGGCCGAAGAAGTCGTCCCAGCACGCCACCATTTCCGACATCATCCGCAAGCCCCGGCGCACCTGCCCCGGCGCCAGTCCCGCCTCCATCGCCCGGAGCTCCTCCGGCACGTTCCGCCGCGCGGTCCCGAAGTACGTTTCGTGGCCGTTTTCGTCCCGGTCGATCCCGAACCGCTCCCCGTCGGGGTCGTTGACGATGATGAAGGAGATCTCCATCTGGCCGAACGCCGAGGTCGACACGTCGAGGAAGTACGCCGCGTCCGTGTCCGCGGGGTCCCTGCGGACGTCGATCTGGAAGAACGGCATCCCGTCCGGGCAGGTGAACTTCACGCACTCGATCCCCGAGGGGTTCCGGAACGTCCGGGGGTCGATCGAAAACATCGAAAAGAGGCGCGCCGGGACAAGGAGCGACAGGAGCGCGGACCGCTCCGCCGCCGGCAGCCGGTTGAGTTCATAGATCGTGGTGGGCAACGGTCCCGGTCAATCCTTCCCGTAGAGATCGTCGAGGATCCCCCCGTACTTCTTGACCACCACCTTGCGGCGGACCTTGAGCGTGGGCGTCAGTTCGCCGGTTTCCTGGGAGAAGTCCGTTCCGAGCAGCGCGAACTTCTTCACCTGCTCGAAGGAGGCCAGCCCCCGGTTGACCTCGTCGACCCGCCCCCGCATCAACTGCAGGACCTCGGGGTGCTTCGCCAGCGCCTCGATGCCGCGGTCCGGGATCCCCTGCTTCGCCGCCCAGGCGACGATCTCCTCGGGAGCGAGCGTGAGGAGGGCGGTCAGGTACTTCTTCCGGTCGCCGTACACGAACGCCTGACTGACGTACCGGTCGTTCTTGAGGAGATTCTCCAGGTTCTGGGGGGCGATGTTCTTTCCCCCGGAGGTGACGATGATGTCCTTCTTCCGGTCGGTGATGCGGAGGAACCCCTCCTCGTCGAGGACCCCGATGTCCCCCGTGTGGAACCATCCGTCCGGTTCGATCGCCTCCCGGGTGGCGGCGGGGTCGTTGAAATACTCGCGGAAGACGTGCGGCCCCCGCACGAGGATCTCGCCGTCCGCGGCGATGCGGAGCTCCGTGCCGGGGAGCGCCTTCCCCACGGTGCCGAACTTGTACCGCTCGAGCCGGTTGACCGTCGTGACCGTCGAGGTCTCCGTGAGCCCGTACCCCTCGAGGATGAGAACGCCGATGGCGTGCAGGAACTCGGCGATCTCCCGGGACAGCGGCGCCCCCCCCGAGATGAAGAAGCGGAGCCTTCCGCCCATCCGCGCCCGGATCTTCTGAAAGACCAGCCGGTCGGCGATCCCGTTTTTCAAGGCGAGGAACCCCCGCGGCTCCTCGCCCCGCTGGCGGCACCGCGACGCCTCGCGCCCGACCCCGAGGGCCCACTCGAAGATCGCCTTCGAAAGGCCCCCCTCCTCCTCGACTTTCGCCAGTACGCGGGCGTAGAACTTCTCGTAGAGCCGGGGGACGCTCACCATGATTTCCGGACGGACCGCCGCGAGATCCTCCGCGACCGTCTGGAGGGAACGGGCGAAGGAGGAGACGGCCATCGCGTCGAAGGCGAGGAAGTGCTCGATGCGCCCGAGGGAGTGCGCCAGCGGGAGGAACTGGAGGAACATCGACCCCTTGGGGACGTCGACCGCTTTCAGCGCCGCGGTCACGTTGAAGGCGTAGTTGCTGTGGCGCGTCACGACCCCTTTCGGGGGGCCGGTGGTGCCGGAGGTGTAGATGATCGTGAGGTCGTCCGCGGGGAGGATCTCCTCCGCGCGCGCCTCGAGGGCCCCGGGGTTCGCGGAGCCGTGCTCCTTCCCGCGCTCCCGCAGCGCGGAGAGGGTCGTGGCGCCTTCCTTCCCCCCGGCGGCGCCGGTCATCATCACGACGATCGAGAGGTGAGGCAGGCGGGACCGGACCCCCGCGATCTTGTTGTATTGCGGTTCGTCCTCGACGAATACGGCGCGAGCGCGCGAGTGGACCAGGATGTATTCCACCTGGTCGGGGAGGTTCGAGGGGTAGATCGGCACCGTGACGAATCCGCCGAGGGTCGACCCGATGTCCGCGAGGCACCATTCGAGGCGCGTCGTCGAGAGGATCGCCACGCGGTCCCCGCGCGACAGCCCGAGCGCCATCAGCCCGAGACCGATCTCCCGCGCCGCGTCGCCGACCTGCCGGTACGTCACCGGCGTGTAGCCGTGGTCGCCAGGGATCCTGTACCGGACCGAGTCCCCCCCCTGGGCGATCCGGTTCAGGTACATCCTGTTGATCGTCGTCTCCTTCATCGCACTCCCCGCTTTCCGTCGATCTGTCCGTCCTCTACCGTACTCCCTTCCGGCCGCGTTTCAGCGGAAGAACGGAGCGACGTCCTCGTAGGTTACCATCCCGCGCCGGAGCATCTCCTGCACCGATTGCTCGGCGGAGTATAAATCCTCCTCCATGAGCCGCGACAGCTTCTCCTCGAGCAACTCCTCCGACGCGACGATGTTCTGCACCCCCGGGGTGAAGGGGATCAGGTCGATGAGCGCCATCCGCCCGGAGTAACCCGTGCCGCCGCACTTCGGACACCCGGAGGGAAGGTAGAACGAGGCGTCCGCGACGATCCGCTCCAGCTCGACCCGGTACCGTTCCCCCACCATCCGCAGGGAGGGCCTCGCGGGAACCGGGCGGCGGCATTCCATGCAGAGTATTTTCACCAGCCGCTGGTGCAGGACGAGCCGCATGACATGCGCGAGGATGAACGGGTCCGCGTCGAGGGTCAGCAGCGTACGAAGCGCCCGGTCGAAGTTGAACCTCCGGATGCCGCACAGCACGAGGGCCCCGGCCTGCGCGAGGTGAAGCAGGTCGACGAGGGCCGCCGGATCGGGCAGGTGCTCGATCATCAGGATGTCGGGTTCGAGGGACTCCGCCAGGCGGGACCAGTCGCCGGAAAACCGCTCCTGCGCCTGCCGCCGGTCGAGCTGGATATACCCCTCGGTCCGGTACCTGTGGCGTTCCTCGACGGTGATGGTGCGAAGGTCGGGCCGGTACCCCTCGCGGAGCATGGCGAACAGGGTGGTGGCGACCCCCTCGGGCCCGGGAGACGACACGAGGAAGAGCCCGTTCCCCTTGCGCAGGACCTTTTCGGTGATGTCGATCTGGCCGGGGTTGAAGCCGACCGTGTCGAGAGAGATCCCACTCCTCAGGTCGGGGAGAATCTTCACGATCACCTCGGGGCCAGAGAGACCCCGCAGGAAACTCGCCTGGAGGGCGACGACCCCGGTCCCGGACTCGAGGTGGAAGACCGTCTCGGGGGGAAGTTCCGACTCTCCGGCGACGCCCGACAGTTCGAGGAATGCGTCGAAGAGCGGTTGCCGGAACCGGAGGGGAAAAGAGAGGAGGCACACGGTTTTCGACCCCAAACGGCCCTTGATCACCACGTCCCGGCCGACGGGGGACATCCGCACGCCCGACATCCCGCGGTACGCCGCGTGGAGCAGGACCTGCGTGCAAACCCGCTTCTTCCCGCCTTCCGAGAGCCACTTCTCCGCCTCCTCCCGGGGAATCGCGCCCTCACCGAGGTCGTTCGGCCCGAGTCCCGACGGGTCGGGGTAGAAGCGGGCAAGGATCGCCGCGATCATACGCCCGGGGCCCACCACCATGCGGAGGGAGAGCCCCGTCATCTCCTCGAGAAGAGTGAACGCCCCGTGTCGAAACGGGTCGGCCACGGCCACGGTCACCCGGTCCCCTTCCCTGGCGATCGGAACGATCCGATTCTCGCGGGCCAGCGCTTCCGGAAACAGGTCGGCGAGTTCGAGGGAAACGGAGTCGGGCTCGACTTCGAGAAACGGGATCCCGAGCGCCTCCGAGAGGATCCATGCGCGCGCATCGGGGTGCAGCCGATCCGCAAGGAGCGCGGCCTCGGCCAGCGGGATCCCGCTGGTCGAGGAACGTCCCCGCATTTCCTTCAGGTCGTCGGGTGCGACGTAGCCGAGCGCGAGGAACTTCGCGAAGAGATCCTCAGGGGCGGATGGCACGGGGCCCAGCCCTCCCGTGTTTATTTTCAACTTTATTAAAAAGGTGCCTGAAAGTAAAATCATTATTGCCCGTTGCGGGCAAGGAGGAATGAAATGGACGTCTTCGAGACGATGAAGGACCGACAAAGCATCCGGAAGTTCCGAAAGGACCCGGTCCCGAGGGAACACATCCTGCGGATGGCGGAGGCCGCGTCGTGGGCGCCCACGGCGGGAAATTCGCAGAACTTCCGTTTCATCGCGGTTCAGGATCGGGAGACGATCGCCCGACTGCGCGGAATCGTCGACGAGATCGTCTCGCGCGTCACCGGAACCGAGGCCGCCGGTGGGAAGGCGACCTACCACAACCTGTTCGCCTTCGCCCCCGCCGTGATCTGCGTGGTCGGCGCCCCCTACGAGTCGGCGACGGACAGGACGCTCCGCGAGAAGGACATCGAGCGGTACAAGTCGCGCCGTTTCCGGGTGAACCCCGGGCTGCAGGGAATCTCGGCCGGGATCACCCAGTTCCTCCTGGCGGCTCGTGCGCTGGGGTACGGCACCTGCTGGATGACCGGTCCGCTGGTCGCGAAACCGGAGCTCGAATCGGCGCTCTCCGTCCGGCATCCCGAAGAGCTGCTGGCGATCATCGCCTTGGGAAAACCGGACACGGCGCCCCCGAAACCGCCGCGCAAGCCGGCGTCGGAGATCACGACGTTCCTGTAGCCGAATCTGGTATAGTGTCGCGGTGCGTAGGGAGCGCCCATGAAGCGAGTGGCCTGGATCTACCACCCGGACTACCTCCTCCACTCCCCGCCGTTCGAACACCCGGAGTCCCCGGAGCGCCTGGTCGCCATCACCGATCATCTCGTCAGGTGCGGCCTGATCGCCCGGATGGTCCCGGTGACGCCGGAGTACCCGGAAGACGCGGAGATCCTCTCCGTCCACGACAAGGGATATCTGGACCAGCTGGAGAACGCCTGCCGTCGCGGCGACCTCACCCTCGACTCGGAGGACACCTACCTCAACCGGCACTCCTTCAACATCGCGCTCCTGTCGGCCGGAGGCGCGATCGCGGGGGCGAAGGCGGTGGCGGAAGGAACGGCCGACCGCGCCTTCTGCGCCATCCGCCCACCGGGGCACCACGCGGGGCGGGACGTGGGGATGGGGTTCTGCCTCCTCAACAACGCGGCCGTCGCGGCGCGGTACCTGCAGGCGAGGCACGGCGTGGGGAAGGTCCTCATCGTCGACTGGGACGTCCACCACGGCAACGGCACGCAGAACATCTTTCTGGAGGACCCGACGGTCTTCTACTTCAGCATCCACGAGCACCCCACCTTCCTCTACCCCGGCACCGGCCGCCGGTGGGAGATCGGCAAGGGGAAGGGGGAAGGCGCGACGCTCAACGCCCCGATGGCCCCGGGCGCGGGGGATGCGGAGTACCGGACGACCTTCGAGCAGATGCTCGATCCGGCGGTCGAGCGGTTCCGGCCGGAAATGATCCTCGTCTCGGCGGGCTTCGACGCCCACCGCGACGACCCGCTGGCGGACCTCCAGGTGACGGAGGAGGGGTTCCGCTTCATGACCCGCCACGTGATCGCGCTGGCCGACCGGTTCTGCGGAGGGAAGATCGTCTCGATCCTCGAGGGAGGGTACGAAACCTCCTCGCTTACATCCAGCATCGAAATACACATCCGGGAGCTCCTGGAAGAGTGATCCCGCCCCACGGAGGGTGAATCAATGTTCGTCGCACGAAGAATGAAGAAAAAGATCCTGACGGCGGCCCCGTCCGCGTCCCTCTTCGAGGCGCAGGGGCTGATGCGGAGACACACCGTACGGCAGATCCCGATCGTTTCGGAGGACGGTACCCTGCAGGGGATCTTGTCCGACCGGGACATCCGGGCCGCCGTCCTCCCCGCCGGCCTGGTCCCGGGCTTCACCGCCGAAGCGGCGGAGACGTTCATGAAGGGCACTCCCGTGGAGCGGGTGATGACCCGAAAGGTCGTCACGGCCACGCTCACCGACACGCTGGAGGACGCGATCGTCCTGCTGCACGACTTCCGTGTGAACGCCTTGCCGGTCGTGGACGCCGAGGGGAAGGTCGCCGGGATCATCACCCGGACCGACGTGATGGAGGCGTTCATCGACGCCCTCGGCGTGGGCGAGGTCTCCTCCCGCCTCGAGGTGGTCGTCCCCGACCGGCCCGGGACGCTCGCGCAGCTGGCCGCGATCATCGGCTCCTTCCACGTGAACATCACGAGCGTGCTCTCCACACGGCACGTGGACGTCGGAAAGCGGGCAAACTTCTTCCGCGTCGCCACCCTGAACGTCGGGCCGATCCGGAAGGCGATCGAGGAGGCGGGGTTCCAGATCCTCGGCCCCTCCAAATTCCTCCTGCCGTAAAGAGCGGAGTCGCCGGAGGAGGGGGGGCGCAGTGAGGTAAAGCGCAGCCGTGCAGGTTCATCGCACGGCGAGCCACGAACGGAGCCCCGCCCTCCGAGGCGACGCAGCCGGAACGTGACTCCCGATGGGGCTCTAAGCTTTCCCTTCCTTCCGAAGGATCCCTTCCGCGGCGAGGCAGCCGTTGAGGGCGGCGCCGACGATCCCGCGGGATTTCCCCACCCCGTCGCCCGCGACGAACAGGTTCGGTACGTTGGTCTCGAGATACCGGTCGGTGGCGTACTTCGTGTCGTAGAACTTGATCTCCGGGACGTAGATCGCCGTGGAGGGGTGCGCCACTCCCGGGATCACGCGTGACAGGAGCGTCAGGGTCTCCCGGAGGTTGTCGACGATCCGTCCGGGGTAGGCGAAGGAGATGTCCCCCGGCGTCACCCCTGGGCCGGGGAGAAGCGTCGGCGTCATCTTGTCGTACCCGAGGGCGGCGGAGCGGAACGTTTCCCTCCGGGAACGGCGCCCCTGCATCAAATCCCCCAGGCGCTGCACGACCAGGCTCTCCCCTCCCCCCCAGAAGTTGGCGAACTCCGCCACCTTCCGCCCCATCTCGGTCGTGTCCTGGATCGGCTCCGTCATCGACACGGTGTTGAGGATCGCGAAGTTCGTGTTCGCCGTCTTGCGATGCTTGAGAGCGTCGCCGTTCACCAGCCGGAACCCGTTGCGCGCTTCCACGCGAACGCGTCCTCCCGGGTTCGTGCAGAAGGTCCGCGTCCGGTCTCCGTGGGTGGGGGTGACGAAGAGAAACTTCGGATCGTACAGGACGCGGGTGATCTCGTCGTACACCGGGGACGCCACCTCCACCCGGCAGCCGATGTCGATGGCCCCGTAGCGCGTGGCGGCCCCGAGTCCCCGGGCCGCCTCCCGGAACCAGTAGGCGCCGTCGCGCCCGGGTGCGGCCACGACGTACCTCGCGAGCAGCTCCCCCTTCGCCGTGCGCAGGGCGAAGAAACCGCCTGGCCGGAGTGAGATTCCTTCGACCCGCGTATCCAGTGAGAACACGGCTCCCGCCGATGTGATCGATTCCGTCATCCGGGCGACCACCCGGTGGGCGAGATCCGTTCCCATGTGGCGTTGCCGGGCGGGCCGAAGGGTGATGTCCCACTCCCCCTTCGGGGTCCTGTGCCGGACCCAGGAGACACGGTCGAGCCACGCGTCGATCCGCTGCTGGTCCTCGCCGTAGACCGTCGGATCGGCGCCGTGGGCGACGAACACATCGTCGACGGCCGCGATGCGCGCCGCCGCCTCCTCCTCGGTCATCCGCAGCTCGGCGAGGTCCAGGCCGATGTGGGGAGAGAGGTTGAGCTTCCCGTCGGTCATCGCGCCCGCACCGCCGGTGCGCCCCTTCTCGTCGAGGACAAGGACCGAGAGCGTCCCGGCCAGCGTCCGGGCGACGAACATCCCCGCGGGACCCGCGCCGACGACGGCGACATCCCAGGTTTTTTCAGCCGCCATCGCCGGTTTCCTCGAACCGCGGGCCGCCGGCGAGCCGGAACGGTAGGACGGACATCCCCGTCCCGGAAAGGAGAGCCTCCACCGCCTCGCGATCGTCCGGGTCCCGCAGGAGACCGAAGAGCATCCCTCCCCCGCCCGCGCCGCACAGCTTCGCTCCGCTCACCAGGCGCCGGAATCCGCGCTCGTGAAAGAGTTCCTCGACACCCGAGGTGGACACCCGGGGGGCGAGAGTCTTCCGGATCGCCCATTCCCTCGCGATCGCGGCGCCCGTCTTTTCCGGGTCCGCCGCGGACACCCCCACCCATGCGTCCCGGGCCGCGGCGGCGATCCCGCGGAATTTCCGCAGCACGATACCATCGCCTTCGATCGCCCCGCGGATCATCCGCCAGTTGACGTCGGACGATCGGTGGGTGATCCCCGTGTGAGCGAGGAACCCGTGATCCCTCAGCATCACCCCCGCGCGCCCTCCGGGTGGGAGTCGCCGTGCCTCGATCCGCCCCGGAAGGAACCGGAGCCCCTGGATGCCGCCGCGTAACGCCGCCAGGTGGTCCTGCCGCCCGGTCAGGCTCTTCAGGTGGGCCGCCTCGATCTCCATCGCCGCCCGTGCGGTCTCGTCCTTGCGGCATCCGGCCCCGGTCAGCCTTCCGACCGCCAGCATCAGCGCAACCAGCAGGGCGGAAGACGCGCCGATCCCGGAGCCGACGGGGGCTTCGTTCCGCACGCGGATCTCGACGCCGGAAACCGCGGGGAAATATCGCAGTGCGTGGGAGAGAAGACCCAGTTTTCCTCCGAGGGAGAAGCCGTGGGTGTCGGCGGCCGTGACCGCGAACCCGAAATTCCCCGAGGAAAGCCTTGCCGATCCGCGCCGGAACGAGCGTACCTCGACCTCGCTGCGCACCGCGACGGCAGCGTTCACCGTCATCGCGTCACCGACCAGGAGATACAACGGGTAAATGTCGAGAGTCCCCCCCGCGAGATCCACGCGGTTGGGGACCACCACCCGGAAGGCGCGCAATGCACCGATGCCGTTCGTCACCATATTGCCCCTTTTATCACGGGCGTCCGGCGGCGGATAGGATGCATTTCCCCCTTTACGCGCCGGGTGTCGTTCCGATATATATGAATACGATAATACCTGTCGCGCGAAGGGGGGCGGCCATGGCTTCGGTGCGGATCCGTTGGTTCGGACACTCCGGCTTTTCCATCCGGGACGGGAAGACGGTTCTGATCGACCCGTGGTTCGAGGGGAACCCGAGGGCGCCGGGCGGGGCGGACACCGCGCCGAAGGCGGACCTGTTGCTCCTCACCCACGACCACTTCGACCACGCGGGGGACGCGGTCGCGCTGGCGAGGAAGACGGGGGCCCTCGTCGTGGCGATCTTCGAGCTGGCGGGGGATCTGAAGTCGAAAGGCATCCCCGAGGCCCAACTGCTCCACGGGGGCGGCGGGATGAACGTGGGCGGTACCGTCAGCGTCCAGGGGTTCGAGATCACGATGACCGAGGCGCGCCACTCGTGCGCGCTGGGCGCACCGGTCGGCTACGTGTTGAAAACTCCCTCGGGCGTCACCATCTATCACTCCGGGGACACGGGGATCTTCGCCGGCATGGCACTGATCGGCGAACTGTACCCGATCGACGTGGCGATGCTGCCGATCGGGTCCGTGTTCACGATGGATCACCGGCAGGCGGCGAAGGCGTGCGCCCTCCTCAAGGCGAAGGCGGTGATCCCGATGCACTACGGAACGTTCCCGATCCTCGAGCCGAACGCCGACCGGTTCGTCGCCGAGCTGGCGATCGTCTCCCCGGCCACGCGCCCGATCGTCCTCGCTCCGGGGGAAGAGACGACCGTCTGAGGGGGGTCAGCTGCGTCGCCTCGGAGGAGGGGGGCGCGAGCCCGGAGTCTTAACCTCCACCCGTTATTTCATGAGTTGAAGCGCTTACCCGCGCCGTTCGGCGAGGGCCGCCATCAGGAGCGGGAAGAGGATCTCGTGCGGGCCGATCAGGTGGTACCCTTTCCCGCCGCCTTGCGTGGGGCGGGTCACCACGTTGACGTCGGGGCGGTACTGCCGCAGGAAGTCCATGTTGACGGTCGTGATCCGGGCCAGGGGATGACCGAGGTTACGCGCGACCGAGACGGCCTTGAGGAAGACCTCGGGCAGGATGACCGCCGACCCGACGTTGATGTAGACACCCCCGGAGAGCCCCGCAACGAGGGAGCAGAACGTCCGGAAATCCCGCAGCGATCCTTCGCCGATCGCCGCGCCGTCCGCCTCGGGATGCATGTGGATGATGTCGGCCCCCACGGCTACGTGGACGGTCACCGGCACGCCGAGCCGGTACGCCTCGCCGAGCAGGCTCTTTTTCCGGTATCGCGCCTTCGAGGAAGCGATCGCCTTCCCCACGGAGGCGCCGAACCCGAGGCCCGCGGGAACGCCCACCGCCAACGCACCGTGGACGAACTGCGCGGTCTCCCTGGCCATGCCGAACGATCCGTCGGAAAGGTTCGCCGCCACGTCCTCCGAGGTTTTCCCGGCGAGCGCGAGCTCCACATCGTGGATCACCCCCGCGCCGTTCATCGCCACCGCGGTGAACACACCGTCCCGGATCCCCTGGAGTAGCAGCGGGGAGAGTCCCACCTTGATGAAGTGCGCGCCGATCCCGAGCAGTACCGGCGACCCCCGCCTGCGGGCCCGCACGATCGCGGAGACGACGGCGCGGAAATCGATCGCGGCCAGGTACTCGGGAAGACCGTCGAGGAACCGGGCGAACGACATGCCGCGCCGTGGCGGAACGCCGAAGCCGCGGAACGACACCTTGCTCGCCCGGGAGTACAGGGACGTGCGCCGGAGGCGCGAGAAGTCGAGGGGGCGGGTCACCGTTTGCCGACGTCCTTGAACAGGATCGTGTCGGTCAGGTCGCACAGGATGTGCCCGACCGCGATGTGGGCCTCCTGGATCCGGGGCGTGCTGCGGGAGGGGATCTGCAGGGCGATGTCGGAGAGGGACGCCGCCTTCCCGCCTTCGCCGGTCAGGGCGATCGTCGTCATCCCAAGCTTCTTCGCCGCGCGCAGCGCCTTGAGGACGTTCCCGGAAGATCCGCTGGTCGTGATCCCGAGGGCCACGTCCCCCTTCTTCCCGAGGGCCTTCACCTGCTTGCTGAAGATCTCGTCGAACGCGTAGTCGTTGGCGATGCTGGTGAGCACCGAGGTATCCGTGGTGAGGGCGATCGCGGGCAGGGGCGGCCGCTCGATCAGGAACCGGTTCATGAACTCGGCGGCGATGTGCTGGGCGTCCGCCGCGCTGCCGCCGTTGCCGAAAAGGAGGAGTTTCCGGCCCGCCTTGAACGCCTCCGCGATCGCCGTCGCGGCGGACACGATCTCCGCCGGCATCGTTTCCGCCATCTTCAGGCGCAGGTCGGCCCCTTCGTTCAACGACCGCGCGACCGAATCCTTCAAGGAGTGCCCTCCCGGCGAGAGTACTGGAAACGATAATCTTTTCCTCAGGGGACTGTCAAGGAACGTTGGGGGGGGCGCCGCGGGGGGATCTATTTTCATTCGGGAAAAACCGATGTAGCATGAACCGCATCTGAAAGGGAACAGGAGGAATCGATGGAACAGCGGATCGATGCGATCCTCTCCGGGTCGAAGACGGTCGCCGTGGTCGGGATTTCCGACAAGCCGGACCGGCCCAGCCACGGGGTGGCAAAGTACCTTCAGGAGCGGGGATACCGGGTGATCCCGGTGAATCCCTTTCTGACCGAGGTTCTCGGGGAGAAGGCGTACAAGTCGCTCGCGGAGATCCCCGGGCGGGTGGACCTCGTCGACGTGTTCCGCAAGTCGGCGGACGTGCCTCCGATCGCGGAGGAGGCGGTGCGGATCGGGGCCCGCTTCTTCTGGATGCAGGAAGGGGTCGAAAGCCACCGCGCCCGCGAGATCCTGGACGCCGCCGGGATCCCGTGCGTGATGGATCGTTGCGTGAAGAAGGAACTGGCAAAAAGGGAAAAACAACCCAGGACGCAGGGAGGGACGGAATGGCCGGGAACATCCTCGAATTGAACAACTCGAACTTCCAGTCGACCGTGGAGAGCGGAACTCCCGTACTCGTCGACTTCTGGGCCCCGTGGTGCGGGCCGTGCCGCGTCATCGCCCCGATCCTCGAGGAGGTCGCGAAGGAATTCGACGGGAAGACGCGCGTGGGAAAGGTGAACGTCGACGACAGCCCGGAGATCGCCTCGCGGTTCGGCGTGCGGGGGATCCCGACGCTCATCCTCTTCAAGGACGGCGAGATCAAGGGGCAGATGGTCGGCGTCAACCCGAAGTCCAACATCGTTTCTTTGGTGCAGAAGAACCTTTGAGAAAGGGCGCCCTCTTGGCGGCGCTGATCGCGATCCTGCTCCCGATGGCCGGATGCGGACCGAAGGCGATCACCGTGGGGTCCCGCCCCTTCCCGGCGGAGCGCCCGGTGTTCTCCGACACCTCGGGGAAGGCTCTCAGGGGCCTCCCGTCCGCCGATGGGGCGATCCGGTTCGTGTTTCTCGAGTTCCCGTGGTGTCCCGCGTGCGCCGACGTCTGGAGGGCGCTTCGGTCCGCCGCGGGGCCGTTTCCTCCCGGGACCGTGCGCGTCTATCGCGTCCTGTTCGGCCGTGAGAAGTTGTTGTCCCCCGCCGGACGACGGGATGTCCCGCCGTTGCACCCCGCCCACCTTCCGGATGGCGACGTCCCGAATGATCCCGGGGCGCTGGAGGTTATCCCCCTCACCGCGTTCCCCGGCGAATTCCGCGAGGAGTTCCGCCTGAACCAGGGGCCGGTGTTGTTTTTTCTCGACGCCGAAGGAACGGTGGAGAGGCGGTGGATCGGTTTCTCGCCGAACATGTC
>Ga0210044_10006885_pt1 | contig 14765 bp, 11 predicted proteins | sample CryGey13umfilter_2_FD_183959 | JGI IMG/M metagenome (GOLD analysis project Ga0210044, IMG submission 183959) | Groundwater microbial communities from aquifer in Utah, USA - Crystal Geyser 4/9/14 3 um filter (SPAdes) (version 2) | ecosystem: Environmental > Aquatic > Deep subsurface >...
AAGGAAAAACTGATCGTCAGAAAAGCCTACGGATATCGGACCTACGAAGCTGCGGAGATCGCCCTGTACCACACGATGGGGGCGCTTCCCGAGCCGGAGTGTGCCCACAGATTTTGCTGAGGAGGCCAGAATAGAGAAGGTAGAATTATAGGCCTCGGAAAATTATTTTCAACACGAATCGGAACTCGGGACGAAAATCAATGAGTTTGAGTCGGGACGTAATAGGAACAAGGGCTTATGAAACTGTAACAGACGCATGATGCTTGAATCATTTGATTTTTATGCTTGCCTAGCACCAGGAAGCCAACCACACACTAGCCTTGTTTTTCCCTTGATCCCAACCTGCATGGGCTGTTGAATGTCTTGCTGGGCAGCCGTCACCAAACTGCCTCTGCTACGACGGGCCGCCACCGGTCATGACTTGAGGGGCAGAAGTGTATCCGCTACCAAAGATATGTGAACCCAATGAATGACTTGCAGCAAAGCCCATCCGACAACCGACCCTACCCTCATCTCATGGACGAGCGGGGTGTGAATCTCCAACAGTATTTGCAGGTGCTGGCCAAGCGCAAGTGGCTGATTTTCGCCTCCTTGATGGTTGTGGTCGGCGGAGTCGCGGTCTGGAGCTTCACCCGCATCAAGATCTACCGGGCTGTCTCCACCGTCCTCGTCGAGCGTCACGCGCCCCAGGTCCTTGGCAAGGATGTCGGCGAGGTGGTGGACACCTCCATGGGCAACTACTGGCGCAACAAGGAGTACATGGAGACCCAGCGGCAGGTCATCACCAGCAAGAGCCTGGCGCTCAAGGTCGCCGGACAGCTCCACCTCGCAGGCAACAGAAGCTTCTGGGGCGGGCGTCTCTCCGCTGCCAAGAAGGAGCGCCTCGACGACGCCGCACAGGTGCTGATGGGGATGATTGACGTCAAGTCAGTTCTAGACGCCAACATCCTCGAGATCCTAGTGGAACACCCCAACCCCAGTCTGGCGGCGCAGATCGCTAACACCTACGCTCAGGTCTACAAGGATCAGAACATCGAGTACAAGCTCTCCTCCACCAACGGCGCGGTGAAGTGGCTTGCCGATCAACTCGACGACCTCAAGAAGCAACTAGAGAAGGCCGAGATTGCGCTCTATGAGTTCAAGAAGGACAATAACATTGTCTCTGTCTCGCTTGAGGACAAGCAGACGCTGATCAGCCGCAAGATAGAGAAGATCAATGATGCCTTGACCGACATCGGGCTCAAACGTCTCGCGCTCGCCGCGCAGCGGAAGCAGATTGTCGAGGCTCGCAAGGCCAATCCTCTGCAGGTCGCTGTCAGCCCTGTCATGGATAGCCTCACCATCCGCAGCTTGAAGACCGCCTATGTCGACGAAAATCGAAAATATGTCGCGCTCGAGCAGCGATATCTTGGGAAGCACCCGCTGGTCCTAGAACAGAAGGCGAAGGTCGACGCCGTGAAACAGGAACTCGAGCAGGAGATCAGAAACGCACTTTCGGAGGTCGAGTCCAAGTACCATGAGGTTCAGGACAACGAGAGACAGCTGGCGGCGACACTACAGACGGCCAAGAACGAGGCGCTCAACCTGAACAAGCGGGAGGTCAAATATCTCCGGCTGAGAAGGAACCAAGAGAACACCGCGAAGCTGTATACGATGGTGCTGACCCGGATGAAGGAGAGTGATCTCTCGGCGCAGCTCCGTGTCAGCAATATCAGGTTGCTCGACATGGCGGCGGTGCCGAAGAGGGCGGTCAAGCCCCGTGTGCAGCTCAACCTACTGATCGGGGCGTTGCTGGGACTTCTGCTGGGGATCGGTTTGGCATTCCTCGTGGACAAGCTTGACAACACGGTCAAGGGTCAAGAGGACGTCGATCATGTGCCAGGCCTTGTGTTCCTGGGCCTAATGCAACGCATCCCCGGGAGCATCGTGGGGAGGAGGGGACATCGGCCCGCCCCGAACCCGGATCTTGATCTCATCGTGCACCGCAATCCGAAGTCACCCGTGGCAGAGGCATGTCGAGCAGTACGCACGAACATCATGTTTGCATCCACGGGCCGTGAGATGAAGACACTCGTTCTCACGAGCCCCGGCCCGAAGGAAGGCAAGACCACAACAGCCGTCAGTCTAGCGATTGCCATGGCACAGGCCGGGGCGCGTGTGTTGATCGTGGATACTGACATGCGGCGGCCGCGGATGCACAAGATCTTCGGAGTACCTGGAACAGAGGGTTTGACCTCCGTGTTGGTCGGCGACGGAGACCTGGGGAAGGTGATCAAGCGGACGGAAGTCCCAGGGCTAGACGTACTTCCATGTGGTCATGTTCCGCCCAATCCGGCTGAGCTCTGCCAGAGCGAGCGGTTCCGCGAACTGCTGGTTCAGCTTGGCGAGTCATATGACCGAGTTGTGCTGGACTCACCACCGGTGATGATCGTGACCGACGCCACGGTGCTGGGGACGATCTGTCAAGGGGTGCTGCTTGTGGCACGTACCGGATTCACGTCGCGGGTCGGCCTAGGTGAGACGGCTCGCCAGATCCAGGACGTGGGGGGCCATTTGCTGGGCTGCGTGCTCAATGACATGGACCTCGAGCGGCGTGGGTATGGGTACTATCGTTATCGACGATATGGGTACTCGCGTGCAGGTTACTCGCGCTACTCTTATGGGCAGTATGGCGACAAGGAGGAGGAAGCCGCGAGATAGGGTTTCGGCCGACACCGAGATGGACCCCTACCGTGTGAATTCATGACCACTTTCGTCGGCAAACTTGGAGCTGACCGGAGAGGGCCCTTGTGGAAGATGCGCTTCTTCGGCAACCCAAGCAGTCCTCACCTGCGCTACTGGACCGAACTGGCGGCACGCGCCGGGCTCGACTGCGAGGTGTTCCATGTTGAGACGGCAGACAGACTGATGCTCGTCGATTGTCCGTCCCACAACCTGCTCGGACGCGCGGCACCGGTCTTCACCCGCCTCGGTCCTCTGCGCTATTTTGTCGGTGGGTTGCTGGCGCGTGTCCGGTTTCGCAACACGGAATTCTTTCACGCACATTGCGCATCGGGCTATGGCGCATTGGCTATGGTGTCAGGTCGGAGATACATCATCACGACCTACGGAAGCGAGATCTACGAGGCTCCGTCACGTGGAGCTATGTACCAGCGGCTGATCCGCCGGATTCTGGATCACGCGACTCTCGTGACGGCGACCTCCGCCCCCATGGTTGACGCGCTGCGTGAATTGTTCCACGTGCCGGCGTCCAAGATCAAGTTCTTCCGGGTTGGCATCTCACAGCGTGCATTCTATCCCGATCCAGACGTTCGTGTCACCGCACGACGCAAGCGAGGTGTCGGGGAATCAGAACTCGTTTGGCTCGTGAACCGTCGAGTGTTGCCACTGTACAACACAATCGCGGTCATTCGTGGGTTCATCAAGTTCCTCGAGTCCGGGAGTAGCGGCCAACTGTTCATCCTATCCGGCGACGCTGACGCCGCATATCTTGCAGAAGCACGCCGTGTCGTTGATCGGGCGGGACGACAGCGGGAGATCACGTTCACAAGCGGATTCCTTTCGCAAGAAGAGGTTGCTACGCTGCTCAACATGGCGGATTTCGCCATATCGGTGCCATCCACGGATCAGCTTTCGGCTGCAATATTCGAAGCGATGGCATGCCGCTGTCCTGTCCTTCTGTCTGATATTCCCGCCTACGATGAGCTCAAGCGAAACGCACTCGCTTACGTCTGCCAACATATGTCCGTAGATGGGTTCGCAGTGATGTTCGATGAGACGGCGCGGATGTCAGCTGATGAGAAGGCTGCGATGTGCGACCGTGCGTATGGGCATGTCATGGCGAAGTACTCGGAGGCTCCTGGCGTCGAACAACTGCTGAGGCTGTACACAGATGTTGGACTGTTGACTTCACCATTGGCGGGGACATCCGCGTGAGACGTCTTGCCTATCCTGTGCTTGTGTTGTTGCTGCTGTGGCCGATTGAGACAACGATGCTGAGCGTCTCGGGAAAGCCAGTCGATTTCGTGCTGTCAGACCTCACCATCCCGATCGGGCTCATTGCGTTCTTCCGCTCACTCATGTCAGGCCCGGTTGCGGGATCCTCGTTGAACCAGTTAGGTCGTGTCGGTGTCGTGACCAGCCTTGTCTTCATTCTGTTTGCTTTCACATCAGCGCTCCTTGGCTTCATGGAGAGCGGCCGTACCGTCGTGCTGTTCTCGTTCGCCAAGTTCATCAAGCCCTTTGTGGTCTTTCTGGCAAGCGTCGCGATGGCTCAGCGCATGCGTGACCGTTGGCAATTCGAACGAGTACTGGTGGTGGGTGTGGCAGCGCTTGTTGCAGGTCTGTTTGTCAGCACCTTGATCTGGAGCAAAGCGACCGGACGCTGGGGAGGCAACTTCCTGGGTCGAGAAGTATACGGTTTTCCAAACTCCGCGATGAGCTACTTGGCATTCCTACTCCCGTTGTTGCTGGCTGGGGCGCAAGGCGCCCGGACCAGCATCTCGAAGGTCAGCCTGATGTTTGGGGTGGCAACTGGCGGTCTGATCGTGGTGCTATCGCTGTCGCGTTCATCACTCGTCGTGGCGGGTTTGAGTATGCTGATATTCCTGTCCCCGTTCCTGCGTCCCAAACCGTCGAGGCGACGCTGGATCGCGACGATCGGAACGGTGTTGGGTGCCGGGATACTGCCAGTACTGCTCTCATTGCAGGCAGACTGGTCGGAGGGAGGCCTGGCATACCGCCTTGCCCAAAACGTCGGCATGCGGGCAACGGCAACGCTTGCATCAGATGACTCGCTCTCGGGACGCAAAGCGATCTGGCAGGACACGTTTGAGGAGATCGCCGAGCATCCGATTCTGGGCTCTGGTTTCGTGCCGTACTCATTCGTGCATGAGGGCACGGATACTACGCACCAGCAGTACATGGAGGTGTTCTACAAGACGGGGGCGGTGGGAGGAGTGCTCTACTTTGCATTCTTGATCATTAGCATGATACTGCTCTGGCGGCAGGCGCGCGACGGAGAAGAAGGAGATGGCCACGCTTTGTTCTGGCGGGCAGTTGCGTCAGGGTATGTCGGACTCTTGGTTGGTAACCTGACCCAACCGAATTTTAACTACTCCTTGACGGGGAACGCCCTGTTTCTCCTCTTGGCGGTCTCGTCAACGATGCAGCCATCCGGACGAGCCGAAGTCGCAAGACAATCGCAACGGATGGCGATGAACGGAACCCGGCAACGGTGAGCTGTCGCCTGCGCCGATGCTCACAGTAGTACCTGCCTTGAGCAACCGGCAGGATGGCGCGAGGGACGGTGCTTCCGGCGAGATGAGGACTTGCACACGTTTGGCAATATTCTGCGCACTCCGCGCATACGCAATGAGGTCATCTGGGTCGGCCTTGGCAAGCTCGTCGAGTTTTTCTTCACGGCGCTCACCATCAAGCTCTACACGGCCCTGCTTGGCACGAAGGCGTATGGGGAGTACAGCTTGGTCCTTTCAGCCGCCATGCTGGTCGGAAACATGAGCATCGTGCCCGTGCAGCAGTCATACCTGAGATACTATCACAGCGTTCCGGACGCCTCCGAGGCGTCGAGGGCGGCCCGAACGCTGATCCGCTGGTTCATGGTGGTCACGGTTCTGATTCTTATTGTGGGCACCAGTGCCTCGGTGTTTGTTGCAGATGTGCTGCGCATCGGACGCTGGTCTCTCTTCGCCGGTGCGGTGTTCTTCATGGGGTACCGCTGGCGGATCTTTGGTGTCCAGCTGCTGAATGTCCAGCGACGACGGCGGACCACCACACTGCAGGAGCTCGGCTTCCAGGTGTCTGCGATCGTGATCGTGGTCGCCGCAATGGGCGTTTTTCACCGCTCCGCGTCGCTGGCGCTGCTGTGCAATGGAATCACCGCGTCCGCATTTGGCGCGGCGCTCGCCTTGCCCCTCGTGCGGTTGTCGCGCCAGGGTGGGCATGATGGATCGAAGCATCTGGGCTCGATGATTCTCCGTTTTGGTCTGCCCCTGGGTGCTCTGACGACGGTGCAGTGGGTCCAGAACTTCTCCGAACGGTACATTGTTGGAATTCGGCTCGATCTGGCATCGGTGGGTGTATACACCGCAGCGTACCAGGTTTGTGGGATCCCCTTCATGCTTGGATCGGCGGCTATTCGAGGGTGGTTGGTACCCATCGCCTATCAGTATGGGAAGGACGACAAGGATCCCCGACAGATCTGGGCCGCGACCCGAGTTCTGCTGTGGGGGCTCGTCGCGTACTCGGTATCGGGCATGTTGATATTGCCGGCGTACTGGCCCCTGGGTGGGTGGGTGTTGCGGGCGCTGACCACGGGGGACTTCGTGCTTCCTGCCCCGATCATCTTTACACTGGCGGTCGCACGTTTCGTACAATGCTATGGTCCTCTCCTCGAGGACTTCTTTACGGTGCACTTGAAGATGTGGAATTCGCTCACCTATCGGGTCATTGGCGGGATCACCGTGGTGCCGATCTGCTGGTATACTATCAGCCGCTGGGGTGTGAACGGCGCCGTGTGGGGTATCCTCACAGCAGGCCTGCTGTTCTTGGTGGTTCTCTGTCTTGCACCTGGTGGCTTTCTATTAATGGTCCTCAGGGCGCGGCGGAGGGCAAGTTCGCCGGGGACCGGGATGAAGTAACTGTCTAGAATGACGGGGTACGAATGTGAGACAGATCGTCCAGAATCTCCGCGATGGCAGTACAGACGTCGTTCAGTCGCCGTGTTCCAGTCCGAACCGCGGGCAGGTACTTATCAAGACCCGCGCAACTCTCATATCGGCCGGGACTGAGCGTATGCTCGTGGAGTTCGGCCATGCGTCCCTGATCGGCAAAGCGCGCTCCCAGCCCGACAAGGTGAAGCAGGTCCTTGACAAGATCCGGACCGACGGCTTTCTGCCCACGGTCGAGACGGTCTTCAAACGCCTGGACGAGCCCATTCCGCTCGGGTACTGCAATGCTGGTGTTGTTCTCGAGGTTGGGGCGGGAGTCACCGAGTTCCGGGTCGGTGACCGCTTGGTCAGCAACGGTCCACATGCGGAGATCGTGTGCGTGCCCAAGAACCTGTGCGCGAAGATTCCCGACGGAGTTATGGACGATCACGCAGCATTCACGGTCTTGGCCAGCATCGGGCTCCAGGGCATTCGGCTCGTGGCGCCCACACTGGGCGAGCGCGTCGTGGTCTACGGTCTTGGTCTGATTGGCCTCATGACCGTCCAGCTCCTCCGTGCCCACGGATGCGAAGTTCTGGGCGTCGACATAAGCGCGAATAGACTCACTCTGGCCAAATCCTATGGGGCGAGCATCTGTAATGGTGCTACTGGCGACCCGGTAGCTGCCGTCAATGCCTGGACTGGCGGTGTGGGCGCGGACGCCGTACTCATCACAGCGTCAGCCAAGACCAGCGACATCGCCCACCAGTCGGCCGTGATGTGCCGCAAGCGAGGCCGCGTTGTTCTGGTGGGCGTGGTTGGTCTCGACCTCAAACGCGCCGATTTCTACGAGAAAGAGATCATGTTTCAGGTGTCCTGTTCGTATGGTCCTGGGCGCTACGAGGAGACCTACGAGCAGGAAGGACATGACTACCCTCTTGGGTACGTTCGCTGGACCGAGCAGCGCAACTTCGAGGCCGTGCTCACGGCCCTGAGGGAGAACTGGCTGGACGTCGATGGGCTGATCAGCCATCGCTTCCCGTTCGAGCAAGCCCCGCAAGCCTACGAAAAGGTGACTGACGGCAGTGCGCTGGGCATTGTCCTGCAGTACCCGCAGGAGGTGGATCGTTCGTCACACCTCGTGATCCGGACGCGAGAGGCCCGCAAGGTCCACTCGGTGCTGCCGGTGTTGGCGGTGATCGGCGCGGGTAACTTCTCAAAGATGACTCTGATGCCGGCCTTGGCCAAGGCACCATGCGCAGTCAGATATGTCTGCGATCTTAACGGTGCCTCCGCAGCGCACCTGGCACGCAAGTACGACGCCGAGCAGGCTGTGAGCGATCATCGTCTGGTGCTTAAAGACGATACGGTGGACGCTGTGCTGATTGCCACTGGACACAACAGCCATGGTCGCCTGGTTCAGGAAGCGCTCCACGCAGGCAAACACGTGTTCGTCGAAAAGCCGCTGGCGATGAGTCCGCATGAGCTGACGGCCGTCGTGGAGGCGGCGCAGGCGCACCCCGATCTGCAAATCATGGTCGGTTTTAATCGCCGTTTTAGCCCACACGTACAGAAGATGTTCGAGTTGCTTGAGGGCCACGCCGAACCGCTTGCGCTGAATATGACGGTCAACGCCGGTATCATTCCACCCAACCACTGGGTGCACCACCCGGAGCGCGGGGGTGGGCGGATCATTGGAGAGGCCTGTCACTTCATTGACCTGATGGTCCACCTCACGGGCAGTCTGGTGCGCGCCGTGTCTGCGACGATGATGGGCCCCGGGCCCGCCGTTAGGGACGACAAGATGTCCATCGTGCTCGCCTTCGAGGATGGCTCAGTGGGTACGGTCAACTATTTCGGCAATGGCTCGAAGACGTATCCCAAGGAGGTATTGGAAGTATTCAGCGACGGGCGGGTTCTGAGGCTGGACAACTTCCGTCGCCTCGATGGCTACGGGTTCAAGGGCTTCAAGCGTGATCAACGTCTGGCCCAAAATAAAGGGCATGCGCCTGAGATCGTCGCGTTTGCCAAACGGCTGAGCCGGGGCGGTCAGGCGCTCATCCCGCTCGATCAGCTGGTCAACGTGACCCTGGCAAGCTTTGCTGCAGTGACGGCGGCTCGCGAGGAGAGGACCGTGAAGCTCGGTGTAGAATATGCAGCGCTTGGGCACGGCACGGCAGCGGCCTGAGCGTGGTCCAGCGCACTCAAACTTGGGCCCACGTTGTTCAGGAACTCCGAGAGCTCGGAGTTTGCGGCAGCCTGTTTCGCATCGGCTGGGAGGTGGGTCTTCGCTCGGGTCTGATCGAACAGCTTGAGCGCGGCCGCCGCCGGCCAGGGGTCGACCGGCATGCTTCCTCCTCCTGGATTAACCGTATCCCCTTCCACGACGCTGGAGAAGTCATCCCCCGTGTTGTCTCTGCCATCCCCGACGAGGGCAGAGAAGACTTGGCGCGTGTGGCGCAGGAGGCCGCAAAAGGGCGGATTATGTGCTTTGGTCGCCGGACCGCCGACTACGGGGATCCGGTGGACTGGCATCTGAATCCCACCAACGGGTACCGGTGGGATCCGGGAAAGCACTGGTCGCGCGTGCTAGGGGATGGTGGGCAGGTCGGCGACATCAAGCTGACCTGGGAGATTGGGCGATTTCCCCATGCATTCCAAATCGCTAGGGCTGCGGCGCTGTGGCCCGACTTGGCTGCGACGCTGACCAGGGCGCTAGAGCGGCAGATCAGCGCCTTCGTGGATCAAAACCCATACGGGAAAGGGGTACACTGGGCGTCTGGGCAGGAGATCGCGTTTCGTTTGCTGGCCTGGCTGTTCGCTGCCCGCGCCATGACGGACCATCTGTTGCCGGAAACCCTCGCCCAGGTGCGCAAGGCGGTGGTGGATGGCGCCGTCCATATTGCGAGGAACCTCGCCTATGCGCGATATGCTGTGCACAACAACCACATCCTCTCCGAGGCGCTTGCCCTCTATGTCATCGGTGGGCTCTTCGCAGCGTCTGCAGATGGCATCAAGTGGCGCAAGCTCGGGTCGGCGGTGCTCGAGGAGCAGGCCAACCGACAGTTCTACGCCGACGGCGGCTACATCCAGCTTTCCCACAACTACCATCGACTGGCGCTCCAAGATCTGCTCTGTGCTTGCGCTGCGGCACAAAGCACGGGCGAAACGCCGGCGGCCACTTGGGTGGACGCGATGCAACGTTCCCTCGACTTCCTGCTAGCCCAGCAGAACCCGGAGGACGGGCGTCTACCAAACTACGGGGCCAACGACGGCGCTCTCCCGTTTGTTCTTTCGACGTGCAAGTTCTCCGACTTCCGGCCGACGCTACAGGCCGTCAGCCTCGCCACACGCGGCACCCGGATCTACGAGCCCGGTCCGTGGGACGAGGAGGCTGCCTGGCTTCTTGGCCCCATGGCTCTTGATGCTCCACTGGAGCGGCGCGACCGGGTCTCCGTCTCCTTCGCCACCACTGGGTTTCACGTTCTGCGTGGTGAGGATCCGGGGACCTTCGCGTTGTTTCGGTGCGGCACCATCCACGACCGGTTCTCGCAGATCGACATGCTTCACCTGGACGTGTGGTGGCGAGGCCTGAACCTGCTCGTCGATGGCGGCAGTTACCTCTACAATGGCCCGCGCGAATGGCACAACCACTTCATGCGTACGGCGTCCCACAACACCGTGACGGTCGACGGACTTGACCAGATGCTCCACCACCGGCCTTTCAAGTGCCTGTACTGGACGAGAGCGCGACTGCTGTCCTTCGAGGAAGCACCGACCCACGTGCTCTGCGCCGGCGAGCACTATGGCTACGAGAGGCACCCGGGGCGATGTGTCCATCAACGGTCCATCCTGATGGTGAACGATGGGGGTTGGATTGTCGTGGACCACATCCTCGGCGAGGGAGCACATCTGGCTCGGCTCCACTGGCTCGGCGGAGATTTCCCTCACGAGTACTCTGCGGAGAAAGGGACCTTGACCTTGGACACTGGATTCGGGCCGTTCGAGATCACAGTGTGTGATGAGACCGGAGTCTGTCTTCCGGGCGATGTGGCTCGAGGGATCGAGAACCCGCCACGCGGCTGGCTATCACGGCACTACGGCGAGAAGGTCGCGGTTCCATCCCTGGCCGTTACCCATGACGGTCCCGTTCCATTGACCATGGTCACCATTCTCGCCCCGGCCAACGGTTGCCAAGCAGTCGTCGTGGGGAACCGTTGGGAAGTTGGCCTGGGCAGGAGATCCGTGAGGTTCAGCCTTGAGCAGGGCCTCGTAACCGACGTACACGTCCACCCAGAGGCCCTGTCGTGAAGATCTTGGTGGTGCACCAGTACTACCTGATGCCGGGACAGCCCGGGGGGTCGCGTTTCAACGAGTTGGCACGCCTTTGGACTGAGGCCGGCCACCAGGTCACGGTGATCGCGGGGGCACTGAACTACGCCACTGGCGAGGTTCCAGATCGGTACCATGGGCGGTGGGTAGTCCGCGAGAACGACGGGCCGGTGACCGTGTATCGATGCCATGTGCCCCGTACCTACGGGAAGAGCTACGCCGGGCGTATGTGGGCGTTCTTTGCCTTCACGCTGTCCGCCAGTACGGGCGCGGTTCTTGCCGAGAGGCCCGATGTGGTGATCGCCACGTCACCACCCCTTGTAGCTGCCATTCCCGGTTGGATCGCCTCGCGGGTGCGACACCACGTGCCCTGGATCTTCGAGGTGCGTGACCTATGGCCGGAGAGCGCCGTGACCACGGGAGTGCTGCAAGAGGGGTCCCCGCTTACACGAGCCCTGTACCTTCTGGAGCGAGCTGCGTACCGAACGGCGGATCGGATCAACGTGCTCACGCCCGCCTTTCGCGACGACATCGTGCGTCGGGGTCTCGCGACCCCGGACAAGATCGTGCTGGTTCCCAACGGAGCAGATGCCGAGATGTTCCGCCCTGGTCCCCGGATGAACGGCGTCCGTGCGGAGCTAGACTGGGGTGACCGGTTCGTGGTGATGTATGCTGGTGCGCATGGTCGCGCGAACGCTCTGCGACAGCTGGTCGACACGGCCGAGCACCTTCGAGACCGGCCGGACATCCTCATCGCGTGCGTCGGAGATGGTCCCGAGCGCCAGACGCTCCAACAGGAAGCCGAGCGGCGGAACCTGAGCAACATCCAGTTCTGTGGCCCACAGCCAAAGGACCGGATGCCGGAGGTGGTTCAGGCCTGCGACGTAGGCGCAGCAGTGCTGCAGAACAACCCGACGTTCCGGACAGTTTACCCGAACAAGGTCTTCGACTACATGGCCTGCGAGCGGCCCACACTGCTGGCCATTGATGGAGTGGCACGCGATCTCGTCTGTGAGCAGGCGAGGGCAGGGCTGTTCGCCGAGCCGGAGAACCCGATGGCCATCGCCGCTGCGGTGAGGGCGCTTGCCGACATGCCTGGTGCGGAGCGAGAAGCCATGGGCAAGCGTGGCCGAGCATGGGTGTTGGCCAATGCCACGCGGGAGTCCCTGGCTCAACGCTATCTGGAGGTCATGAAGACAGTGGTGGCCTGAACGTGGATGGTCGCATTGACACCCAACAACCGGAGCAGGTGTAATGCCACGGATCACAGTCGTTGCGGGCGCGCGCCCCAACTTCATGAAGATCGCGCCGATTCTGCACGCGCTGGCCGCGCGCAGGAGCCGGCTCGAACCCGAGATCGTACACACTGGACAACATTACGACCCGAGCCTTTCCGACGTGTTCTTCGAGCAACTCGCGATCCCGGCCCCCGATGTTCACCTGGACGTGGGCTCGGCCACCCATGGTATGCAGACAGCCCGTGTCCTCGAGGCGTTCGAGGACCACCTGCTGCGCAGTGATCCGCGACCAGTCGGCATCGTTGTAGTCGGTGATGTGAACTCCACCATGGCGGCAGCCCTCGCGGCGGTGAAGCTGGGGATTCCCGTGGCCCACGTGGAGGCCGGCTTGCGCTCCTTCGATCGCGGGATGCCAGAGGAGATCAACCGGGTTGTGACCGACGCTGTCGCTGACCTGCTCCTGGTGAGTGAGCCTGCAGGGGAGGAGAACCTGCGTCGCGAAGGCATCGCACCCGAACGTATCCGGTACGTCGGGAACGTGATGATCGACACAGTGGCCAGGCAGCTGTCAACGGCCCGCGCGTTGCCTATCCTCGAGAAGATGGGGTTGGACCGTGGCAAGTACGTGCTGGTGACGTTGCATCGTCCGTCCAATGTCGACTTCAAGGATCGCTTGGAGGCACTGGTGGGCTTCCTGCACCGAGTGGCATACAATCTCCAGGTGGTCTTCCCAGTGCATCCCCGTACGGTCAAGCGACTGAGGGAGTTCGGACTGTACGATCGTCTTGCCAACGGAGCCGGGATGCATGTTGTTTCGCCTCTTGGCTACCACGAGACGCTGGGATTGATGGAACAGACCGCCTTCGTGATAACCGACTCGGGCGGGATTCAGGAGGAGACGACCTACCTGGGCGTGCCGTGTTTGACGTTTCGACCCAACACCGAACGGCCGGTCACTGTCAGCGAGGGTACCAACACGGTTGTGGGGGACGATCTGGCGCGGGCTGAGGAACTCGTGGGAGAGATCCTTGCGGGGCGGTACAAGAAGGGCAAGGCCGTTCGAGGGTGGGACGGGTGCGCGGCCGAGAGGGTGGTGGATGTGCTCGAAGACGTGTGGATGGAGCCGGGCGGGCAAAAGGGCGCCGTACAGCCATGACTTGGTCCCGCCTCTTTGTATATGGCGCCAGCGGCCACGGCAAGGTTGTGGCAGATATCCTGCTGCGGTCGAATACGGCGTCGTTTGAGGGTTTCATCGATGACTGTGAATCGCTGGTTGGAACTCAGCTGCTCGATCTACCTGTCGTGGGAACGGGCCGATACCTTCAAGAGCAGGCAGCCAAACACAACGTTGCGATCGCCCTTGGTATTGGGGACAACACCATCCGTCAGAAGATATCCGAGCGGTGTCAGGTACTCGGAATTCAGCTGGCGACGGCCATTCACCCGAAGGCGGTTGTTGCTCCTTCCGCCACTATTGGTATAGGGACAGTGGTGATGGCGGGGGCGGCTATCAATCCGGATGCTCGCATTGGCGCCGGCGTAATCGTGAACACGGGAGCGGTGGTCGAGCACGATGTGGTTATCGGCGACTATGCACATCTGTCGCCCAACGCGGCAACGGGCGGTGGATCATCGCTTGGAGCCCTTTCTCACCTGGGCCTCGGAGCGGTAATTCTTCCGCTGGTTAGTGTCGGTAGTTCGACCATTGTAGGTGCGGGCGCCGTGGTCAACCGCGATTTGCCGGGTGGCGTGGTGGCGGTGGGCGTTCCTGCGCGGGTCCATCGAACGCTCGTCAACGACTAGCGCTTAGGGCGCGTAAATAAATAAAGGTTGCAATACGAAGATGGTGGTCGTATGCTCGTGGAGTATGAAGCCACCCGCCGACATTCAGGCAAAGCTGGCCACAGTGTGGCCGCTTCTGGACGAGCGGACGCGCAGACTCATGGCAGCCAACGAAGCGCGGGCATTGGGTCGCGGCGGGATTTCCGATGTATGTCGTGCGTGCGGACTATCGCGAAAGGCCATCGCAAAGGGTATCAAGGAAATCGAGGCAGGAATCGCGCCGCCCCCAGGCCGCATCCGGCAACCAGGAGCGGGACGCAAGAGGATCACCGAGAACGATCCCCGGTTGATGGACGCAATAGAGCGCCTGATTGATCCAGACACGCGAGGCGACCCCGAGACGCCGCTGCGGTGGACATGCAAGAGCACGCGTACCTTGGCCACGCAACTCAGCCGGCAGAGGCACCCAGTAAGTCATATGAAAGTCGCCCAGATCCTTCACGCCGAGGGGTACAGCCTGCAGGGTAACCGCAAGACGGAAGAGGGCGATGACCATCCCGACCGAGATGCGCAGTTCCGCCACATCAACGCACAGGTCAAGCGGACCCTGGCGAAGGGTGAGGTGGACCCCATTCTTCAGACCAAAATCCGGGTCTGCTAAGAACCAGCCTGCTTTGGAAAAGGGATCAAAAAGATCCTCGTACTCATCATAGTGTTGCTCTCCGGAGGCGACCGAAGGGAGCCT
>Ga0210044_10006887_pt1 | contig 14763 bp, 15 predicted proteins | sample CryGey13umfilter_2_FD_183959 | JGI IMG/M metagenome (GOLD analysis project Ga0210044, IMG submission 183959) | Groundwater microbial communities from aquifer in Utah, USA - Crystal Geyser 4/9/14 3 um filter (SPAdes) (version 2) | ecosystem: Environmental > Aquatic > Deep subsurface >...
CCAGCCGCCCGAGGTTGTACCAGCCCAGCACGCGGAACGCCGGTCCCACCGTGGACCAGCGTCCGGCGAGCGGCGTCTCGTCGGTGTTGACCAGGTACGGCCCCATCACCGCGGCGCAGGACCAGAAGCAGTGCCCCCCCGAGGAGAGGCCCAGCAGCAGGCCGGTCACCACCGCCGCGGTCAGACCCATCTCAGGGCTCGACGCGGGGCACCGGCACCGGCGGCATGTCCATCGGCGTGCGGCCGTCCAGCGCCCGGGCGTTGAGGTTCGCCCCCTTCTTGATCATGAACTGCGCCACCTCCTTGGTCGGAGCGGTGTGCAGCGGAGTCATGCCGTTCAGATCCCGGGCCTCCATGTCCGCGCCCCGGGCCAGCAGCAGCTCCACCACGGCGATGGTGCTGGCCTCGTGCAGCGGCGTCATGTCGAGCTTGTTGCGCGCCATGACCTCGGCCTTGTGCGCCAGCAGCACCGGCACCACGCGGTGGTTGCCCTTGCGCGCCGCCCAGTGCAGCGGGGTCATGCCGCTGTGGTCCAGCGCGTCCACGTCGGCGCGGTGCTTGATCAGCAGCTCGGCCACCGAAGGCGCGTTGTAGATCGCGGCGTAGTGCAGCGCGGTCCAGCCGAAGGGCCCGCGCCGATCCACGTCGCGGCCCAGGAGCCGGCTGACCTCCGTCACGTCGTCATAGGCCGCCGCCCGGTGCAGCGTCGGCGTCCCCGCCGGCAGGCGCCTCGCCACCATCTGCTCCCGGCACCCGCACAGCAGCAGCAGCGCCATCAGCGAGGTTGACACCCGGCCGCGCCAGCGGCCACCATGGGTCGTGCTCCGCCGCTCAGTGTTGCTTATCGCCGTCGTTCTCCCATTCGTGCCCGGGTGCCGCAAGAAGGCCGAGGGGCGTCTGGACATGACCGAGTACGTCATGATCTACCCTGGCGCTCCCATCGTCGAGCTCACGGGACAGACGAAGAAGATGTCGGTCAAGGTTCGCAACGTCTCGGAGATCAAGCTTACGAAGCTGCGACTCGCCGTCAAGAGCGAGGGCTGCACCGCGCGGGTCGACCCGGCGGTGATCGATCAGCTGATCCCCGGTGACCGCACCGAGTTCACCGTGGACCTGACCCGCATCAAGGACCAGCCGAACCAGCGCTACCCCCTGGCGCTGACGCTGTACGCCGGCGGCCTGCCCGTGCCCGCCGGTCTGGACCTGATGGTCGACACCGGCCCGCCGGTGGACGCCGACAAGGGCTGGATCGACGTGGGCCAGGTGACCCTGGTGCACAAGGAGCAGACGCGGACCGCCTACTTCCTGCTGGCGGGGGCGCCGCTGCTGCTGGTCGTGGGCTGGCTGCTGTGGCGCTTCAGCCGCCCGGGGCGGCGCAAGGGCTAGCGAGGATGCGAACCGGTTCCGGTAGCAATTTCTGCCGCATCTCCGTCGATCTCCGTCGATCGGCCCCGGTGCGCAGAGTTGCGGTAGCAATGGCTATCGCATCGCGGTCGATCGGCCCCGTCGAGCAGAGTTGCGGTAGCAATGGCTGTCGTATCGCGGTCGATCGGCCCCGTCGAGCAGAGTTGCGGTAGCAATGGCTATCGCATCGCGGTCGATCGGCCCCGTCGAGCAGAGTTGCGGTAGCAATCACTGTCGCATCGCGGTCGATCGGCCCCGTCGAGCAGAGTTGCGGTAGCAATCACTATCGTATCTTCGTCGACCGGCGAGACGGCGGCGACTGACTACGGCATGGTCACGATCTGCTCGTCGACGCTGGTGGTGCCGATGTGCAACCGCGCCGCCTCGTCGATCCACTTGACGACCTCCGCCGGCAGCGCGGGGATCTTGGGGTTCTGCGTGCGCAGCGTGTTGACCAGCTTGAGCGAGTGCGTGTCCAGCGCCAGCGGATCGGTGGCGAACAGCAGGCGCCCCGGCATGGCATCGGGGTAGTCGGTGGTGTCGCCCTTGGTCACCGCCTTGAGCCCCTCCGTGATGTGCAGCACGAAGGGCTTGCGCATGGCGTCCAGCCGGTACAGCGCCGGCATGTAGGTGTTGAACTGGTCGTGGAACGATCCGGGGTTGTCCACGCAGCCGTAGACGTTCTTCAGCGCGCCAGTGATGCCGGAGACGTTGTGCGTCTTGAGCAGCGCCAGGTTGATCGTGACGTCGGTCTCGGTGGTGAGGATCCGGCTGAGGTGCGTCTCGCGATCGATGACGCACAGCGCCTGGGACTCGTACCCCGGACCGGTGGGGTTGGTGGTGGACGCCACCGTGCCCGCCACCTTCACGCCCAGCGCGGTCTCGGTCATCTTGGACCGCGTCAGCTCGTCGGTGCGACGGTCCCAGACCCAGATCTTCGTGCTGTCCGCGCCGAGGTCGTTGACCAGCGTCTCGATCAGCGGCAGCAGCACATCGCTGGAGTTGTACAGGTTGACGTTGAGGCAGTTGACCTTGATCCCGATGCGCATCGACGCGCTGAACGTCGGGATCAGCTGCTTCCAGGCCTGCTTGATGTCGGTCTGGTCCGCCAGCTTCAGGATCCCCGCCAGCAGCATGGCCTTGACCCGCGGCCCGTCGTAGCCGCTGGTGGAGACGCTCGCCGGATCGACGACCTCCACCACCCGGGAAGAGCCGCTCACCGCCGGCAGCGGCTGCGGCGTGTCGCTGCAGACAGCCGCCGCCTCCCGCGGCAGGTCCCCCTTGAAATCTCCCGCCGACCCGTCGGGCGCGGCGTCGGCCACGATACCGGAGTCGTCGGAGCAGCCGCCGGCGAGCCCCACCACCAGCGCCAGCGAGGCTGACCCGACGAGGAAGTCCCTGCGATCCAGCGCCTTGCCCTCGTTGTCCTGCGCCATGGGCGACCCTTTCGTGTGGTGAGTCTTACTGTTGTAGCATCTCGATAAACGCCTCGACACGGTTTTTCAGCGTGGCCGCCCCGTCGCTGCCGTACTCTGCGTGCAGCGTCAACATCGGCAGTCCGCGCTGCCGCAGGGCCTCCGCCAGCCGCGGCGCCTCCATGTCGAACAGCTGGCACAACCTCAGCGTGTGATGGATCACACCTCGCGCCTGGCTCGCCTGCGCCAGCTCCAGCACGCGGTCCACGCGCAGGTCACCGCCCACGAAGCAGGGGCAGGTGCAGGGCATCAACGTCTTCTCCGCCGCGGCCCGCATCATGCCCCCCAGCGTGGGCTCGTCCATCACCGTCAGGTTGTGCAACCGCTGGGTGCCGGAGCACATCTCGTCGGCCACCACCACCGCGCCGGCCTGCTCGATCAGGTGCAGCAGCTGGAAGTCGGGGAACAGCACCGGGGACCCGGTGACCATCACCCGCACCGCCTCGCCGGGTGCAGCCTGCGCGGTCGCATCTTGCGCGCTCTGCTCCCCACGCGCCTGCTCCAGCTCGCGCACCAGCCGCCCGGTCTGCTCGACCCACCAGCCGACGTCGGCGACGAAGCTGGCCTGCAGCACGAGGAACGCGTCCTGCCCGCTCAGGTGCATGAGGGAGGCCCCACCGCTCGACCAGCGCAGCGCGTTGAGCCGGCGCGTCAGCCGACTCCGGCAATTCACCAGCTCCACCGCCCGGCGCAGCGCCCGCCGTCGGATGCGGTGACCGGTGAGCTGCTCCAGGGCCCGGGCCAGGGCGCGGATCTCCTCCAGCCACAGCTCCCGCGCGCGCCGCGAATCGCGGCTCTGGGGCAGCTCCATCAGCCACACCTCGCGCTGCTCCCCCAGCAGCCGGGCCAGCTCCTTCTTGCCGTCGCAGGCCGTGGGCACAACCAGCAGATCCACCGCCTCCAGCATGGGCAACTGCCCCAGCTGGGCCCCCACCAGCGCCTTCACCTCGGGACACACGTCCGCCGGGAACACACGCCCTCCGACCTCGGCGCTCCCGGCGTGGCCCAGGTCCATGCGCAGCGGGATCGCCCCGGCCGCCAGCACCAGCTCGTCGGGGACAAAGTTGCACAGGTAGCCCACCACCTTGCGCGGGTCGGCGGCCACCTGCTCGGCCCGCGCGCCAGTGGCCATCAGCTCGTCGAACGGCGCCATGGCGCCGGGACGCCCCGGGCGCCCCGCCATGCGCTGCACCGTCTGACGCGCCGCCTCGAGGTAGCTCTGCTGCAACCGCGCGTCCGACGGACGCCGCTCCACCGGGATCGGGTGCCGACCGGAGTGCTGGCCCTCGCGCCCGCGGATCACGACCCCACCACCTTCCGCCCGAGGAACGTGAACTGCAGGCAGTGCGGCTCGGGGCAGGCCTCGACGCAGCGCAGGCAGAGCGTGCACTCGCAGGCGTTCACCGGCTGCCCCGGTTCGCCCTGGAACACCGTCAGGTTGTCCACCGGGCAGACCCGGGCGCAGGCCCCGCACCGCGTGCAGCGCTGGGCCTCCTTGTGCAGCGACACCAGCCCGTAGCGGTTGAACGGCGCCGTGATGCCGCCGATGGGGCAGATCCGGCAGTAGAAGCGCCGGACGGAGAATCCGAGGAAGAACGACACGAACACCACCAGCCCCAGCACGGACAGCGTCGAGGTGATCCCGTCGCTCCAGTTGGTCCAGCAGATCTGGGCCGCGGACATGAAGGGCGAGGCGAACTTCCCCAGACACACCTGGCAGAACGGCAGAAACATGCTGCCGCGCTTGTGGGCCAGCGCCGGCAGCGCCGCCAGCACCGACAGGCCGAGGGTCGCGAACAGCAGCCCGTACTTGGTCCAGACCAGGGCGTTGCGCACGCGGCGGGAGAGGTGGATGTGGTCCGCGCCCACCAGCTTTCGGATCCAGGTCAACACATCGCTCAGCGCACCGAAGGGACAGGCCCAGCCGCACCACAGGCGGCCGAAGATGAACATCAGCGCCAGCAGCAGCAGCAGGTGCGGCACCACGTGCACCAGGGGGGTGAGCCAGGTCAGGTTCTCCGACAGGAACAGCAGGCTGCAGCCGGAGAACATCCCCTTGTGCTGGTAGTAGCACGACGTGGCGGGGAGGAAGGCGTTGAGCGCCATCTTCTCGCGCTGCACCCAGCGGATCCCCTGCCCGCGCTCGAAGCTGCCGCCATAGCCCGAGCTGCCGAGGATCTCACCCCGCGCGCGCTGCAGCTGGTGGCCGAAGACGAACCCGCCGAAGACGATGAACAGGAACAGGATCGCCTGGACGATCCGTCGGACAGGGGTGATGCACATCAGATGTTGTCGTTGTGGTTCGGGACCCGGGAACTATAGCAGACACCGGCAGGGCTGCCACCCGCGGAGCACAGGAGCCTCCCTGCCTGGAGCGCGGAGTGCCGCGGGCAACATGAGACCGGGCCAGGGCAGTGTGCCCGCGTGATGTTTGCCCTCGAAGGTGGCGATGCCGCCCACGACGTGGTCGAGGGGGTAGCGCGCGATGGCGGCGCGGACGTTGCCTTCAGGGTCGGCGCGCCCAAGGCGGGCGAAGGCATCGTCGAGGAGGGCGCGGACGACGGGATCCTGGCGGGCCTGTTGGGTCTCGCGGGCCAGCTCCTGCTGCTTGAGGCGCGCCTCGACGTGGGCCTGTTCGACCTGTTCGGGCGTTGGCGTCTCGGTCGTGTAGATCTCGGCGCGGGAGCGCCCCTGACGGTCCTTGCGGGGCTTGTGGTTGAGGGTGCGTCCCCAGGTCTGGACGATGAGCTGCAGGAGCTGGCGCGCCATCTCCCTGGGCGATGGCGGTGATCGCGAGCAGAGGAACCACCTGGACTGGGCGGTGCATGGCCTGATGCGGCCACGGCGGCCCGTGGGCGCGACCGTCCCGGGCGCCATCACGTAGACCGGCGGCTCGTCGCGGCCGACAGTCCCAAGCCAACGGTCACGCGCGGTGGCTGGCGCCGCTGGCCGCCGCGATGACGCTGGCGCGGCCACGCAGGCCGCACTTGTCGACTGCGCTGCCAGTGGGTGTCGACGGTGCGTTTGCTGCGCTGGATCTCGCTGGCGATGTCCTCGTTGGTCAATCCCGCGGCGCCGAGCTCCAGCACCGTCGTCTCGGTGGGGCTCAGGCGGAAGCCGGTGGCCCAGGTCCTCAGCCGCGTGGGCGTGCCGCGCCCCGCGTTCTGCCGGTTGTTCAGCACGTCACAGAGCGCGAACACCTCGTCCGCGGTGGTCGGCTTCGGACAGGCCAGCACCCCCAGCGCCTGCATCTGCAACAGGCGAGCCTGGCGGGTCACGCGCGCATCGCGGCCTTCTCGAACGGCATGGGGAGCATGTACTGCGCGTACTTGCGCTGATCGGTGGCCTGCAGCTCGAGGTTCGACAGCAGGACAGCCGGACAGGTGGTGGAGACCGGCACCACGCCCGACTCCGCGCCGCAGAACCCGTTATGGCACTGCGGCGTGTCCCCGACGGCGATCACCGTGCGCAGCGCGGACAGCGGCGTCCCGACGAAGTTCACGTTGCGGATCAGCTGCTCGCGACCGTCGGGGAAGACCTGCACCGCCAGCGCCACGGTCCCCATGAACGCCTGGAAGTCATAGGCCTCGGTGGCGGTCTCGCCCCCCTCGGCGTCGAGGATCATCACGCCGTAGGGGACCTTCTGGCGCCGGATCTCCGCGACCAGCATCCGCTTCAGCTCGCCGTGCGACACGCCCCCTTGCGCCATCACCTTGAGGTGCGCCATGCGGCTGATGGGACGCTCGTGCAGCTCGTTGCGCGCGTGTCCGTTGGGCGGCAGGTTCTTGCGCACCGGCGCCCGGCCCGACAGAAACCCGACCAGCTTGCCCCGCTCCACCAGTCGCGTGGGCTGCGCCCTCGTCCCCTCGTCGTCGTAGCGGTAGCTCCCGACGGTCTTCACCCCGTGGCTCTGGGTCTCGGTGGGGTCGTCGACCACACTGAGGAAGTCGGGCAAGATGGGCTTGCCCATGTCGCGCTTGAAGGTCTGCCCCTCCCGCGTGGAGAGCAGGCGGCTGCCCTCCAGCCTGTGTCCCAGCACCTCGTGGAACAGGATCCCCGCCGGCTGGGGTGCCAGCAGCACCGGACCGGCGTAGGACTTGAGCGTCGGCGCCTGACCCATGTGGTCCAGCAGCCGGATGCGCCGGTGGATCTCGCGGTTGAAGCGGCGCAGGTCGGGCAGATCGGCCACGTCGGGCGTGACGTACACGATGCGCGTACGGATCCCCTCGCCGCCGGAGGTCAGCAACCACAGCGCACAGGCCACCTCGCACAGCCGACGGGTGTCGATCACCCGCGTCCCCTCGGAGTTGACGAAGATGCGGGTGATGTCCCGCACCCGGACCTCGATCCACGAGTTCTTCACCTGGGGGTAGCCCTTGACCACCCGAGAGCTGCGCACCACGAAGTCCTTCCAGTAGTCGAGCTCCACCGGCGGCACAGCCCGATAGCGCAGATCGCGCACCGGCGACAGCCGCCGAAAAGAGGGCAGGCTGCTGTTGGGATCGAGGAACGTGATGTGCTGCGACTTCTTGCGCAGGTAGTGCCGCACCGCCTCACGGAACTTGGCGTCGGTCAGCTTCCAGACATGGTACTTCAGCGCGTCGGTGTCGTTGCCCACCGGCATCTCCATGTCCTCGAACGACTCGCTGTCAGGATCGTTGTCCTCCAGGCCGCCCTCGGACACCTGGTCGAAGCGGTATGAGCCCACACGGCAATCGCAGTACAGGTTGCGGTCGTCCTGGTCGCTGACGTGGTTGATGTTGCCCAGACGGCCCCAGATCTGGGCGGTGTGGATGTCCCGCAGCAGATACGACAGATAGTACAGTCGGGGATAGCCCGGCGCCCTGAGATGCTTCATTGTGCGCCGGCACTCCTGTTCCAGCGCCTGAACGAAGCGTTGCGCGTTGCGTTGGGTGATGCTCATCTAGTTGCGAACTCCAGCCCACGGAATGTGGGACGGGAAACCTAGCAACTGTGGGGGGTGTTGGCAACCAGCTCGAAGCACACAATCTCTGGCCGCACCAGCAATCGCACGGGAAAAATCGTGGTGCCGATGCCCACGGAGACGAACACGCGGAAGCGCGGCCCCTGGACCATGCCCCGATCGTACTTGCGCCCGTACCGCGACGGAGAGATCAGGCTGCCGCTGCCGGGAAGCCGCACCTGACCGCCGTGGGTGTGGCCCGCGAGCATCAGATCCACCCGGTGCCTGGACCGCAGCGCCGCCGCGGTCTCCGCCACATCGGGGTTGTGCGACAGCAGCAGCCGCGGCGTCGTCGCCTCCACTCCGCCCAGGGCCGCATCCAGGTCGACACGGTCCTCCCACAGATCCCCCACCCCGGCCACGCACAGGGCGCCAGGGCAAGCCTGGCGCTGGATCGCGCGCCGCGCGATCCACACCCGGTCGTTGTCCAGCAGCCCGATCCCCGCGCCGCGCAGCGCACGGCGGCTGTGCTGTGCGCCCTCCCAGTGATCGTGGTTGCCCAGCACAGCCAGCGTGCCCAGACGCGGCCGCAGCCGGCCCAGGAGCGCCGCCGCCCGCGGCACGAAGCGCGGGCTGCCGTGGACGTAGTCCCCGGTGAGTAACACCAGATCGGGGGCCAGCCCGTTGCAGCGCTGCACGACGCTCGACAGATAGGCCGCCGAGTTGTAGCGCCCCAGGTGCAGATCGGTGAGATGCACCACCTTCAACCCCACGAGCTCCGGGGGTAGATCTTTCAGCGGCAGGCGAAGCCGCAGCAGACGCGGCCAGCGCGGCTCCACCAGCAGGGCATAGCCGCCGACCAATCCCACCCCCGAGGCGACGGACCAGCCCGCACGGCGCAGGAAGGCCCGCCGGCCCGGTGCGACGCGAGACGTCACCTGGCGGGGGCGCCACAGCAGCGCCAGCAGGCCAAACAGCACGGACGTGACCCCGGTGACCACGGCGAAGTACCGCGCGAGGAACCGCTCGTCGTAGGGCCGCTTGCCGTGGCACACGTGGCGCGCCAGCACCAGCCCGGGCAGCGCCGCCGCGGTGACCACGACGTTGATCAGCACGGCGCTACGATCCAGGCGCCCCGACTCCAGCAGGCCGCACAGCACGAAGAAGTTGACGCTGCAGAGCAGCGCCACGACGAGGGCCACGATGGCCGTACGGCGCAGGCGTATCGACATGGGCCGATGGTAGCATTGCAACCCGCTCGACGCCGTGCCATACGATGGGTGGATGTCAGGTGGTCCAGACTCGATGAAGCACCAGCCGCCACGCCCGCGGCTGGTGCTGGCCGTGGTGGGCGCGGGCACGCTACTCAGCACACTGGCCGGATCCTCGATCAACCTCGCCCTGCCGGTGATCGGCAGGGAGATGGGGATCACCGTCGAGCTATCGCGCTGGATCGTGCTGGCCTTCATGCTGATGGTGGCGATGCTGCTGCTGGCCGCCGGCAAGGCCAGCGACCTCTGGGGCCACCGCGCGATGTACCAGAGCGGGTTCTTGGTGTTCGGGGCTGGATCGCTGCTGTGCGGCCTGGCCCGGCCGTTCTCCTGGCTCATCGTCGGACGTCTGCTGCAGGGCGTGGGCGCCGCGATGAACATGTCGGCCTCTCCCGCGCTCCTCACCACATCCTTCCCCGGGGCCCAGCGCGGCCGTGCGCTGGGGCTGCTGGCCACGGCGACCTACGTCGGCCTCACCGTCGGTCCCCCGTTGGGAGGACTGATCATCGCCAGCGCTGGATGGCGCTGGATCTTCTTCGCCAACGTACCGGTGGCGCTGCTGATGTTCATCCTCGGCCAGCGCTACCTGCCTCGCGGAGAGCGGCGCGCCGTACGTCTGGATCGCCCGGGGCTGGCCACGCTGATGCTGGGCCTGCCGCTGGTGCTCCTGGCGCTGACCCAGGGGTCGGAGTGGGGCTGGTCCTCGTCCAGGACGCTCGGCGCCGCCAGCGCCGGGTTCGTCCTCCTGCTGGTCTTCGTCCGCATCGAGCTGCGCCGCGCCGACCCGCTGCTGGACCTGTCGCTGTTTCGCTCCGCCACCTTCGCCGGGGCGGTGATCTCGTCGTTCTGCAACTACGTCGCGATCTTCGTCCCGATCATCCTCATGCCGTTCTACCTGCTCGAGGCCCTGCGCCTGGGCCCGGCTCACGCCGGCATGCTGCTGGGGGTGATGCCGCTGACCATGGCGCTGGTCACCTCGCCCTCGGGCGCGCTGTCGGATCGCGTCGGCACCCGCGGTCTGTCGGTCACCGGGCTGGTGCTGCAGGCGCTGGCGCTGGCCGGGCTGGGTCTCGTCGGGCTGTGCGTGTTCGGGCACTGCTCCACGATCCACCTTGGACTGTGGCTGGCGCTGATGGGCCTGGGAACCGGCATCTTCATCACTCCCAACTCCAGCGCGCTGATGGGATCCGCGCCGCGCAGCCAGCAGGGCGTCGCCGGCGGCGTGATGGCCCTGGCCCGCACCACGGGGATGATGACGGGCGTGTCGCTCGGCACCACGGTGTTCCGCAGCCTGGGCGGGCACACCGGCGGCCGGTGGACCACCCAGACGCTGCACGCCCTGGCCGTCGCGCTGGTGGTGGCGGCGGCGGTGGCACTGTTCGGCGCCGTGGCCACAGGGATGCGCCCCCGGACATCTCACTGACGCGTGGCCCCACAACCTGAGTGCGTCGCCACCAGCTACATCGCCAGCCGGTATCCCGCGCCGTGCACCGTCAGCAGGTGCCGGGGCCGGGAGGGCTCCGCCTCCAGCTTGGTGCGAAGCGAGCGGACGAAGTTGTCCACGGTGCGCGCGGTCCCGTCGTAGTCCGAGCCCCACACCTGCTGCAGCAGCTGCTCACGGCTGTAGACCCGGTCCGGGTGATGCGCCAGGAACAGCAGCAGGTCGTACTCCCTCGCCGTGAGCCTCACCGCCGCGCCGTCAAGACGCACCTCGCGTTGCATCGTGTCGATCTCGATCACGCCGAAGCGCACCGGGGCCTGGCGCTCGCTCCGTTCGCGTCTCAGCGCCGCGTTGATGCGCGCCAGCAACTCCGCCACACCGAAGGGCTTGGTGATGTAGTCGTCGGCGCCCAGACGCAGCCCACGGACCTTGTCCGACTCCAGCCCCAGCGCCGTGAGGATCAGCACCTTCACGTGGTCCAGGTCCCGGTTCCGGCGCAGAGTCCGCAGCAGGTCCAGCCCGGAGCCGTCGGGCAACATCAGATCCAGCAGCACCAGATCCACCGATTCATCGTGGATCAACTGCTGGCCGGTGGCCGTGTCCCGCGCCACCAGCACCCGGTAGCCTTCCAGCCCCAGGTTCAGCGCCAGCCCCTCGAGGATCGCCGGATCGTCCTCGACCACCACGATGGTCTCGCGCTGCATCAGTCCGCTCTCTCGATGGGAAGCCGCAGGGTGAACACGTTGCCCACCTCGCTGGAGCTGCGCAGCTCCAGCCGGCCGCCATGGGCCTTCGCGGTCTCGCTGGCCACCGCCAGGCCGATGCCCGTGCCCGGCTTGCCGCTGCCGGGGGAGCGGTAGAAGCGGCGGAAGATGCGGCGCTGCTCCTTGCGCGGAATCGCGGGACCGGAGTCACGCACCGATATTGCCAGCTTGCTGCCGTCGATCCGCGAGGTCACCACCACCGGCCCATGCTCCACGCTGTACTTCAGCGCGTTGTCCACCAGCGCCCGCAACGCCAGCAGCACGGCATCCCCATCGACCCATACCCGCGGCAACTGCGGCTCGGCCACCTGCGACAGGCGCTCTTCCAGCTTCGCGTCGATGCGGAACGGCCGCAACGCCCGCTCCACCAGCTCCAGCGGATCGTACGACGCATGCTCCGCCACCTGCGGCGTCTCCGCCTGGCGAAAGGTGAGCACGCGCTGCACCAGGTGCTCCATCCGCTCCGCCTCCCGCGACAGCAACTCGAGGCAGCGTTGTCGCTGCTCGGGATCCTGCACCCGGCCGGTGCTGAGCGTCTCGACGAACATGCGGATCGACGTGAGCGGCGTACGAAAGTCATGGGAGATATTGGCGATGAACTCCGACTGCATCTCGGCCAGGTGCCGGATGCGGTGCAACAGGAACACGGTGATGGAGGAGCCGGTGACGGCAAACACGGCGAAGCACAGCACCAGCACGCCAAACGCCACATCCCACGGCGCGCGGTAGAACACCAGGATCAGGATCCCGACGCTGATCGTGAGCACCGCCGGAATCAACACCGTGCTCAGCAGCAGCCACAGCGTCGTGTGCCAGCCGGGGAGGTTCGTCGACTTCATGCGCCGTGCTCCTGAAGCTGCTCCCGGAGCCAGTCGGTGGTGCGGGCCAGGGCCTGCTCCAGCCCGACCTGCGGATCCCACCCCAGCTCGGCCCGAGCCTTGTGGTTGACGAACACGCAGTCGCGGCCCGAAAGCGCCACCCGATAGCGGTTGATCAGCGCCCCCCCCGCCGGCCGGGCCACCGCGGCCCAGCCCTCGGCCAGGGTAGCCCCGGTGAGGGCCAGCCACAACGGCACGCTGCGACGCGGCGGGTCCAGCTGCAGCCCGCCGAACAGCCGCTCCATCAGCTCGCGCCAGGTGGGTGTCTCGTCGTCGGCGATGACGTACACCTCTCCGGCGGCCCGCCCCACGGTGCCGCACAGCACGAGCCCCTGGGCAAGATTGGGCGCGAAGGCGGTACACAGCCGGGCGCGTCCCCCGGCCACGTACCGGAACCGACGGCGCTGGTGTACGAGTTGCGGCAACACCAGCCGGTCGTCGGGCCCAAAGGGGAACACCCCCGGCCGTACGATGACCGTCTCGATCCGCCGCTCGCGGTGCGCCTGCAGCAGCAGGTCCTCGCAGGCGATCTTGGACGCACCATAGGGCTGACGCAAATTGTCCCGGGGCCAGCTCTCGTCGCCGTGCGAGATGCCGCGGTAACGGTGCACCGCGAGGCTGGAGGTGAAGATCAGACGCCGCACCTGGCAATCGATGGCGGCGTGGAGCAGGTTGCGCGTCCCCCCGACGTTGACCCGCTTGAACAGATCCGCCGGACCATGGTCCTGCACCACGCCCGCCAGGTGGAACACCAGCTCGATCCCGGTGCAGGCCTGCTCCAGCGTGGGGCGACTCAGGAGATCGCCCCGCACCAGCTCCACATCGAGACCGTCGATGCGCCGGGTGTCCGTGCCCTCCTGGGCCAGCACCCGCACGCGGTGGCCCTGCCGCAGCAGCTCCCGCGTCAGATGGCTGCCGAGGAATCCGTTCCCCCCGGTGACCAGTGTGCTCACCATGTCAGCAGCCCCTGTCGCGCCGCGCACATCAGGTCGTTGGCCACGCCGATGCACCAGTGGAGCAAGAACAGCGGCAGGAACGAGCCGGACCGCACCGCCACCGCGCCGAACACCGGCGCCGCCACCAGGGCGCCCCAGGTCTCCCCCACCGGCTTGCCGATGTGCAGCAGCACCGACGGCAGCAGCTGGATCATGCAGGCCCCGACGAACCCCAGCCGATGCCTCAGCCCCAGCTGGAGCGCGCCGCGAAAGAGGAACTCCCAGCCCAGGTAGTACAGACCGTAGGCCAGCTCGTATGCCACCAGCCGTCCCGGGCTCTGGGCGGCGACGCGGGCCATGGGGTACTCGCGGAGGAACGCCGGGTCGGCCGACGAGATCCAGAGCAGCAGCAGCAGCGGCAGCAGCAGCAGCCCCACCGTGCGCAGCCCCGCGCCCGGCCGCCCGACGCACAGCCCCAGCTCGGACAGCGGACGCCGCGCCACCAGCCGGTAGGCCAGCGCCGGGACCAGAAAGAACAGCGCCGCCACCGCGCCGAAGCGCCACAGCTGGGCGTACAGCGGCGCCAGCGGATCATCGAGCCGTCCCAGGTGGGCGAGGTAGAACTCGGGTGATCCCTGGTACACGTACACCACCGGCAAGCAGGCCGCGGACAGGAGCAGCACGAGGGTCGGACGATCCAGCTCCGTGGCGGCTTGACGCAGAATGCCGAGCACACTCTCCCCTTTGGAGGGGCCAGAGGACTGACGCGCCTGCGTCGAGTCTCGCGCCACCAATCAGTCCGGGGCGAAGGTTCGGAGCAACAGCACCGGGATCAGCGAATCCAGCTGCTGGCGATAGGTCCGGCGCGACAGGTGCAGACCATCCCCGCTGTCGAACTGCCGGTCCAGGTGGCGATCCGCGGCACAGCAGCGTAACGCGGCCTCGAGGTCGAGCAACGGGATCCCCTCCGTGGTGCAGTGGTCCCGCACCCAGTCGTTGAACGCCCACAGCCCCTCGGCGCGACCCGGTCGCCGGGCTGCGTGGGCCCGTGTCACCGGCACGACGGTGGCCAGCACGGGCAGAATCCCGGCGTCACGGATCTGCACCACCCATCGCTCCACCAGCTCGCGCTTCACCTGCGGCGACGGAAAATAGGCCGCGCACTCCTTGATCACGATGGCATCCGGCCGGCGCTGGATCGCCTGCTGCACCAGCTGCGTCTTGTCGAACTCGTAGGTCGCCAGCGTCTCGATCCGGGGGAACACCAGGTGCAGGCGCCACTGCCTGGCCACGGAGGCGCCGATGAAGACGACCCGCTTGTGGGCCACCACCTCCGGCAGCGGGATACGGTGCGTCACGACCTGGAGCGCCCGATCGGAGGCCCGGTCCCACACCCGCCCCATCGCCTGCTTGACACGCCAGGGAATCATCCCGCATAGCATCCTCCAGCTGGCCGGCGGCACGCAACCCTCAACGGCCGGGTGGCTCCAACAAGGGGAACAGGAGTGGATCATGACGCTTCCTCTGGCCCTGAACGATCTGGTGGAGGATGTGGTGCGCGAGTATCCGGCGACGGTGTCGGTGCTGCGTGAGTGGGGCGTGGTGTGCATCCAGTGCGGCGAGCCGGTGTGGGGCACGCTGGGTGAGCTGATCCAGGACAAGGGGCTGGCT
>Ga0210044_10006888_pt1 | contig 14762 bp, 17 predicted proteins | sample CryGey13umfilter_2_FD_183959 | JGI IMG/M metagenome (GOLD analysis project Ga0210044, IMG submission 183959) | Groundwater microbial communities from aquifer in Utah, USA - Crystal Geyser 4/9/14 3 um filter (SPAdes) (version 2) | ecosystem: Environmental > Aquatic > Deep subsurface >...
GGGGGGGGGGTATGGTGTCCGGGCATGATCACGTTGGCAGTCTTTTCGCTACGAGATACTCGCACCACACGCAAAGGGTGAGGTTCACGATGATGACGCTTTGGTTTGAGGTTCTCAGCATTCGAACACGGGTTCAGCGCTCGTCTTGGTGGCTGATCGCGATGCTGCCACTCATGTTCGGCTGTGTGGAGCCAGAGGCCGATGAGGCTGACGTCGCCAGTAACGCAGAGCAGAGTGCACTCAGGGTGGCAGAGGGAGGACTGTCTGCGGCGTCAAATGCCCCTCAAGTGCCGGAGTTCAAACAGGTGTGGGACTTTCCGGGATATGAGTATCTGGCACCCCCAGCCAACGTTCTGAGCGAACTGCATGACAGGTTGGCGCAACCACTTCCGGAGCCCGCAGGTCGGGCACAGCAGCAGCAAGCATTCTTGGACGCCTGGAAAGACCAGCGAGAAATCCTTCGTGCCCAAGGAGTCAACGGGCAGGCGTTGCAGGCCGAACGAGCCCGCTTCAAGGAAGCCTACTATCAGCAGTGAGTATTTCTTGGGGTTGGTTGAGAGCGAGACCAAAGATCATGACCTAGCCCTGTGTATTTAGTTAGTTAGGCAGGGAAGAAAGGGGCAAAGATGTTGATGGGAAATGGCTATCGTTCAATTCGAAGATGGGTACTGTTTCTGTCTGCGGCCGTGCTTGGTATGACCATCTTCCTCTTTCGCCTCCCAACCGGAACGGCTGCCACCTGCCCAACCATGGAGATCCAGGAGGTCGGAGGATTGGAGCTGAGTGTGCCGATTTTCGTGCGCTATCTCGAGTTGCCGCCCGCGGAAACATCCGTTCTGGAGGTCGGCGATTTAGACGCTGGCGCGGACCCTGTCATGCGCTTGTTCATGGCTGATCCCAGTGACCTATCGAAAGCCTGGTACGAGGTCGCGTTTGATGACAACAGTGGAGATGGCGAGGCGCCCAAAATCATCATCAATCCTCAAGTCTTTGGTGTGTATATCCTTGTTGTGCACGCGTATCGGACGGACTTGTTTGGCCGCGCAACTCTCCGGCTGACGATCGACGGGCAATTAGCGCGAGAAGAGAGATTCAGCTTCGGGGGCACGACGGCGAAGGGCTGTCCGCTTGATGATGGTGACGAGATGAGAATCGGCTATGTCCCTGACGGCGCGAACTACCATCAACTGCTCGCCGTCAAGAGTCCAGGGACTGAGGGACTCGGGTTTGAAAACGACCTCGGCTATGGGAAGGGGAGCATTGGCTACTCAAACAGGACCGGAGGTGCGCAAAAGAACACCTACATCGTCGGAGCACTTCAGCCAGGGAGCGACGTGTTCCATGGCGCCGACTTGATCTGGAACGACCTGAGTTTGGACCGTGACGGGGATGGACTCGGCGATCAGCTGGAGGTCGCGCTTCGAACATGCCCATTGCAGAACGACGCACACGTCACAGCGGACGGCTGGCGTTGCGGCAGATTTGCCTCTTCTGACACAGACAATGATGGGCTCAGCGACAGAGAGGAAGTGTTTGGCATCTACGAGCCAGACCCTGCCTATGTGAGCTCGACTTATGAACCCGACAGCTTGGAGTTCCTGCCATTGCGGTATTGGGGGGCAAGTCCGACGCACAAGGATGTGTTTGTCGAGGTCGACGCTGAGCTGGGGATCTCGATTCGACAAGCGCTGAACGGCAAAGACGGAGCCGAGCTATACACGAGGGCACGCTCGATCTACATCGCGTATCACGATTTCCAAGCAAGTGGGCAGCTGCTGGCGAATCCTGACGGAAAAGCAGGTATCGACATCCATCTCGACGCTGCAGCGGCCGCGGGTCACGCCGATCTCTCATTTGGTAATAATCGAAAATTTACTTTCAACAGCACCCCATGGGGATCCTGCGGGCACCAAACTGATTGTGCTTCATCCAATGAGAATATCTCTGCATGCGCAACCTACGGGACACACAACAGCATGAGTCCTTTGAGGGAAGGTCGGTTCCTTTATGCGTGTATGGGAGGCGGTGGTGGTGGGCAGACCGCCGGAGAGGGAACGTCATTTGAATTTTCGGCGGCCTCGTGGCAAACGTTCGCTCACGAGTTAGGTCACACCATGCTGCTCGACCATGGAGGTGGTGGTACCGACATTGGAAAGGCCGAAAACTGCAAGCCGAACTACTTCAGTTTGATGAGTTATTGTCAAGACGGACTGCAATCATCACTCACCCGCGACTCGACAATGCCCGCGCAGTTTTCAGCCGGCGAGTTGCATGGCAGCGTGCTCAATCCCAGCAGCCTCTGCGAGTTCAGAGGGCTAGCCCAAGACCCACAGCTGCCGCCGCTCCCGGCTGACCACCTTGACTCCCAACACCTGCTGTATGACCGGAGCGCACTTTCGATGCCGCTCGGGTTTGTTGATTGGAATTTTGATGGTGACTTCAATGATTGCCCGACTCGTGGTGACGTCAGCACCTCAGGCAAGGGTGAAGGACCGGGATTTGGGCCGACTTTTGCGTATGACAAGGTGGCGTCGACCAAGGGAATCACCGACACGCCGGCTCTAGTGAGGGTGTCTGGCGACGGAGCTGATCATTTGGGCATCTTCTATGTGAGGGACAAGAAGGCGTGGTACCGTTTAATGGGGTTCAAAGGAGGCAAGTGCCGCCCTCTTTCTGAAGACGCGGGAGGAGAGGATTGTGGAATTTGGACCCCTGAACAATTGGTTTCGGTTCGAGAGGCGGAAGCTATTGCTGTGGAGCGATTTGATGTGGGTTATGGGGAGGAGATCTTCGCCGCGCTTGTCACGTCAAAGGGTACGATAGCCATATGTCGAGGCATTCCGGCACTCTACGGAACAAATCCTGGCCTCAACTTCAATTGCTATCCGCAGTTTGGAGAGTCTAGAGCAGTCGGAAAGCCGGAGTTGTTTGCTACTGCGGATGAACTCTGGTTGGCTTGGCGAGAGCGCGACGGCTGGTTGAAAACCTCTCGGTTGGTCTATGATGGCTTTTGGGGATGGCAATGGACCGAACCCGAGTACATACTCGACGAGACCGGTTGCGTCTTGAGTTCTAACGTGTCTCCTACGTTTGGACAAAGTGGGGCTGGTCACCTTCACCTCTTGAGGACGCGTCCCGACGACGCGATGGAGTTTCTCGTTCAGTGGGATGGTGTTCTTTTTGGCCCAAGTGATTTCCCCCTTGGGAAGGGGTCTAGGGTGAGCACAAGGACCAAACCGGCGCTTGCGTGGACGCGCTTCGACCTCAGTTCAGACGCGGGTTTTGGGACCATTTGGCGCAGAGAATACACGGCGAACGGCAAGCCGTTTGTCACAAGGGTTGGGGAGGGAGGACGGAATGGACCGCTCTTCAGGCTGAGAGATGCATTCGTGAACGAGTGGTATTCGGTTGCAGCGAATCGGGCACTCCTTGGCTACGGCGATGGAAAGACAACCGTATTCGATTTCCCAGTCAAAGAGACGTCTGACCACCAGATTCACAAGATCGTAAGCGGCACGCCAAGAGACCAAGATCTGCTCCTCACTTCCAGCGACTATGTAATAGTGAACGGCGGTGGGAAAGATGGCGTTGATCAGGTTCGATTCAACACAGCTCCGGCCACTGGAGAGAAGATTGAGGCGAACTTTGCGCCATGGAACAGAACTATTGGACTTGATCTGATCGCCGCGCAGGAAGACGAAAACATTCATGGGGTGACATTCAGGTTTAGAGCCAAGGCTCCCGATGACCCTGATGACGAAGACGAATGGTGGCTTGAACTCTATCCATATGCTGATGGTTTTGCCTCCCGTGAGGTCGTAGGTGGATTCAACGACTTCGCGGGAATGGCACAGGGGCTTTGTGCGAAGTGGGGAGACGGCCGTCCATGTGGGGAATAGGAATAGAAGACTCTTCTAGACTCGGTCTATGTTGTGTCGTCGCAATCGCGATATGTTCGCTAGTTTCCTGCGAACACGAGATCAAGCTCGCCGTCAGCGACAACCCCGGGATTGATCTCGACATCACGTTCTACGAATACTCCGCAGACACCCCACCCCAAGAGTGTCCAGGCGGTCATATTCTGCGGCCCTGGGGTTGCGTCCCAGACGCCTGCACAGCGGTCGAGCCCATTCCACCAGAACCACACCGTCCCAGGCGCCAGCCCTTGGAAGGCGGGACGACCCCGCGTTTGCTTTGGCCAGAAGCAGAGCGGTGCGACAGTATTGACTACAGCTCGGCGATTCCCAAAGCCTACGTCGAGATGGAGATTGACGGGGAGGTGCGCGAGCTCGTGGTGTTGTTGTTGACCGGAAGATCTGGACAAACATTGAGCAGCAACACCTTTGGCGTCGCGTTCAATGACGCGAACACAGGTGCCTTGGTCTCATGCTATGCGTTTCCCAACGACAGCATGACGGTCATGGAACCCTTCTTTGTCGTCTCCCAGCTTGGTCGTTTCTACTACGCAACAGGCACGGAGTCGGGCGAGTCGGGCATGGCGCCCGAGGTTTCGATATGGAGTGACGGCCCAGGTGGAGACTTCTTCAGCACGTTCTATCTCTCCGACTTTCGCAACTTGTCGCATTTCTCGTTGAGTCGCTGGGGTGAGGCTGTCATGACCCTCGACGACGAGCTCATCGGATTTGACCCAATGAGCGGCGCGGCGCTCTGGGTCACTCAGGCTGGGGACCGCCTCAACAACCCGAACCTAATCGGACTCGAACCCTGTGGAGTGGTCACCGAAGAGCCACCTGAGAAGGCGTATGTCTTGTTCGAAATCGGTACAGCCACAGTGCTCCGCCTCAAGAGCGGAGAGCTCGTTGTGGTTACCCAGGACGGTGAGACGGTACGCGAGCCCAACTGCTTCGACCCGGTTCAAGTTCGAAGCGATGTGCTCGCATGCGCCGAGTTCACTGATAGCACTCACTCGTCCATCATCGCATTCGACCTTGAAGGAACTTGGAGAAGGGTGACTCCACTACAGGGGCGGTATGAGGAGATCAGTGGGACGACGGGGCTCGTTGCCGGTGTTGATGACACGCTGCTTCTCGGAGTCTCGCTCTCGAATGGCAGCGAAACGGCCCGGTTCGCGACGGTTGCGGTCGATGTCGTCAAAGGTGAGGTCAAATGGAGCCTTGAGGTGGGCCTTCGATACCCATTCGGCTTTCTGACGCCCAGAGGCGTGCTGATTCAAAGCTCTGGAGCCCTGCAGACGGATGTGCTCGGGCTCGCGCCAACCCAATATCCGCGAGGGGTCTACGGAGGGAACGAGAACCGAGGAGCGGTGGCGCTTCCTGAGCCGTGATTGGCTACTATACTATAGGGCGGCGACGTGCAGCTGAGGTCGAGAGCGCGCGGACAGCCCAGAGCACTGCGTCGCGCGCTGCTTGCACAAGTCCCCGCGTACACCATGCGCGCCAGCCAATAGAGCGAGGCGTCCGGGTCGGAGCCGCGCACCGACTTGATGAAGGCGCTGATGGTGTCGAAGTGGGCGTCGCCCTCCTTGTCGTAGAGCACGGCGCGGGTCTGGATCGACTCCTCGGCGACGCTGAGATCGATAAGGATCTGGCCGTCGGGCTGGGGCGGCGTGGTCTCGACCGCCAGCTCGATGGCGTTGAGCAAGGCCCGGGCGTCGCCGTTAGCCACGTTGACCAGGTGCTCGGCGGCCGACTCGCTGATGCGCACGTCGCGCGTGCCAAAACCCCGCTCGGGGTCCTCGAGGGCGTGCTTGAGGCAGAGGCGCAGGTCCTCGGGCTCCAGCGAGACCAGCCGAAAGATGCGCGAGCGGCTGACCAGCGCCTTGTTGACCTCGAAGTAGGGGTTCTCGGTCGTGGCCCCAATCAGAATGAAGAGCCCGCTCTCGACCCACGGCAAGAGCGCGTCCTGTTGGGCCTTGTTGAAACGGTGCACCTCGTCGACGAAGAGAATCGTGCGCTGCCCATGCTGCCCGCGGCGCGTGTTGGCCTCGTCGATGGCCTCGCGGATGTCCTTGACCCCGGCGAGCACGGCGTTGATGGCCTTGAAGTGGGCCTCGGTGGTGTTGGCGATGATGCGGGCGAGCGTGGTCTTGCCGGTGCCCGGCGGCCCGTAAAAGATCACCGACGAGAGCTGGTCGGCCAGAATGGCGCGCCGCAGCAGCCGCCCTTGTCCGAGGATGTGTTGTTGTCCGACATACTCGTCCAGCGTCCGAGGCCGCATGCGTGCGGCCAGCGGGCCCTCTTCGTCGCCGAGTTTCTTGGTGCGCCAGTCGAAGATGTCCATCGGGTCGGTTCCTCGGGAGCGGGTGGCGGGCGCACCATAGCGGACGAAGCGGGGCAATAGAACCGGAATCGGGTCTGGCGAGCGTGGGTGAGGTTGGGGTGGTTTGGGGCTTGTTCGCCGGGGCTGCGAGGTGGGTTCGGGTGGGGCGAGGTCGATTGGGTGGCGGTGGGGTCGGGGAGGACTGGCTAAAGCCCGCGCGCTGATTCACCTGGAGCGCTTCGCAGAGGCCGAGGAGATCCTGGCCGCGGTGGCGCCCCTGACCAGCACCGACGAGACCGCGGCCGGTGGGGGGTGGGCCCGCTCTCAGAGCATCTCGCGGATCTGTGGGGCGTCCTCGATGAGCTTCTCGAAGAGCTTGTTCCAGTTGGGCAGCTTCGCACCGATCGAGGAGGCGGAGGTGACGCGCGGCCGCAGCGCGGAGCTTCGCCGACGAAGAATCTTTGATCGAGAGGCCAGAGCCAAAAAACAAAACGCTACCGTAGACCGGCCAGGTCGGCTTTCGCGAAGCGAGGGCGAGAAAGTACGCAACAAATTCGCCTGAGCGGCCGATAACTCTACACGGCTCCCATCCAAGCTTTCGCTTGCAGCTCGCGCGTAGGCACGCCAGCGGTCTCGCTTCGAGCCCGCTCGGTGCCGAGTAGCGCGCGAAACTCCGATCGACGACGCCCGCTCTGCCTCTCGGAGCCGGCCGTGTCGTTTAGTGTGTGGTGCGTCCTGCTGCCGCAGCTGCGTCTCTTCTCGCCCGGGGGCCGGTGGATGTCGCTTTGGCCGCCACCTGCACGACATGGGAAGGGTCCGCTGCCTACGCTCCGCGAGAGCCCGAGCGCACCGTGCTCTATCGTGTGCTCCAGGACCACCTGGAGAGCTTCCTCGAGCGCGCCCAGGCTGATGGACGCAACCTCCCGAGCTTCGTCGTCAGAGAGCTCCGTGGGTTCCTGCGCTGCGGGATTCGGGCGTACGGGTTTTTGCGCGTGCGGTGCAAGGGCGAGGGGTATGCCCATCGTGCGGGGGGCGTTTCATGGCCCACACGGCCGCGCATCTCGTAGATCATGTGTTGCCCAAAGGCGTTGGCACCCGCCAGTGGGTGCTGACGCTTCCCTTCGAGCTGCGTCTCCGGGCTGCGTACAATCCCGAACTCTGTGGGGCCCTACTGCGCATCTTCGTCAAGACTCTCTCGGATTGGCAGTGTTCCCGGGCCCGGGAACAGGGAATCTCCTCGCCGCAGTGGGGAGCGGTGACGGTTGTGCAGCGCTTTGGCTCTGCGCTTCAGTTGACGCCGCACTTCCACACGATCAAATCTTCTTCGTCGGCGAAGCTCCGCGCGGCTGCCGCGCGTCACCTCCGCCTCCTCGATCGGTCCAGACGCAGTCTTCAGCGTCCCTGCGGGGGCCGAGCATGCCATCGCTCACGAGCTCTCGCCGCCCACCGATCGCGACGTCGAGGAGCTCGTCGAGCGCGTACATGCGAAAGTGCTCGGGCTGCTGCGTCGCCGTGGGCTGCTCGTGGACGACGACGCAGATTACGACCCAGACAGCAGCTGCGTCGATCAAAAATTCTTCGTCGGCGAAGCTCCGCGCGGCGGCCGCGCGTCACCTCCGCCTCCTCGATGACCCTGTGCTGGCGAGCTGCTACGCGCATGCCCTGCGGGTGCCCCAGCAGCGGCTCTCCATGGCAACCCCTCGTCCAGGGAGCAAGCCGGTGTCCAAGTCACGGCGCTGCGCCAAGTTCGGCGGCTTTGACTTGCACGCTGCGGTCACCGTCTCGCCCGACGACCGCTACGCTCTGGAGCGGCTCTGCCGGGTTCTGTGTCGCCCGGCCTTATCCCACGAGAGGCTCGAGCTGCTCGACGACGCGCACGTCGGTCTCGAGCTGAAGACACCGTTTTCGGACGGGACTTCACACCTGGCGCTGAGCTTCGACGAGCTCCTGCAGCGGCTCTGCGCTCTGGTCCCTCGCCCAGGCACGCATCGCGTGCACTATCACGGCATCCTGGCGCCTGCAGCGAGAGATCGGTCAATGGTGGTGCCGGAGCCTGACGTGGAGCCCTGTCCTGAGCTCACAGAATCAGACGACACTGCCCTGCTCGGATTCGATGACTCGCCGCTGAGGAAGAGGCGCAAGACAGTCAGGAAACTGCTCTGGGCGGATTTGCTGCAGCGCGTGTTCGACGTGGACGTTCTAAAATGCCCCAGCTGCGAGGGCCCAAGTGCGGGTGATCGCGACCATAGTCGAGGCCAAAGTGGTCAAAGCGATCTTGGATGCTCTCGGGCTCGAGAGCGCTCCGCCCGCTGTGCGGCCATCACGTGGCCCGCCGGACTGCGAAATGGTCGAGTACGCGTGGTAACGACCTGAGCTCTCCCACAAACTGACGGCCTCGATACCGCTGTGACCTGCGCAGAGTTGGGGTGGGGGCGCTGTGCCCAGGGAGAGCCAATTTGGGGCCGATTGCCCCAGGACGACGCTCTCGGTACCTTTGGGCCTGCGCTTGAACTTCCTATCCGCCTTGGAGCTTCACAGAGTCCTCCGCCAACGTCGCGTTCGTGACATCCAGCACAAAGGCATTCGCTGGCCGTCTGAAGAACAACACGTGACTCCTAGAAAGTCACCCAAGGTCAGTGAATTCGGGCACGAGATCGGCACTGAAGTTCCCATTGCCTTCCTGATAAACACGCCCGCGGTCGTTTGGCTCGATGATGCCATCACTGATGAGATCGTCAAACGCTTTCACGATCGTCTCGTCATCAAGGTTGATGTCGGGGTGCTTGGCAACGTCGCTTCTTGGCTTCTTTCTGAAGCCACTCCCTCACAAGCTGTTTTGAACTCATCAAGTCCTCCTCAACATAAAAGTCGGCAACAAGGGATCTAGGGATCTGGGGCTCAAACATCACCATCCCCTCACTGTTGGAGCTGGCGCAAGTCTCTTGTTGCTGCGAGTCTAACATGCGCACCTCAATGTGTCCCATGCAGTGAGCAAGAGCCAATCTGGTGACTTTCGCCTGCCCCAGACGCAGCACACCCAACGGCGTCCTGGATCGCTCAACAGTTGCGAGAAGCCTTCCCCTACGGCGAGGTCCCGCGCTATCTCATCCACGACAACGACAAGAAGTTCGGAAAGCGCGTCCTCAGCGTCATCCAGGGGATGGGGATCAAATCGAAGCCGACGACTTATAGAAGCCCTTGGCAGAATGGGCTCTGTGAGAGGTGGATACAGAGTTGCCGCCAGGAGCTGCTCGGACATGTGGTGCCGTTGAGCGAGGCTCATCTTCGACGGCTGCTCCGCGAGTATGTCGGCTACTACCACGAGGACCGAACCCATCTCGGGCTTGCCAAACAGACACCATTGGGGCGGGAAACCACACCGAAGCCGTCAGCAACGGCTAAGGTTGAGTCCCTCGTAAAAACCCCAAAACCCCACTTTTTTCGACTCCAAACCATCATCGAGAATGATGCCATTTCTTGAATGCTGACGATTCTCAAAATCAAGTCAGAGAATGGTGAAACCACGACCTCACCATGATCTCATATCAGGGCATTGGTGTCGATCCAATGATTACATAATGATGGAATTTGTAACGAAGGCGGGCAGGCCTTGAGGTTTTCACGAGGGACTCAAGGTTGTGGCTCTGCCTCGTGTTGGTGGTGTGCATCATCGCTATGAGTGACGAGACGCGGCGTAGGTGGGATGGTTCAAATAGTCTGGACGCCTTGAGTGCTCAGAAGCCCAAATTGGGTTGATGGCCAAAACTGGGCTTGGGAGAGCTGAAACCTGCCGGATAGGGTTTTGGCCAGGGACAACTTCTAGATTTCGATCCTCATTCGGGCGGCTCAGCTTGGGACAGCGGACGTCAGCGACGGGGATTACCCCATCGCCCCTATCGCGATTCTTGGCGGCTCTTGCTCGTTGCAGATCACCTCAGACATCCCTACGTCGCAGAAAAGATGATGGCTACTCAGTGTTGAATTCTATAACCCGGGAGCCCGAACCCAAGTTCTTCCTCAAGGGTGCTTTGAGCGCATATAGTCAAATACTCATCCTCGCTACAGGTGGTCGGAGTGCAGACATTGTCTCCACCGCACTCAGCGACAACCGTACAGGTACAGCCGCTTCGAAGCTCTCCCTCGAAAACGACTTCGCCCTCCTCGGGAGCATTCTCAGTTGCCCCGAGCTGCAACCTAAGCACATCCTGTTCACCATCCGTTTTCAGGAGAGCCGTCAAGACCGGCCGCGTCTCAGATTCGCCATCGTCCCTGATCAATTCTACTTGGGCGTTCAGTGTGACTGCTTCACTTGATAAAAATCTCCGCAGCAGGTCCTTGTTGGTCCCAAAATCGAGTTGCACACCAAGGTGCCATACAATCGTCCCATCTATACCCGAAGCTCCAAGCTGAATATACGCCCGAGATATGGCTGTTGCGCTCCTCTCTATCACCAAGTCCCCCCCCCCCTCACCAGGAGTTGGCAACGACGAATGTGTCACTGTAGGCCACGTTGGATTGTAGGTTTTCGTGCCGTCTTCGTCCGCACTTCCACAGGACACCGCGAACATGCAACTTAGCAGTACCATCAAGATTTTCATGCTTCAGTCTCCTAACACAGCGCGATTGGGTGAATCCACAATCGGTCCTCCAGCTCCTTGTGGTTGCACGGTGGACTCAAGCTCAGGCAACAGGAAGCCGAGTGACAGGTCCTCAATAGCTTCCCTGCAAAAAGCTGACTGGATTCGAGTATCATTTACCGGCGGCCCTTGTACCAACGCCCCTCCTTCTCCTATTTGCCCGGCGCTTCCGCCAGCGCAGGATATTTCTAAAACGCCGGTCACATTGACGACCTGCGATGTGCCTTCCCGCGATGAATCCACCGACGTTAGGCTCGCCTCGAACAATTGCGTCGTCTCATCAATGTCCATCGTCATCCGACTCACTTGATGCAGTGCCTCAACGCCGTCCATGTCAGTGTATTCAAGGAACGGCCGCTCACCAGTACCGAATTCCACCACTCCTTTCTCGAAAAGCTCAGCGAGCTTCATCGGTGCGCCGAATTCTTGCAGAGAAAACCCCAGCCCCTTAAAATCCGCCCCAGTAAGTCGACCCTCGACCTGAAGCTCGAAAGCACGGTCGTTGTTGACTTCTGTCACGCTCAGTAAGGTTGTTGTCTTGTATGGACCGGCCGTGAGGCCCGCGCTCGATACCGCCAAGTAGTTATCGGGAAGCTCCAGAACGACGTGATCATGGTTAGTAGCCTCCTCTTCGGGTGATGGCGTCAACTGACGCGTCTCGTTGTCTTCTACCTCCATACACCCAACGCTAGTGAGTACCATCAGGCAGCAAAAGAACAATAAACACTGTAATCGCAAGAACATGAATTGATCTCCTGTGTAACTGACGTCAACCGGGTTCGCAAAGGCTTCCTGTCAACTCCACGTCCATGGGTATGAAGTTGTCACCCTCATCTGTCTCCGATCGATCATCTGTCTCCGAGTATGTATTGTATGGATCAATCTGGACCCATGCCCGATAGACGGTACCTGGACTATCTGTCAGAAATGGTGCGAAACTCAATGTTATGGGATATGTCGCACCAGACTGAACACTCGTCCAGTATGACGTGCTTCCAGCCCAAACGATGTCAGAAGATAATGGGTTCGTCACGGCCTTGGGTATCAGCACAACTCGGACGGGAAAATAGCCAGGAGAAAGACTACCGTAGTAGTTGAAGTAAGTGAAGCTCAAAGACCTCTGCATACCGCATGTGTAGCCACGGATCCAAGTCTTGTGATGCGCCCCCCCCGTGACTCGATAGTATGGCATACCAGAAAGATTCAACTTGGGAGGATAGAGCCAATGACGATCGTAGAGGCTCATTAACCCCCTAATGTCATCAGCCATGGGCTGGCTGTGGTATCCATCACCAACATTGCAAGCCTTGTAGCATTGGTCACTGTTCATCAGGCTGGACCACGCCTCGAAGTGGTCAAGTCTATATGCATGCCCGACTTCGTGCTGTGCGACCAACTCTGCATTGCAGTTTGGGTCAAAACAATCTTCAATACTATTTTGCACAAGGTTCGTGATGTCGCTATCAATTTTTATATCGGTCGCATTCACGTGAGCCTCGCAACCCCAGCAAACCCCGCAGTCCGTTGTATCCGGAGCGCAAATTCCTGCTGTCGACCCTGAAAGTGGCGTGAACTTAAACTGATTCAACTCATTCCCGTTGTCGTACCAACCGGACCCACTGCCAACACAATAGTTTTGCCTATTGTAGAGCTGAAGAGCGGAAGTGTTTTCACGCACCCACATCCAGAGCGCCCATCCAATCGATGCCAATTGATCCGCCGTTAACGACTGATCACAAACTTGGTAGAACGGCACAAGCCTGATCGACGTTGAGCTACCTGGATAGGTAGGAGGGGCTGGACTATCCCAATGCTCCCAATTTCCCGAACATGGCCAGTCCGCGTCGTAGAGAGCATACGCCTCCGCATCACGCTCGACAACACCCAGGGAGCAAAGCCCCATAAACAAGACTAGCACGCGCAACGAAGAACGGAGACCTGCTCTCGTCCCCATCCAATCCGAAACGTGGATTCCTCTATTGATCATTTTCCCCTCCATCAGCGTTGGCGGGAATATTCAGGAACAGGTCGCGGCCAGCTGCATCCTCTTGCACAGCGAGCTTCGGACGACGAGCTTGCGCCACCACAAGGCTTTCCTGCAACTCTTGTTTTAGCTGCGCTTCGCTCAATGGCGGTGAAAACTCACGCTCAGCCACGCTGCAGGTCAGAGAAATACTCCCGACTCCAAAGATCTCACCCCCAGCACAGTCCACGTGCCCAGAAGAATTCACCTGAAATATCGCCCTCGAGATACGCAACAGTGGCCCATCGCTTCCTCCACGAAGGAAGAGAAGATACCGATGCCCGAGTATCATTGTGCTGTCATGCCGTTTTGGTTTCACTGAGGGCGCACCATCCGTATCCCCCCAATGGCTGCTCACCGTCGAAACCTCGGAAGTTACAAGAATCGAGACAGGTTGCCCTTCTGGCAACGCATATCGACTTGAAATGACGTCAACATCTGTCAAGGTCACCTTGACTAAGCCCGACGAACCGGAGTTCTCATCGATCGAGCCGATATTAGCAAAAATGATAGCATCTGAAGAAAGGAGAATCTGATCGATAGTTGGCGTAGGTAGTTTTTCAGCGCACACATGGTGGCTGAGGGAAAGAGTAGTCAGCAAGGTCCCAAGAACCACCAACAGGAGCGAACTCCGGGCCCTCCAATCTCTGATTCGGCATTTCTCCACAATGTCCTCCTTTTGACATTCCAGCATGTTCGAGTCGCTACACATGGTACGAGAGTCTTTCGCATTCGAAAGTTTTCATGATCACATGCGGACACAATAGGGCCCCACCGCAGGAAAAGTCAACAGGACAATTAAATCTCTTAGGTTTGGATGGAGCCTGCCCAAAAAATGCAATCGAAAAAGGTAACTTCTGCACGACGCACCCGGGTTCTTCGCGACCTAAGAACTGGTCACCCAAGGCTCGCACTGTCGCCAACTTGCAGAGGCAATCTCGCGAAATCGTCTCACACTTGCCGCGGCACTCGCAAGCCCCAAAACTAGTTTGGTAATGGCGTAGACACCCCAGCCTACTTTCAAAACCCCACCGACTCCACTCTGCCCGTCTCCGCCGCCAGAAACCTTGCCGCCACCTTCAGATCCAACAAGGAGCACCCAAGCTTCCCCTTCAGTCTCTCCAGGAGAGTATCGACCGTCTTCTTGTCACTTCCCCGGTACGCAGCGATCCTGGCCGCGGTCTCGAACCTTGGCAGCAGTCGAAATACCTCCAGTTCCGCTTCGGTAATTCGAAGCCCGCAATCAGGTCGAACGAATCCATCCGCGAGGACATCCATTATAGCCCGCACAAGCAGCTGCCTCTCAATCGGCTTGTGCAGATAGTTGTCAGCCCCCAGAGCATGGCTCATCCGCCTGAGCGTCCCCTCGCCACTTCCGCTGAAGACCAGAAGTCGCGGCCAAACCGGGTCAAACTTCCGAAGGGCTTGAATGAGATTCATCCCATTCCCCACGGCGAGCTGTAGGTCGACCAGGACACAGTCCGGTTTGCTCGCAGCGATCTGCTCCAACGCCACCGTCTGACTGGTCGCCGTCCCCGCAAGCGAGAAGCCATCCAGCGCTAGCATTTGGCCAAGCGCCGCGTGAATCAATGAAAGATCATCAACAATGAACACCCTCCCTGATGCCATCAAATCCCGCGTGGCTCTAGTCCTAAATCAAGCGCACAATATTTACGACAAATTTGGTCAAGTACGGGCATCTTCTGACCGAATGCTGCGCCTGTCTCGCGACTTTCGTCTGAGTTCTCGGTCGTTAATTTGTCCAGGTGGCATGGTCGTCTCTCCGTGGGTTGGTTGGGTTCGCGCCCCAGGCCCGCGCCGAATTGCGCGGCCCGAGGATTCACCTACCAGGCATCAAGGAG
>Ga0210044_10006891_pt1 | contig 14759 bp, 11 predicted proteins | sample CryGey13umfilter_2_FD_183959 | JGI IMG/M metagenome (GOLD analysis project Ga0210044, IMG submission 183959) | Groundwater microbial communities from aquifer in Utah, USA - Crystal Geyser 4/9/14 3 um filter (SPAdes) (version 2) | ecosystem: Environmental > Aquatic > Deep subsurface >...
CGCCGCCATCCGCGCCGATGGCCACGGGACACAGACCACTGGCCACCGCGGCCGCGGAGCCGCTGGAGGAGCCGCCGGTGATGTGGTTCGGGTCGTAGGGATTGCGCGCCGAGCCGTGGTGCGGGTTGATGCCCGTGACGCCGATGCCCACCTCGTGCATGTTGGCCTTGCCCACGAGCAGGGCGCCCGCGGCTCGAAGCCGGGCGACCACGGTGGCATCGTGTTCCACGGGACGAGCGCCGAGGAAGGTCGTCCCGACGCTGGTGGGGTAACCCTGCTGGTCGATCTCGTCCTTGACCGCGATGGGGACTCCGTCCAGGGCCGACAGCGGCTGGTGGCTGTCATGGCGCGCGGTTGAGGCCTCCGCCTGGCGCAGCAGATCGCCCGGGTCACGAGCGATGAAGGCGCGCAGGGGAGGCGAGAGGGCGTCGCTGCGCTCCACCTGCTCGATGAATCGCCGGGCGACCTGCAGCGGCGTGGATCGACCTTCGCGATAGGCCAGCGTGTAGTCGTCGATGGCGGGGAAACGGAACTCACTCATCGCCGTCCCCGATCTGTAGCAGGTGCAGGTGGGTGTATGCCGGCGTCTCGGGCGGGATCTGCGCCTCCTTGATCCGGTCCAGGCCGAGCTGCTTGGTGGCCACCCGGTACAGCGCCAGCGATGGGCCCGGGGTTTCGATCAGCGCGGCTGCCACCCGCAGCGCGGTGCCGGCGAGTCTCGGTGCGTTTGTGGACATGCGTCACCCCTTGAAGGAGGGACTGTCTCACAGAACGGAGAGGCCGAAAAGGAGAGGGGAGGAGGTTACTCGATCTCGTTCGCGATGATGGGACCCTTGGACACGACGCCGAACTCGGTGTCGACGGAGCCAAGGTACTTGTAGCTGCTGAAGGTCGTGTCACAGTCGAGGTCGGCCTGGGCCGACGAGGTGTAGGTCGCGCCCGTGTTCGTTGTGCCCGTGTTGTCGAACTGGAACGTGAAGTAGTGGGGATCGGAGAGCTGGAAGTGAATCGCCTTCCACTCAGCCGTGTTCCACTGGGCCGCTTCCTTGTCGCCGCCCGGGAACTTGGGCGCTGTCGCACCTGAACATGGATTCCCGCTGGGTGTCCAGGCGGTGTCGTTGACGAAGTTCTTGGGAAGCGAGTTGCCGTTGGTTGAATTGTAGTGGTCAGCCTGGAAGTAGGACTTCGCGCCGACATTGACCTTGTCCAGACCCTCGGTGGCCTCGACGGTCTTCGCTTTACGGATGTACTTGATGAAGGCGGGGATGGCCACGGCGGCGAGGATGCCGATAATGGCCACGACGATCATGAGCTCGATGAGGGTGAAGCCCTTTGCCCCCTTCTTCCTGAAGCGTGTCAGCATACCTGTCTCCTTTGTTGGTTGCGTTGTGTGTGGCTCCACTGCCTAGCAAGTTGCCGGCCACCACATGTGCTCGATGAAACCACCGCGATTCTAGATCATTCCGAGGTGGGCGCGAAGAAAATCACCATGGATGTGTGCGGTGAATGACAAAAAATGTCACGTCTCCGACAAGAATGGGCCGTGACGGGTCGTGACATGTAGGTGGTTGTACACCCTCCCGCAGTTGGAAGATCAAGCGACCGCCGGTACACTGGCTCGATGCCTCGCTCGAGGATCCACACCATACTGGTCTCAGGATTGCTGGTGATCACAGTGGTTCTGACCTTTGCCCCGGCGCTTCGGGGGACGTTTGTCTGGGACGACATCCCGCTCATCGTCAACAACGCCTACATCCAGGATTTCAAGTACACCGGGCGAAATCTGTCTCACCGCTTCTGGGATGTCTCGAGCCGGTCGGTCTCCGAGCGCCTGGCCAACAACTACTATCGCCCGCTGGTGACCCTGTCCTTGATGGTGGACCACAGGCTTCACGGACTGAATCCGCGGGGCTACCACCTGACCAACCTCCTGCTGCACCTGGCGGCGGTTCTCCTGGTGTTCCACCTCGCACGGCGCACGCTCGACCGCCTGCTCCCGGCAGTGGTCTGCGCGGTGGTGTTTGCACTCCATCCCAGTCGTGCCGAGGCCGTGGCCTGGATCTCGGGGCGCGCCGACCTGCTGGCCGCGGTGTTCTTCCTCGTGGCCTTGCTCCTGTTCCATGCATCCCTGGAGCGCGCGACCCGCCGATGGATCTTCGTTAGCCTCGGATGGCTGGCCTTCGGGCTGGCGCTGGTGAGCAAGGAGTCCTCGGTGACGCTGGGGCTCGTCGTCCCGATGCTCGACTGGCTGCTCGTCAGCCGGGGCGACAGGCACCGTTTCCTGTGCAACCTGCGCCGAGTCCACCTGCCGTTGCTCGTCGCGACTGCCGTCATTGTCGCAGTCCGGTTGATGGTGGGAACGAGCCAGGTCGAGTTGGGGATCGGTCCCCGCGCGGCGCTGGTGCTGCAGAGCCTGGGACACTACGCGCACCGTGTGGTCGCGCCTTATCACCCCAGCATGCTCATCGGCGTGGAGTTCGATCCGCTGAGCCCGTCGTGGGGGTTTCTGGTGCTTGGCGCGTGTGCCACGCTTCTGGTCGCCGGCGGCGTCTGGATCGCGGCTCGCCGCGGAAACTGGACCGTGGCGTTTGGCTTGCTGTTCCTCGTGGTCACGCTTGCGCCCGCATCCAACATCGTGCCGCTGGGGCTGCGAGTGATGGTGGCCGAGCGCTTCCTGTACCTTCCGCTCGTGGGCCTCGGTCTTGTCATCGGCTGGGCCTTCATCCGCCGGTCGGCCGCTCAACCGCGCGGACAGGGCCTGGTGCTGCTCGGCGTCGTGGTGCTGGTCTCCTCGTGGGCCGTCACGACCCATGCACGCTGCGAGGACTTCTCCGACGTCGAACGTCTGTGGCGCGGCGAGGTGGCCCAGAACCCGAACCCCGTGGCGATGTACTTCCTGGGCCAGGCGCTGGCGGAGAAGCGCGCCTACGACGGGGCGGAGCACTGGCTGGGCCGGGCCTTCTTCGCCTGGAGCGCCACGGGCCGCGAGCGACAGTGGCCGATGCTCGCGCTGCTCAACCTGCTGGACGTTCGGCTGATCCGGATCGACGACTGGGACACGGGCTTCCTGGAGCGGGTCGCCCGATTCCTGTCGACGCTGCTTCCACCTGTGGGACGGAGCGCGACGATCGAGATACCGGGGCGCGGGGTCTTCGTGGTGAAGATCGACAGCGCGGCGGCGCGGCGAGCGGTGATCGATCTGCGCGCCAGAGTGCTGGGGCTGCTGGGCGCCGTGCAGAGCCGCCTGGGCCAGGACGGCGCCGCCGAGGCGTCGTTGAGCCGGGCGCTGCGGCTCGATCCGCGCCAGGTCGAGACACTGGTCAACCTCGGGCTGGTTCGCCTCCGAGCCCGCGATCTCGACGGTGCGATGCGTGCCGTACAGCGGGCCAGGGAGATGCTCCCGGGTGACCCGGCCGTGCGCACGATGGAGGCCGTGGTGCGGCGGGCGGCACCGCGCATCCAGACGCTCCGTCGACTCGATGCACGACAGTCGCCGCACATGCTCCGCGCCGAGCTGTTCCTCGTCACCCGTTCCCCGCGCCGTGCCTGCGACGAGCTGCGCCGACAGATCGCGCGCGATCCACGCCAGCCCCCGGCCCACACCATGCTGGCGATGGAGCTGGCCAGCGCCGGGCGCCAGGCCGAGGCGCTGGAGGTGGTTCGAGCCGCGCGCAAGATCTTCGGGGACATCGGTCCCCTGCACCGGCTGGAGCAGGAGGTGCGCGCCCATGACCGGTAGCGGACAGCCACCGTCGACGCCGGCGGGAAGCGCCCTCGATCCGGTGACCACATCGCTGTGGTGTGTGGTGTTTGCCGTGATCGCCACCTTGTTGCAGCTGGCCCAGCCGGTATGGTTCGACGCGGACACCGGCTACCACCTGGCCGTGGGCCGGCTGATCCGTGAGCACGGCGTGCTGCACAGCTTCCCCTGGACGCCGTTCAGCTGGCTCGCCGAGCACTACGCCGACACCGAGCTCGCGTTCCACCTGCTGCTGGCGGCCCTCGCCGACCTGTCGCCGAACCTGGCGTCCAAGATCGCCGGTGTGCTGCTGGGCACGACGCTGCTCAGCACCGCGCTGCTGGTGCTGCGGGCGGAGCGCGTGCCCAGCCCCGGTCTGTGGGTCCTGCTGGCGCTGGCCTGCTCGGGTGCGTTCATCGTCCGCTTCGCCATGGTGCGGCCGCACCTGCTGGCGGTGACGCTCACGGTGCTCCTGCCGTGGGCCGTGCTGCGGCGACGGTTCCTGATCGCGGGGCTGGTGGCGCTGGCCTACCCCTGGTGTCACCTGGGGTGGATCAGCGCGCCGGGCGTGGTGGGGATCTGTGAGCTCGCCCGCTGGCTGGGCGGCGAGAGGCCCGACTGGCGGCCGATGCTGCTCACCGTGGGCGGCGTGACGGCGGGGCTGCTGCTGCACCCGAACTTCCCACAGATTGTCGAGCACGCGTGGATCGAGATCGGCCACACGCTGATGGCCAGCGCGTGGGGCAAACGGGGTGAGCTGCCCATCGGCGGCGAGTTTCGCGCGCTCTCGCTGGTGAGCACGCTGCGCTTCGTGCTGCTGCCCGGGACGCTCGTCGTCGGTTCGCTGGTGCTGGCGGTCAAGGGGCGACGCGAGCGCCCGGTGGCTCTGGCCTATGCCCTGACCGCTGCCGTGTTCCTCGGGCTGACGCTGGCCTCGCAGCGGTTCCTTGAGTTCCTGGCGCCCACGGCCGCCATGGCCGCGGGGCTGGCCTTGGCCCATCGGGGTCGACGGCTCGCGCCGCTGATGCTGGCACTGTCGGTGGTCTTCACCGCGCTCGTGAGCCAGCCGCTGTTCCACCGGCTGCTCAACCGGACGGACATGTTTCCGCGCCCGATCACGAAGCTGCTGGACCAAACGATCCCGCCCGGAGCCCAGGTGTTCACCTGCGACTGGCAGCTCACCGGGGAGATGCTGCTGGCGTTGCCCGGGCGGCGCTTCATGGTGGCGCTGGATCCGATCCTGTTCCAGCGCGAGGACCCGCGGCGGTTCCGTGAGTGGCTGGCCTTGATCCGCCGTCCCCCGCCGGAGCCGGCCCGCTGGGTGGGCCAGCGGTTCGGTGCGCGCTTCGTGATGTGCGAGGCCAGCGAGCAGTGGCGGCCGTTTCTGTCGGCGCTGTGGCACGATCCGGGGGCCAGGCTGCGGATGAATCGGCTACCGTGGGTCGTGTTCGAGATCGCTCCCGTTCACCAGGGGGCGAAGGGCTTGTAGAACGGGACCCTGGCCGGTGCCGGCGGGGTCTTCACGGCGTAGACCAGCAGACCGTTCCCGTCGGCGCCGATGGGCGTCACGGTGTGCCGACCCGCGGTGAGCTTGATGGTGCCGCCGGGATCCAGCGTGACGCCATCGATCGCCAGCCGCACCGGGCTGGAGGGGATCCAGCGGTAGCGACCCGGGATCAAGATCTCCGTGGCGAATGGAATGCCCCGGCGACCGCTGATCCGACGCCGTGGGATCCAGATCGACCCCCAGTAGGGCTGGTAGTTGTCAAACCAGAACTTCTGGATCGCAGGGGGGAAGAGCCGGAGCCGCCACGAATCGAGGATGAACTTCACCGGCTTGTGAACGAAGTCGGAGACCAACTGCCGCGTGTTCCGCCCGGCGTCCTTGCCGTAGAAGTTGAACCGGATCTGCTGGGACAGGTAGGTGCGAAATGGCTGTGGATCCCGCTGACAGAACAGGGCGCCCTCGGGGTGGAATCCGACATCGTCCCTGGAGAAGCTGCGGCGCACAAAGTCGAAGCTGGTCTGCTGGAACGACTGTGTGTCGCGCAGCAGGTGGCCCATGGCATACAGTCCTGGCGCGACGAGGGCAGACCACAACGCGACGAGGAGCACCGTCCTCGAGCGAGGGCGCATCAGGAGCAGGTTGCGGATCGGCTCCTGGACCAGGCCGATGGCCACCGCCAGAAACAGACCGAGCGTCATCCAGAAATAGTAGAACGCGGCGGCGTGGAACAGGGCGACGCCGACGCCCAGGAGCAGGATGCTCCATGCGGAGATCAGGTGGATCACATGGCGACGGGCATCGGGCGTGGGACAGCGCCACCGCACGAGGAAGCCGCAGACCACGGAGAGGAGCAGGAGCACCGCGTGGGGCAGCAGGAACGGGGCGATGCCTCTGTAGTGCGAGTAGCCCACCGCCTGGCGATAAAAGTCGAACACGCTGGCCACGCTCTCGAACGTCGCGGTAGTGGGCGGAACCAGGAACAGCGGCAGGATTGACCCATAGGCCAGGTAGGCGGCTGCGGCGCCCACGACGAACAGGGCACCCCGTTGCAGCACGAGCGAGATGGGTCGGGGCCGACGCAGGAGGAGGTCGAAGAGCACCAGGATGCCGAGCAGCGGCACCAGGTACAGCGCCTTCTGCGAACACAGGTACCCTGCCGCGGTCAGGACACCTCCCACCAGGGCCCAGGCTCTGCGCTGGCCAGATGCGACCAGCGCCACACCGGCCCAGACGGAGAATGCCAGCGCCGCCTGGTCGGTCCGGACCTGGATCGACCAGCGCAGGAAAGGGGGGACCAGGGCGAGGCAGGCGACGGCCAGCAGCGCGTCTGTCGTTGCGTGCGGTGACTGGCCGAACACTCGCTTGAGCAGCACGAAAAGCCCCCAGAGGTACACCGCCGTCACCAGCGTCCACAGGATCCGGGCGTGCTGGACCACCGTCACCTCGTTGTCGCAGCGCGAGGCCACGGGCAGCAGCATCAGGACCGCCAGCCCGGGCCGCCCCCCGGCGGCCATGCGGCCCGATTGCTGCGTCTTCAGCACGCGGGTCATGAGCGCGAACTCGTCCCAGTTGACGTTCTCGGTGAAGATGGCCGCGACCCGCAGGAGGAACAGGATCAGCAGTAGCACAGCCGCGAGCAGGTGGATCCGTCGCACCGGCTGCCCGAGGGCGCTCGATCGGTCCGTGGCCTCCATGCTCATCGCGCCACGGGGACGGTCCGACACTCGTCGTTCGTCCGGCAGTCCCATCCACCATACAGCTTGCGGTTTGTCAGTCGTGCGCGGCGGGTGGAGTACCTGTGGCGCGCCAGCCATCGACGCAGGTGATCGGCGACCATCTTGTCGCCGGCAGCTTCGATGCGCGGTTTGCTCTCCGTGGGGTCGGCGGCCAGGTCGTAGTGCACCCAGCTGCGGGCGCTGGGGAGGAAGATGTATTTGTGGTGGTTCTGGACGTAGCCCACGCACATGTTGTCGTACCAGCAGGCGAAGTAGCGCGGGGCCTTTGGCGTCGCCCGCAGCAGGCTGTGGCCGTCGAACGTCGGGGGGGCGTTGTCGATCCCGAGGAGGTCAAGCAGCGTGGGCGGGACATCCAGCAGCGATCGATCCTCGCGGACCACCGTGGGCTTCGTGATCTGCCGTGGAGCGTGGATCACGAGCGGAACGCGGAGGCCCTCCTCGAAGAAGGTGTTGTCGTGCTGGTACAGTCCATGCTCGCCGAAACCCTCGCCATGGTCGCCGAACACCATGACGATGGTGTTGTCCAGGCGCCCGGTCCGGGCCAGGCCGTCGAACACCATGGCCAGGACCGCGTCCAGGTAGCGCACGAGCCAGTGGTAGCGGTCGATCTTGCTCAGGGTGCGGACCCTCGCCGAGTCCGGGTGTCCCCTGGGAGGGTCGTAGTTGTGATGCGTGACGGAGGTGACCATCGTGAGGAAGAACGGGGTGCGCTGCTGCTGGATCCACGCGAAGACCGGCGCCACCAGCGCCCGGTCGTCGGAGGCGAGGTATCCCAGCTGGGGCGTGGGCGGAACGATGTGGGGCCAGGCCAGGAAGTGCTCGAACCCCATGTTCGCCACCAGCCGCGGCCGGTCTTCGAAGGTACCGTCGGCGGACTGCATGAAGGCCGTGGCGTAGCCCCGGGCCCTGAGCAGGTGTGGCAGGCACTGCATGCCGTAGTTGTCGGCGACCTCGATCACGGCGTTCTGCATCGCGGGATACCGGCCGCAGAGGAACGAGAACAGCGACTTGCTGGTGTGGGGCATCACCGACCGCATGTTCAGCGTCGAGAGTCCCCGGCTGGCGAGCTGCCTGAGGAACGGAGTCCTGTCGGCGCTGACGTTGCCGAAGGAGCTTGCCCGGTACGAGACCGCCTCGAGCATCACGATCACCACGTTGGGCCTGCTGGAAGTGACCTGCGACACGACGGGCGGCGGTGGCGCCTGCGGCAGGGACCCCGTCGGCTCCTGCAGCAGCGGGTCGGACAGGTCGTGGTACAGGCTGACAAACAGGTTCGCCGCGACGAGGCGCCAGCCCGAGATCCGCGGCTTACCCTGGAGGGCGAGGCCGAGTCCTCCCAGCAGCAGCAACAGCAGGCCCAGTGCGGCGCCGTACCAGCGGTGGATGCCGGCGTGCGGCTCCTCTCGGCGCCACCGGACACGGAACAGGAACGGGAGGCCAACCACCGCCGCGAGCGCGCCCAGCAGCAGCACCGCACCCCAGACCTGCATGCTCTGCACGATGATCGGCATGGCATCGTCGAAGCGTGTCACCCCGGCGCGCAGCACCGAGCCCGTGATCTGAAGGCCGGTGTTGGCGAGCCAGAAGGCGTTGACCAGCGACAGCGCCACGATCAGCAACGACGCGGTGATGGTGACCACCCGGGTGGGCCACCATGGCAGCAGGTTCTCCAGCAGCACCAGCAAGAATATCAGGAGGCCGAAGACCACGAGGTCCGCGGCGAGGTAGTCCAGAAACGGCACGTTGGGCAGGCCGGGGTGACGATAGGGATTGAAGAAGTCGCCCCACCACAGGCTCTTGGCTGTGTAGGTCGCCAGGAATCCGACCAGGACGCAGAACACGGCGTGTCGACGGAGGGCATCGAGGGAGGTTCGCCAGATGACGTGAAGCAGGCAGGTGCCGATGCGGGCCAGCTGACGCATGACCGAAGCTATCATCGGCCGTGCGCGACGGCAAGCGACGCTCAGCGCAACCGCCGGCCGAGATGCTGCTCCAGCAAAAGGAGGAGCTGCGACTGGACGGCGGCGTGAGGCGCCTGGTGGGCCCGGTTCCGCCGCTCCCCGGGATCCCCGCGCAGGTCGTACAGCGACAGGGTTTGCCGCAGCGAGTCGTAGATCAACTTGTGATGACCGTCGACCACGCCGTCCAGGTGGTTGATCGAGATGAACACGGGCCGGTGCGCGAGGATGTGGGGCGACGACGTGGAGACGCCGGCCAGGGTCAAGAGCGTGGGCCCCAGCCACCCGGTGGAAACGGGAGTCGCGATGCGGTGCTGGTGGTTCATGCGGGAGGTCCAGATGATCAGCGGGACCCGCACCTGTTCGTCGTAGAGTGTGCTGGCGTGACCGTGGATCCCGCCGTGCTCGCCGAAGGCCTCGCCGTGGTCGGCCGTCATCACGACCAGTGTGTTGTCCAGCAGCCCGCGCTGTTGCAGCTGGTCCAGCCACCCCTTCACCCGACGGTCCAGCCGCTGAAGCGCACCAAGAAGTCCAGCGCCACGTCCCGTGAACGGGCTGTCGGCCCAGGGTGCGTGTGTCTCGAGGAGGTGCGCCTGGAAGAAGAACGGCTCACCGGGTTTGAGCTCCATGAGGAAACGTTGGATCGCACCCTCGATCCGGGGCATCTGCCAGTAGTGCTCATAGACATGGCACGAACGAAGCAGGTCCTTGGCGAAGACGCGAGTCCACCGGTGTGGAATGACGCACAACAGGTGGTAGCCCCGCTCCCTCAGCCTCGAGTACAGCGGCGTGCTCTTGACCCCCGACAGCGAGCGCAACGGGCGCGCGGCGGCCCACGACGCGACCACCAGATTGGTGTCGGGGGCCGGAGCGAAGGCCGCGTCGAACACCAGTCCATGGCGTCCCACCATGGCCAGCGCGGGAGTCTCGACGGGGCGCTGCTCGCCGTACAGCGGCACCATCGCGGCGGGGACCGAGTCGTACGAGATCAGAATCAGGTTGGGCCGATGTTCGGGGTCGAGCTGGAACTTCTGCACGAGGTTCGTGCGGGTGGGCGATTGGCGGGCGGTCCTCGGTGGCTGTACCCGCGCGGGAAGCAGTCGCCGACTCCACCGCTGGGGAGCGAGGAGGGCGATGAAGGCCTTCTGCTGGAACACGGTCAGGCTCGAGGAGAGGAAATAGAGCGAGGGGGAGCGGTCGCGGGTCCATAGCATCGCTCCCAGGACCAGGGCCAGCCCCAGGACCACCGCGAGCAGTGGATGCCGGGGTGGGCTGCGCCGCCGACCCGTTCCGTGCCACGCCAGGGCGCTCGCGCCGACGCAGAGCAGGGCCAGTACGAAGTGCAGCGGGAGATAGGTGGCAGGGAAGGCGAGCAGGTCCAGCGCGAACAGCCCGCAAGCCACGGCGAGCAGCCCAACGCGGATGACGCCGACGCCGGGGCCGCGCCGGTCTCGAGTCACGGCGGTCACGCGGTCTGTCAGTCGAAGCAGCAGGTACAGCAGCCCCTCGATGGCGAGCGCCAGCAGCACCTTGATCGGGATCGCGAAGCTCCCCAACGTGCGGCGGACCAGAGGGCGGTCGCCGAGGTAGAGCGCGAGAGCAACCGCCACCGGCAGCATGAGCGCCAGGTGCCACTGTCGGGCAGAGCCCCGACCAGATCGGGCGAGGCGCACGGCCAGTCGATGGATGCCATGCAGCAGCGCTGTCAGGGTGGCGCCGGCCACCGGCGCGGTCACCAGGGGAAAGATCAACAGGAGCACGCGCGCCCACGCCGACAGCACGTTCCAGTCGGCCATCTCCCATCCGACCACCTCCCGGACGACGACGCCCATGTCCAACAGGCCGACCCACAGCCCGCCCCACAGGCCGTACTGGACGGCGCGTGCCAGATCGGGGGGCTCGGTTGATTGCCGGTCCATGGCGTGGTCAGGGCTCCTCAGCGTGCCAGATGGCGACTTGACGCAGGGCTCGTGGCATGGCGAATGATGATAGCATTGCGTGCGGAGCGGGGGAGCCCTGCTCGGAGCGCGGAGCGGATGTGGCTGCGCCGAGCGGGCGGAACGCCTCGGAAGGAGCAGTCGATGAGCACAACCCTCGTTGTCGTGCCGCTTCGAGCCCGGCGTGGGGTGTGCCTGTGCCCGGCCGAGATGGCGCCGCAGGCGCTGGGTCATGGTGACGCGCCGCCAGGGAGCCTGTGTGTGGAACCAGACGTCGCCGGTGCGCTGATGCGGGCCGCACGCGAAGATCCCGACCGGGTATTTGTCGTGAGCCGCGAACCGGGCGATCTGGAGCGCGCCCGGGACGTCGAGGCCAGCTTTCCCGTGGTCCCGGTGGGGTTGGTCGACGCTGGCGATCCCACGCGGCTGGAACGCGCGGGCGCCTGGTTTCTGGCTGCCGACGCCGACGAGGCCGCCCTGCTCGTGAGCTGCCCGCGGATGCCGCTGTCGGTGTCCTTGATCCTCGTCGCGTTCAACGAGGAGGAGTGCATCGGTCCGGCGGTGCTGGACGCCCATCGCTTCGGCGAGACCTACCTGGCAAATTACGAGGTGGTGGTGGTGGATGACGGCAGCGCCGATGCAACGGCCGAGCGGGCAATCGCCGCGGGTGATGTGCGGCTGGTGCGCCACCCGGTGAACCGTGGGATGGGTGCCGCGATCCGCAGCGGGTACGAGGCCGCACGGCTGGCCTACGTGGCGCACTTCCCCGCCGATCGCCAGGTGCGGCCCCAGGCGCTGGTGGGGATGCTGCCTCACGTCGGAGAGGACCGAGTGGTGCTGAGCCAGTACCACCATCCACCCTCGGGCGCGGCCCGCGCGCAGCTGTCCAGCGTGTTTCGTCTGATCATGCGCCACCTGGGTGGTCTCGAGGTGGACTTCGCCGGGACGTACGTGTTTCACCGCCGCTGGCTCGGGCTGCTGCACGACGGCCGAACGGCCTCCGACACGTTCCTCTTCACCTTCGAGTGGCTGCAGTGCCTGGCGGACGCGGGGTGCGCCGTGACCGAGGTGACGATCCACAACTTCCCGCGGCAGACCGGGCAGAGCCGGGTGCTGAACGCCGGTCGTGTGGCGCGGGTGTTCGGTGAGATCCTGGAGCACCGGCTGCGGACGCTCCGATTGCGCGCGGGGTGGGGCAGCTAGCATGCGCTCGACGACGGTCCAGGCTCTGCTCTTGGGTCTGCTGGCGCTGACCAGCCGCGGCAACGCGATCCCCGGGGGCCTGGTGCTGGACGACGGGCGCGTGCTCCACAGCCCCTGCGTCCAGCACCCGAGCGTGACCTGCGCCCTGACTCACGACTTCTGGGGACGCCCGGCGCAGGAGGTGGGCCGGACCTACCGCCCGCTGACCGTGCTGTCCCTCGCCGTGGACCGGGCCTGGGGCAGGGGACGACCCTGGGCCTACCACCTGACCAACGTGCTGCTCCACGTCGGCGCGACCCTGGCGCTGTTCGCGTTCCTCGCCGCCTTCGCTCCCCGGCATCGGGCGGCGGCGCTCGCGGCGTCGGCGTTGTTCGCCACGCTGGCGGTGCAATCCGAGGCGGTGGCCGGGATCGTGGGCCGGGCGGATGTGATGGCGACGGGCCTGGTGTGCGCGGCCCTGGCCGTGCACTGCCGGCGCCCGCGCCTGCGCTGCCTGTGGGTCTCGCTGCTGTGCCTGCTGGCGCTGCTGTGCCACGAAGTGGCCATCGTCGCACCCGCGTTGCTGCTGATCTGCGATTTCTCGCGTACCGCAGCCGGGCGGGCGCTGCGCGACAACCTCGCCACACACGTGGCCGTGGCACTGGTGGTGGTGGGCTACCTGGTGCTCCGTGTGACGGTCATGGGCCGGCTGGTCGGTCCGCCGCCGGACGTCCTCAACAACCCCGCGGTGGCGGCCGACGCGGGGGGACGCCTGCTGTTCGCGCTGGCCTCCGTCGCGAGGTCGGTGTCGGTGATGCTGGTTCCCTTGAACCTGTCGGCGGAGTACGGGTTCGCCGCCGTCACCGTGCCCACGACGGTCACCGTCGAGGTGCTGACCGGGGGGCTGATCGTGCTGGTGCTGGGCGCGGGCTTCGTGCTGGAGCGCCGCCGCTCCGCGCTCCTCGCGGCAGGGTGCGGTACGCTGCTGCTGACCCTGCTGCTGCTGTCCAACGGGCCGGTGCTGATGCCCACGGCGTTCGCCGAGCGCCTGCTCTACCTGCCCACCGTGGGCCTGGCGCTGCTGGCCGGCGGGCTGGTCCAGGCCAGCGCATCGCGTCGGGGTCTGGCGCTGGCGCTGTGTATGGCGCTGGCGCTGGGCAACCTCGTGATCGGGCTGCGGCGCAACCTCGACTGGCGTGATCCCGTGGCGCTGTTCACCAGTTCGGCGCGCAGTCAGCCGGACAGCGTGCGAGCCCAGCTGAACCTCGGCCTGGCGCTGAACCAGCGTGGTGATCACCGCCAGGCCGTGGCGCCGCTCTCGCGCGCGCTGAAGCTGTACCCCAGTCTGGACGTGGCCGCCGTGGAGCTGGCCATGGCGCTGGACATGCTGGGGCAGCCGCGCCGCGCCGGGGCGCTGTTCGAGGCCGTCCGACGACGCTCGCCCCGGGACCCGTGGGCGCTTCAGAATCACGTGCAGTACCTGGTGCGCCACGGCCAGCGTGCCCGAGCGCGGGGTCTGGTGCGAGAGTTCCTCGAGGCGGCCCCCGGGGATCAAACGGCGCTGAGGTTGATGCGAGGTCTGAGATGACGAGAACTGCTGTGCTGGCCGGCGCGCTACTGCTCGTGGGCTGCGCCTCTCCGACTACCCCCGCGGTGACGACATCGCCCCCCGTCGGAGCTTCGCGGTCCGGACCGTGTTTCGAATCGGACCCCGGCGACATCTACGTCGGTGTCGCGCTGTGCCTCGACGCGCCGACGCCCGGACGCTTCACCCTGGGGGAGCGCCAGGCGGTGCCTGACGCCACCCTCAGCCGAGAGTGCCACGGGCGGTACCGGCGGGAGCCGGGACAGATCGTGCTGCTGGTCGAGGCCTGCGACCACCAGTCGGTGGACCAGCAGCGGGGCAAGCAGCAATCGAGGAGGCAGCTGACGTCGCAGACGTTGCAGACGACGATCCGTTCGCCTCGTGAGCTGGCGGTGCAGACCACCTGGGGTCAGCAGGTGGTGGTATTGCGGGCCAAAGAGCGGCGATGAAGGGGGAACCCGTGGAGGAGGGTGGCGCATGGCGGAAGACGCTGGATTGACGAACCGTCGGTGGCCGCGCGCCGCGACGCTGGCGCTGGTGATCTTGTGGGCCACCCTGTCGGCCACCTTCGCCTTCAACCGCGAGCTCGCCATCTGGGGTGACAACGCGGAGTTCGTGGTGCTCTCGGAGTCTTTGGCCACCGGCCAGGGCTTCGCGCTGATCAACTCTCCCGCCAGGCAGGTGAACAATCGCTTCCCTCCCGGATACCCGGTGCTGCTCCTGCCGCTGCTGCTGATCTGGGGCAAGAGCATCCTCGCCTTCAAGCTGCTCTCGGTCCTCCTCTTCGTCGGGACCTCGGTGCTGCTGCTCCTGCTCTTCGAGCGCTGCTGTTCCCGGGGAGTCGCCTTCCTCTTCACCCTGGTCACCAGCTCGAACTTCGCCATGGTCAGCTTCTCCTCGTGCGCCGGTCAAAACCGGCAAGGTGTTGTGAATGAAAGAGTCATACGTTGAAGGGCTAGCGACCCACAGCGGCCCCGAGTCATGCGTGGTCATGCGTGGCTGTCCGCGAGGACAGGCGCGAAGCGTTGACAGGGGTACGTGCGGGCCGGGTATTCAGCCGCGAAAGTAACTTCCTCCGGGATGCCGACGCTGTGAGGAGAAGCGGAAGGCCACAC
>Ga0210044_10006895_pt1 | contig 14756 bp, 13 predicted proteins | sample CryGey13umfilter_2_FD_183959 | JGI IMG/M metagenome (GOLD analysis project Ga0210044, IMG submission 183959) | Groundwater microbial communities from aquifer in Utah, USA - Crystal Geyser 4/9/14 3 um filter (SPAdes) (version 2) | ecosystem: Environmental > Aquatic > Deep subsurface >...
CCATTTGATATCCGGATGGCGGCGGACCACACCCGAGGCAGAGCAGGGAACATCCGCGAGGATGCGCTGGAAAGGCCGGCCGTCCCACCATGTTTGCGGGTCGGCGGCATCGCCGCACACCAGCTCGGCCTTGAGTCCGATGCGCTGCACGTTTTGCCGCACACGCTGCAAGCGTGCTTCATCTTGGTCCACGGCCACCAGCTCGACGTCCGCCCGCTCCAGCAAATGCGAGGTTTTCCCACCCGGCGCCGCGCACGCGTCCAGCACGCGCATCCCCGCTGTTGCGCCCAGCAGGCCAGCGGCGTATTGCGCACCCGCATCCTGCACCGAGACCCAGCCCTCGGCAAATTTTGGCAAACGCTCGACTGGCACGGGCCTGGCCAAGATCAATGCTTCTGGATCGACGATCTTTGACTCCATGTTTTCCTGTGCCAGCATCGCCTGGTATGCCGTTGCCGAGCAACGCCGTGGATTGACGCGCAGCGTCATCGGCGGGTGCAGATTGCCCGCTGCCAGGATTGCGTCGGCCCTTTCTCCGTACTGCGCTTGCACCAGGCTGATCCACCAGCGCGGATAGGCATAGCGACTGGCCGGATCGGCATCCGCCGCCAGTCGTAATTCAACCCGCTGGCGCAGAAAGTTGCGCAGCACCGCGTTGACCAGTGTTCCCGTTGCTGCGTTGCGCCGCTTGGCGGCGCGTACCGCCTGATCAACGATGACGTGTTCGGCGCTTTTGCTGAATTCGAGCTGGTACAGCGCAACCAGCATCAGATATCCCAGATCGGGATCGCGCACGGCACGTGTCAGCAAGCGATCCAGAAAAAATTGCAGTCGCCCGAAATAGCGCACCGTGCCATAACTCAAGTCTTGCAGTGCGCCGCGCTGCTGCGGGGTGAATTGTGGATGCACGCGCAAACTGGCCTGCAACGCCTGATCCAGGTTGCCACCGTCCATGACGTGCTGGACCATGCGGGCCGCTTCGGTCTGGATGATATTCACGCCGGATTCGTGCCGAAGCGATCACCCGCCGTGATCGGCAAACCCTGCATGAATTGCGCGGCGGGCACGACTTTGCCGCCGGGTTTTTGCAACATCTCCAATACAAGCGAGCCTTCGCCGCACGCCACTTCAATCCCCGCACGGCTGGTGGCCAGCACCGTGCCTGGCAACCCGGTTTTTGAGTCGGCGCTGGCACGCCAAACTTTGATCGGTGTCCCGTTCAGTTCGGTATGTGCAGCCGGAAACGGGTTGTAGGCACGCACAGCGCGCGCCAGCTCGCTGGCAGGACGGCCCCAGTCTATCCGCGCTTCTGCCTTGTTAAGTTTGGCCGCATAGCAAGTCCGGCTTTCATCCTGTTTTTGCGGGTGCAGTTTTCCAAGTTCCAGCAGCTGAAGTGTTTCAACGATGCTCTCCGCACCCAATACCGCCAGCCTGTCATGCAAAGTTTGTGTCGTGTCATCAAGCGTAATGGGACAGTGTTTCTGCAGCAACATGTTCCCCGTATCCAGGCCTGCGTCCATCTGCATGATGGTGATCCCGGTCTCGCTGTCTCCGGCCAGAATCGCGCGCTGGATCGGTGCCGCACCGCGCCAGCGTGGCAACAATGACGCATGGATATTCAGACAGCCAAAGCGGGGGATCTGCAACACTGCGAGCGGCAGGATAAGGCCATAAGCCGCGACGACCATCACGTCAGCCTGCAGTTCGCGCAATAGCTGCTGGATGGATTCTGCTTTCAAGGTATCCGGCTGCAACAGTGAAATGCCGTGTTGTTGTGCCAACTCTTTCACCGGACTGGCCGTTTGTTTCATTCCGCGCCCGGAGGGTCGGTCCGGCTGGGTCAGCACCGCAACAATCTGGTGGTGTTCCATCCCCAGCAGCGCGCTCAAGGCAACGGCGGCAAACGGCGGCGTTCCGGCAAATATGATTTTCACGTCCTACCTGCTACAGGGTCTCGCGCCGCTGCTTCTTCAGCTTGGCGCGGATGCGGGTTTGCTTGAGATGAGAGAGGAGTTCGACGAACACGCGCCCCTGCAGATGATCCATTTCATGCTGGATACAGACCGCCAGCAAGCCTTCGGCTTCCCGGGTGAACGGTTCACCCCGCTCATTCAGCGCGCGCACCGTAACACGCTCCGCACGTCTTACTGTTTCATAGATTCCTGGCACCGAGAGACACCCTTCTTCCCCTTCTTCTTCTCCGCTTTGATCAAGCAATTCAGGATTGATGAACACCCTCAGCTCATTGCGCGCTTCCGAAACGTCCATGACGATGATCCGTTCATGCACGTCGACTTGGGTCGCAGCCAGACCAATTCCGGGTGCGGCGTACATGGTTTCACCCATGTCCTGAATCAAGCGGCGTGTCTCGTCCGTCACCTTGGCAACTGCTTTGGCGACCTTGTGTAACCGGGGATCGGGGTAAAGGAGAATCGGGAGGAGTGCCATAAATGCTTGCCAACTGAATAGACTAGATGCAGAATTTAAACCGGTGCGTAAACTTTGCACCGCATTCCATTACTTTGCTGGGGTTTTCCATGCGCAAGATTATATCGCTGATTTGCCTCCTGTTGCCTATCCTCGCCGTCGCTGACGTGCTGCAAATCCGCGAAGATGCCCCGGATCGCCATGTTGTGGTGAAGGGAGATACGCTGTGGGATATTTCTGCCCGATTCTTCAGTGACCCCTGGAAGTGGCCGGAAATCTGGGCGCTGAACAAGGAAGCCATCAAAGATCCCCACTGGATTTACCCGGGTGATGTGGTCTATCTGGATCGCCGGACCGGCCAACTTGCGATCAACGAGCCGGTTGCCGCATCCTCCGCCCCGGCAACGCAGCCGGTCACACCTTCTGAACTGGTAAAACTCCAACCGAGGATTCGTGTTGTGGCGAAAAACACCGAGGCCATTCCAGCGATTCCACTCAATGTAATTGGACCATTCCTGAAACGCCCGCTGGTGGTAGAAAGCGAAGAGCTTGATCTGGCTCCCAAGCTGGTTGGCACTTACGAGCAGCGTGCCCTGCTTTCCGTGAACGATGTCGCTTACGCGCAGAATTTGCCAACAGACAAAGGAACGCAGTGGCAGGTTTATCGTCCCAACGTCAAGTTTATCGACCCCGATACGGGTGAAGTGCTGGGACGGGAAGTATTGTACCTCGGTGATGCGGCAGTCGAAAAATTCGGCGATCCCAGCACACTTCGCATCACTTATGCGATTCTGGAAATCAACAAGGGCGATTATTTTGCCCAGGCTTTGTCCGGCTATTCCTCCGAATTTGTACCGCACGCTCCGCAGAACAGTATCGTCTCCAAAGTCATTTCTATCTACGGCGGCGTGCAGCAGGCGGGACAATACTCCGTCATCACGCTGAACAAGGGCCGGCGTGACGGGGTCGAAACCGGCCATGTGCTGGCGTTGTATCAAAAGGGGGAAGTGCTCAAAACCAAGGGCTGGTTTACTCCCAATATTGAGCTGCCCGATATGCGCTATGGCCTGGTCATGGTATTCCGGGTGTTCAATAAAGTTTCCTACGCACTCGTGCTGGAAACGAAAATACCCGTGCAAATACTGGACAGTGCGCGCAATCCCGAATAAATGGCGCTGGAACCCGGCCTGACTGACTGGCTCAGGTTCTGCCTCGTTCCCGGTCTGGGCAACGAGGGACAGCGCAAGCTGTTGCAAGCCTTTGGTTCGCCTTCGGCTGTGCTGCAACAATCCCAGTCAGTACTCTCCCAATATGTCAGGCAGTCGGTGGCGCACGCGATTGCCGAAGGCATTGACGAGACAGTGATCGCAACTGCGGAAAGTTGGCTGGATGACCCGCTGAATCAGGTTCTCACCCTTGCCGATGCAGATTATCCGCAAGCCCTGCTGAATATTGCAGACCCACCGCTGCTGCTGTATGTCAAAGGTCGCCTTGATCTGCTCAACGAGGCATCCTTGGCTATTGTCGGCAGCCGGAACGCCACCACACAAGGGCTGCGCAACGCAGAAGCTTTCGCCCAATCAGTTTCCGAGGCTGGATTATGTGTCATCAGCGGTCTCGCGCAAGGCATCGATGCGGCCGCCCATCGCGGAGGTTTGCAGGCAAAAGGTGCCAGCGTTGCCGTGGTCGGAACCGGGCTCGACAAAGTGTATCCCGCGTCCAACCGCGAACTGGCACACCAGCTTGCGCAGCAGGGTTGCCTCGTTTCCGAGTTTCCCCTGGGTACTCCGCCATTGCCGGCCAATTTCCCGCGCCGCAACCGCATCATCAGCGGCTTGAGCCTGGGCTGTCTGGTGGTCGAGGCCAGCCTGCAAAGCGGCTCGCTGATTACGGCGCGCATGGCGCTGGAGCAGGGCCGCGATGTCTTTGCCATCCCGGGCTCCATCCACTCTCCCCAGTCCAAAGGCTGCCACAGCCTGATCAAGCAGGGCGCCAAGCTGGTCGAGCGCGCACAGGATATTCTTGAAGAACTGGGTTATCTCCCAAAATACGCTGTGGCAGACCCCGCGTTGGAACACCCATTGTTCGACCATCTGGGTTTCGATCCGGTTGACACCGAGACCCTTGCCCGGCGTAGCGGCTTGACGATAGCGGAGCTATCCGCCATCCTGTTGCAACTGGAGCTGGAAGGTGCAGTCGCCACCTTGCCCGGCGGTCGCTATCAACGCATTGCCTGAATTTCTACCTATGTTCGATATTTTGATTTTTTTGTTTGAAAGTTATTTTGACGCGGGGAGTTACCCCGAATCGGATCGCCTTTCCGCCAAACTCAGTGCCGCCGGCTTTGAAGAAGATGACATTCATCTGGCGCTGTCCTGGTTATCCGGCTTGCGGGAATTATCCGCAGCTACCTATCCGGAACGTATCAACCGCAGCGGTTTGCGCTGCTATACCGATTTTGAGAACGAACGAATCAGCGAGGATGGCCTGCGCTTTATTGCCTTCTGGGAACACAACAAGATCATTAGCCCCATCGAGCGCGAAATGATCATCGACCGCGTCGTTGCGCTGGGGCGGAACAAGCTGGCGCTGGACAAGGTCAAGCTGATCGCTCTGATGGTTCTGTGGAATCAGCATGACGACCTCGATCCCCTGCTCATCGAAGATTTACTTACCCCCTCGGACGCCACACAAGTCCACTGACCCTATGCCAAAAAACCTGCTGATTGTCGAGTCACCTGCCAAGGCCAAGACGCTAAAAAAATATTTGGGCAATGACTTCGAAGTTCTGGCTTCCTATGGCCACGTGCGCGACCTCGTGCCGAAGAACGGTGCGGTCGATGTGGATAACAACTACGCGATGAATTACGAAACTATCGCGCGCAATGCCAAACACTTCGATGCGATTGCCAAAGCGGCTGCGGCTGCCGACACCATCTTGCTGGCACCCGACCCGGACCGCGAAGGTGAGGCGATTGCCTGGCACATTTCCGAGATGCTGAAAGGCAAGCGCGCACTCAAGGGTAAAGCCATGAAGCGCGTGGTTTTCTACGAGATCACCCAATCCGCCGTGCAGGAAGCGGTTGCTCATCCGCGCGAGATTGCGATGCCCTTGGTGAACGCCCAGCAAGCTCGTCGGGCGCTGGATTATCTGGTTGGTTTCAACCTTTCGCCTTTGCTGTGGCGCAAAATTCGCCCGGGTCTATCGGCGGGTCGCGTGCAGAGTCCGGCGTTGCGCCTCATCGTTGAGCGCGAGCTGGAGATCGAAAAATTCAGGAGCCAGGAATATTGGTCAGTGCATCTGGACAGCCAGAAGAACAGCATCCCGTTCAAAGCCAAGCTTTTCCAGTTCCAGGGCAAGAAATTGGAACAACTCAGCATCGGCAGCCAGGCGGAGTACGATACCATTCACGCCAAACTGGCTGATGCCAAGCTGCCACCTAAAGTCACTCGCGTCGAGAAAAAGGCGCGCCAGCGCAGTCCCGCCGCACCGTTCACCACTTCCACCTTGCAACAGGAAGCGGTGCGCAAACTGGGCATGACCTCCGAGCGCACCATGCGCACTGCGCAATCGCTGTACGAAGGGGTGGACATCGGCGGCCAAACCATCGGTCTGATCACCTATATGCGTACCGACTCGGTGAATCTGGCGAGCGAGGCCGTGGCAGAGATTCGCGACTACATCCGCGACAATTTTTCCGCCGACTATCTGCCGGGCAAACAACCGAGCTACAAGAGCAAAGCGAAGAATGCGCAGGAAGCGCACGAAGCGATACGCCCGACTTCCATCCTGCGCACACCGGACAGTCTGCGCGACCATCTAAACATCGACCAGTTGCGCCTGTACGAGATGGTATGGAAGCGCACACTTGCGTGCCAGATGGCGCCAGCCCGATTCGATACCGTCAGTGTGGATATCCGGTTAAGCAGCGACGACACCCTGTTCCGCGCTTCCGGCCAGACCCTGGTGTTCCCCGGCTTTATCGGCGTCTACATGGAAGATGTGGATGATGCGGAGGAAGAAGACAGCGCCAAGCTGCCGCCCTTGGCTGAAGGCGATGTGCTGCCCGTGGACAAACTCTACGGTGAACAACACTTCACCCAGCCGCCACCGCGCTACTCTGAAGCCAGTCTGGTGAAAACGCTGGAAGAGTATGGCATCGGTCGCCCCTCCACTTACGCCGCTATCATCTCCACCTTACAGGCCAGAGAGTACGCCACACTCGACAAGAAGCGCTTCATGCCCACCGACGTTGGACGCGTGGTCATCAAGTTCCTCACCGAGCATTTCACGCGCTATGTGGACTACGGCTTTACGGCAAGTCTGGAAGATGAGTTGGATGAAGTATCCGAAGGCAAGCGCGACTGGATTCCAGTGCTGGACGAATTCTGGAAAAGCTTCTCCGCCCTTCTCAAAGAAAAAACCAACATTGACCGCCCGGTGGAGTTGATTGACGAAGCCTGCCCTGAATGTGGCAAGCCGCTTGCCAAAAAACTCAGTCGCTACGGCAGCTTCATCAGCTGCACCAATTACCCGGAGTGCAAATACAAACGCAGCCTCAGCGGCGAATCGCAAGACGACCCTGCTGCACGCATAGAGCTGGGCGTCTATCCCGACACCCAACAAGCCGTCTTGCTGCTGAAAGGCCCTTACGGCCACTATGTGCAACTGGGCGAAGTCATTGAAGGTGAAAAAACCAAACCGAAGCGTGTGTCCTGGCCGAAGGAAATACCCGTCGATCAAGCCGATCTCGCCCACGCGCTGAAACTGCTGTCGCTGCCGCGCGATCTCGGTGCCCACCCGGAGACAGGCAAGAAAGTCATCGTCAACATCGGTCGCTTCGGACCCTACATCGGCCACGACGGCAAATTCAAATCCATCCCGCGCAGCGACAGCATCTTCGATATCAGTCTGGATCGTGCCGTGGAACTCCTGGCGCAAGCCAAGACCGGCGGCAACACCGTATTGCGTACCCTGGGCGAACACCCGGATGACAAGGATCCCGTTGAAATCTGTAGCGGGCGCTACGGCCCCTACGCCCGTCACGGCAGGGTCAACGCCACGTTGCCCAAGGAGCTGACCCCCGAGGCGGTGACGCTGGAAGAAGCACTGGAACTGATTGCCGCCAAAGCAGCTAAGGGCGGGACAGGAAAAGCCAAAACAACAAGGAAGCCAGCGGCCAGCACAAAGGCCACCAAAACCAAAACATCGGCCAAACCCAAAACGAGCGTGAAGAAAGCGACCGCCAAGACAACAGTAAAGGCGAAAACGGCTACCAGGAAAGTCGCAGCCAAACCAGCCGCAAGGAAAACAGCCTGAATCCCGCCCCAGGATCGGCGTCGAATAAGCCATGCTTTCAAGCATTGAAAAAATCGAGCCTTTCGCAGAAGTTTGATACGATTGGCGGCGCAATGCGCTACGTCCTTCGGCCGGCTGGCCGTCGTATCAATCGCTTCACCGGGACGGGCTTATTGCGCATCCCGCAACAACCTGAAGCCATATCGAAGGAGCACTACAAATGATGAGACGCGCCCTGTTATTCCCTCTGGCTTTGTTGCTGACAGCGGGAATTTTTTCAGCCACAGCCTATGCCGAAAAAGCCGCAACAAAGAAGGAAGTGGCTAACATAACCGGGTTGATGATAACCGACAGGAAGCTTGGCAAAGGCGCGCAGGCAGTTGCCGGCAAGCAAGTGGCCGTGCATTACACCGGCTGGCTGTACGATGTATCCGCCAAGGACAATAAGGGGAAAAAGTTCGACAGCTCGCACGACCGCGGCAAACCTATCGAATTTCCGCTCGGCGCGGGGATGGTTATCGATGGGTGGGAACAGGGTCTCGCAGGCATGAAAGTGGGCGGGCAACGCACGTTGATCATCCCGCCGCATCTCGGCTATGGCGCGCAGGGCGCACCGGGGGCGATTCCGCCGAATGCGACGCTGATTTTCGATGTTGAATTGCTCGGTGTGAACTAGCGTTCAGGTGCAGAAAGTGGCGGCAAGATGATTATTTCTTGCCGTCGATATTGCGTAGCCAGTCCAAAGCACCACTCGGTTGCCACAGGTCGAAATGATCCATGCGGTAATACCACGCTTCATCCTTGCCGCCCATGCGGACCAAACCATCCCGTAATTTGGGTTGTTTCGGCTTGTCTGCCAGCAGCATTTTGGTGATTTCAGGATAATGTTTGCGCGCAGTTTTTAACGTATCTCGTGCGGACTGTTCCTGCTGATCCATGAACAACGCGAGCGCCGTACCGTACTGCATGGCAGCCATATCATCGGGATAAAGTGCCGCCAGGTTCAGCGCATCCTTGACGCGGTTCAAGCGCAAGTAGTCGTGGATCAGATGATCGCGCATTCCCTGGTTGTCGTTCGGGTTGAGCGTCAGCACTATCCACTCCGCCACACGCACCGCTTCTGCCGTGTTATGGGTGAGACGCAGCACGTCAACCAATCTTTGCAGCAGGCTCAAGGCGGGACGGTTTTCATGCCAGCCCCATTCCAGCTTGAGCTGATCTGCTTTGTAGCGGCTGAGGATCATGCGCAACAAGGCTTCGGCATGCCGCAGCACGGGCAGCAACATCACTTCCTCGAAGCCGTGCGAGACTCGCATATCTGCCACTGCTGCCAGCCAGTCATCGAGAATCTCGAAGCAATGGAAGGCAAGCGGATTGCGTTGCAGCCACTCGATGTCATCTTCCAGCCGTTCGGAAAATTCGGCCTGTGTTTCCCATTGCGCAATCAGGCTTTGCAGCTTCCTGTCCGGTATGAGCGGGCCCGCACTGTCTTTCAGCGGTTCAAGCGTGTAATGGCATTCAGGCGGCGGCAGATGCTCGATGAGGGCTACCAATCCTTGGCTGTCAGAACCAAAGTTTTTGGCGATGCCGGTCATGGCATCCGCGACCTCGCCCTGCGCCACGCCGCGCAGAAATTCGATCAACGGACCATGACTGGAATCCGGATCGCGCGCCAGCCGCGCCACCCAGAACTTGGCGCGTTCCGCTGCGCGCTGTTTGTCGCCCTGATTGAGCAGGATAATGATCTCCAGATGCGACAACGAAGGATCATTGGGAATCAGCCGCTGCAATTCCTGAAACAGCGTCCATGCTTCCGCATACTCGTTGCGGTCGGCCAGAATGCAGCAACGACGTTGCATCGCGGCGGCGCGCAGCCGCTTGTTCGGCACCGCCATGCCGCGTTCCAGAAGCTTTTTCTTCTTCAACGGATTGCCCAGCTCGTCGTAACAATCGAGCAGGCAATCGAAGGCAGGCTCCGCACGGTCATCCACCTTGCCCATATCCTCGAACAATCCCTCCAGCAATTTGGCGGCATCCTGCGCGCGTCCATCTTTCATCCATTCGCGCGCCACGTGTTCCAGCTCTTCCGGCGACAGATATTCGTAAGGCAGGCTGGCGCGCTGCTTTGCGGTCAGCGCATCCAGCACATATCGAAGCAGGCTCATGTTGGGAAATTGGTCGTGGAGGGTTTCCTCGCGCAGGCAACAATGCTTGTATTTCTTCCCGGAACCGCACGGACAGGGTGCATTGCGCTCCGGCTTTGGAATCAAGCGCGGACGGAAATGATTGCCCGGCAACGCCGTGCGGTTCCAGATATAGCGTGAAAAGAACCCCTTGAAGGAAAGCCGCGCCTCCGGTACAAGTTGCGCGAAAAAATTCGGGGAAACAGCTTCAGCGTAACGATTGAACCATTCGCAAAAAGCCGTATGGTCTTCGGTCTTCAGGATTTCTTCCACCGAGCGGCGTAGCAGAAATTCAAGATCATCATTCGCGAGTGGGGAGGGCATAACAGTACGCTCAGTAAAAAACGGTTCGCATTATACGGGTGGCAGCGTTGCCTGTTCCAGTCGCGCAAGCCACACCAGTGCTGTCTCGCGCGAGTCGCCGCACATCTCTGGCGCGGGTTGCAATCCCGCGCAGAAGGCCGGACGTTCAGGTCTTCCGAACACCGCGCAACGGTTGTCATTCAGTAGTTGGGCGCACCGTACGCCTGCAGGCTTGCCTTGTGGCATCCCCGGTAGCGGCGAGGTGATGGAGGGTGCAATGCAGCAGGCGCCGCACCTCGCACGACACTGCATTGTCATGCTTTGTGATAGACCTCTGCGCCCTGCTGCACGAACTCGATGGACTTCACCTGCATGCCTTTTGCCAGCGCTTCGGCTTCGGCGATGCCTTCCTGTGCAGCGAAGTCGCGCACGTCCTGGCTGATCTTCATCGAGCAGAAATGCGGGCCGCACATCGAGCAGAAGTGGGCGATCTTGGCGGACTCTTTCGGCAAGGTCTCGTCGTGGAATTCGCGCGCGCGGTCGGGGTCGAGGCCGAGGTTGAACTGGTCTTCCCAGCGGAATTCGAAGCGTGCCTTGCTCATCGCGTTGTCGCGGATCTGCGCGCCGGGGTGGCCCTTGGCGAGGTCGGCGGCGTGGGCGGCGATCTTGTAGGTGATGATGCCCTCCTTCACGTCGGCCTTGTTCGGCAAGCCGAGGTGCTCCTTCGGTGTGACGTAGCAGAGCATGGCGGTGCCGAACCAGCCGATCAGCGCCGCGCCGATGGCGCTGGTGATGTGGTCGTAACCGGGGGCGATGTCTTGTGTCAGAGGTCCCAGCGTGTAGAACGGCGCTTCATGGCACCACTTCAGTTGCAGGTCCATGTTCTCCTTGATCATGTGCATGGGCACATGGCCGGGGCCTTCGATCATCACCTGCACATCGTGCTTCCACGCGATTTCGGTCAGCTCGCCCAATGTCTTGAGTTCGGCCAGTTGCGCTTCGTCGTTGGCGTCATAAATCGAGCCGGGACGCAACCCGTCGCCGAGCGAGAAGGTCACGTCATACGCCTTCATGATTTCGCAAATCTCTTCGAAATGCGTGTAGAGGAAACTCTCTTTGTGATGCGCGAGGCACCACTTCGCCATGATGGAACCGCCGCGCGAGACGATGCCGGTCATGCGGTTCGCGGTCATCGGCACATAGCGCAACAGCACGCCGGCGTGGATGGTGAAGTAATCCACGCCCTGTTCGGCCTGCTCGATCAGCGTGTCGCGGAAGATCTCCCAGGTCAGGTCTTCGGCCTTGCCGTTGACCTTTTCCAGCGCCTGATAGATCGGCACGGTGCCGATGGGCACGGGCGAGTTGCGGATGATCCATTCGCGCGTCTCGTGGATGTTCTTGCCGGTGCTCAAGTCCATCACCGTGTCGCCGCCCCAGCGGATGGCCCAGGTCATCTTCTCGACTTCTTCCTGGATGCTGGAACCGAGCGCGGAGTTGCCGATGTTGGCGTTGATCTTCACCAGGAAGTTGCGGCCGATGATCATCGGCTCGCATTCCGGGTGGTTGATGTTGGCGGTGATCACCGCGCGGCCGGCGGCCACTTCGCTGCGCACGAACTCGGGCGTGATCTTCTTTGGCATCGCCTTGCCGAAATTCTCGCCCGGATGCTGCTTCAGCATCATCTCCGACATGCCGTCCACGCGCTGATTCTCGCGGATGGCGATGTATTCCATCTCCGGCGTGATGATGCCCTGGCGCGCGTAATGCATCTGCGTCACGTTCTTGCCCGGTTTGGCGCGGCGCGGGGTGTGCTTGAGGTTGAAGCGCATGTCGGCCAACGCCGGATCGTTCAGGCGCTGGCGACCGTATTCAGACGTGAGATGCGGCAGCGCCTCGGTGTCACCGCGCTCGGCGATCCAGCCCGCGCGCAGCTCGGCCAGGCCGGAACGGATGTCGATTTTCACTGCGTGATCGGTATAGGGGCCGGAGCAGTCGTACACATAGATTGGCGGGTTCACTTCCGCGCCCATGCTGGCCGGGGTCTCGTCCTGCGTGATCTCGCGCATCGGCACCTGAATGTCGGAACGCGAACCCTGCACATAGACCTTGCGCGAATTCGGCAACGGCTTCACGGCAGCTGCATCGACGTGGGCGGTAGTGGCGAGGAATTGAGGGTTGGCGTTCATTGTGATGCTCCAAAATTAGCGGGGAGCATCATCGGATGCTTCCCTACGACGGCATGACCCGTACAGGTTCAAAGGGTGTGTCTCACTGCCGATTGGCAGACCCCTAGCGAGGGACGCAAGGTACTGGAAAGGTGAGGAAAAGACAAGCTTTTATCCCCTTGGGGGAGGTGTTATGGATGATAGGGATTGGCCGAGAAAGGAAACAGTGTGTGCCCTACTCAATCAACGGTGAGCGCGCCCCTTAATCTCATCTCGCGTTCAATACACCAGATCATGGTCACCCACGCTCACAGGGATGATCTCTTCATCCTGAATCAGCAATGCCAGCGTGATGCGATATGAAAGATTGATGGAGACAGAGTGCAACCCTTGCAGTTTTCCGCTCAAGGCATGCAAACGTAACGATGGGTGATGCGGATTCAATTCCAGCAGTTGCAGCGTCTTGAGATATTGCTTTTCTAGTTCAGGATGACGCTTCAGGAAACGTGCGGCACGTTTTCCGTACTGTGCCGTGAAGATGAGTTGGAAACTCATGCGACAGATTTTTTTATGCGCTTCACATGGGCTGCTGCCGATTCTTTGACATAACGCCCGGCTGCCACATCGGCATGTGTCTCAGCGAGTGCCGCTTCCAGCTCGCATTCGCGCAGGTAGTGATAGTGCGCAATATCCATCACCACAAAGCGATCTTTGCCGCGTACCGAGACGATTGCTTCTGGGCGATCTGACAGCGCGGCTTCGATGGCGACAATTCCTCTTGTCTTTAGGTCGTTGGCAGTCAGGTTGGACATAGGGTGCTTTCTGCGTGTTGTTGTGAGTGCGGATGATAGTACGATATAAAGTGCGGTTTATCAACCGTTCAAAACCACGAAACCTGGAAATCGTGGTCCCAGATTGTCTAGGAATTGAGGGTTGGCGTTCATTGTGATGCTCCAAAATTAGCGGGAAGCATCGCCGGATGCTTCCCTACGACGGCATAACCCGTACACTGGGCTTGCGGTGCGATACGTTTGACCGTGGTATTCATGCGGCAACCCATTGGGCTGATTTGATGGCCGCATCGTAGAGAACGAACGTTCTGTCGTCAATGACGCCCTGCAGCTTGTTAAAGAGCTCAAATCGGACTAGCATTAGTCCACTTAATCGAAGTGAGGTGCATTATGCAAACCGTCAACATCCATGAAGCCAAGACTCAGTTTTCCCGTTTTGTTGACCAAGCGGAGGCAGGTGAGGAGATTGTGATTGCTCGCGCAGGTAAGCCCGTTGCGCGTTTGGTGGCATTGGAAAATTCAGCGCTTAAGCCGCGCAAGTTAGGATTGGGTAAAAAGCTATTTTCCTTTCCTGCAAAATTCGACAACTTGAATGCTGGCGATATTGTCGCCATGTTCGAACAAGGCAAGTAAGTGAGCGCGCATGTTTATCTGCTCGACACCAATGTGTTGCTCGCGGCGTTGCTTGCTCCAGAACGCTTGCTGCCAGAGGTGGTTGCGGGTTTAACGGACGCGTCCAATACGGTTTATTTCAGTGCGGCGAGTATCTGGGAAGTGGCCATAAAGCGTTCGTTGAATCGGGCTGATTTTGATTTTTCACCTGAGGATATTCATCGGCTGGCGTTGGATACGGGTTTTACTGAGTTGCGGGTGAAGGGGGAGGACTGCTACCCCTTAGTGAATTTACCTTGGCATCACCGCGATCCGTTTGATCGTTTGTTGATCGCGCAGGCGCAATCCTTGCCAGCCTATTTGCTTACGACTGATGTCGTGTTGAGCCAATACACTGAATTAGTTGTTCACCTGACCCTAAAGCCGTAAGCGCACACCACAAAGACAAAAGGCAAACACCTCTTGGCACTTTTCTGCTTACCTTCTTCGCAGATATAATCCAAAATTTTCCATTAGGGAAGGTCTGATTAAGTCGTCATCCCCGCGTAGGCGGGGATCCAGCTTGTTGAGATAACTGGGTTCCCGCCTTCGCGGGAACGACGAAGTGGACTTAATCAGAGATTCCTTAGGCTCAAAACTACGTCATTCTGGCAAAGACCGGAATCCAGAGGGTTAAAATTTCCCCCGTAAGGGGGCAACATCATGGTTTTGTCCGCTTCGGGGCTTGTATTTTATTGCTGGATACCGGTCTTCGCCGGTATGACGGCCTAATGGAAACCCTGGGATAAAAATGCCCGCCCCCACATAAAGCGGGCATCAGGTGTTTTGCTTGGTGACGCTTACTTCTTTTCGACCTGTCCCAACTTGCGCCAGGTCTCCAGCAGGGTATCCGGATTGAGCGACATGGTCTGGATGCCGATCTCCATCAGCCACTGCGCGAAGTCGAAGTGGTCCGACGGACCCTGGCCGCAGATGC
>Ga0210044_10006897_pt1 | contig 14752 bp, 16 predicted proteins | sample CryGey13umfilter_2_FD_183959 | JGI IMG/M metagenome (GOLD analysis project Ga0210044, IMG submission 183959) | Groundwater microbial communities from aquifer in Utah, USA - Crystal Geyser 4/9/14 3 um filter (SPAdes) (version 2) | ecosystem: Environmental > Aquatic > Deep subsurface >...
TTTATGAAAACCTTTTGTTCTCATCTTGTAAATCCACCGATATATGGTTGCTCTGTGAACGCCAAGATCAGAAGCAATCTTATCTGGATGGATATTGTTTTGCCAGAGGTGGTAACAAGAGCGAATTCTAGATATATTAGTCATTGTGGCGGGCGATTAAGTTATGTAGCAGACACTACATTGTATCGCTTGTCGCATTTTTATTGATTATATTCCGGCAGCAAGGTGCCTTGATTTAAGGATACAGGACTAGTCTGAGAAATCAATAGCTTCGGTTGGTGTTGCGGAAGAGTCTGATTTTGGACCTATGTAGGTAATAATCCAGACTTCACCGACTTTCTGTAATTCTGCATAGTTGATTTTGCCTAACAAGGCTTGGTTGGTGGTTACTTTTAGCGAAAATTCCACTGTTCCCGTACCGTTTGTATCGCCGACGGAAGTTATCGTTACCTTATCGACATTGTTCTTAAAAAGGTTTGCTAAGGTATCACCATTGCCCGCAGGAGCGTATAAATCCTTGTACAAGGTATCGGTAGTAAGATTCTTGACAGCAAGTTTATCGTCGTTGTCTAGCGCGGTATAAAAGTTCTTTACTGCCACTGCCTGAGGACTGTTTTGAACAGCTTTGCTTAAGAGAAGAAAGCCACCGACTCCGCAGACAGCACAAAGGGCAACTAGTCCAAAAAGAACCATAAGAATAATAACAATTGGATTCTTTTTCTTTTTAGAAGTTTCTTCACGCTTGACTACGGTTTCTGTTGCGGTCACTGTCTCTGTGGTTACCTCTGTCTTCGCGCCTTCGGTTGTTTCCGCAACGACTTTTGCGTCAGTCTTTAAAGTTTCATCGATTACTTGTTCTGCCATAAACTCAATCATAAAAAATTATTGTGTGATGGGAAATAGTACGCGAATTTTTGCAAAAAGGCAAAAATTCGCAAAGAATGGTAAAATATCGCAATGAAACGGCAAAAAGACCTAAGCGTCAACATTTTAGGTATCGAAACCACTTGTGACGAAACGTCACTTGCACTGGTGCAAGACGGAACAAAGATTATTCACGAAGTTACGATGTCGCAAGTTGCAAAACATGCACCGTATGGCGGTGTTGTGCCAGAACTTGGTGCTCGTGAGCATGTGAAAAATATTGAACAATTAGGGGGCAAATTCTTTGAAGACATTAAAGGGAATACCATTAGTGCAATTGCGGTTGCTTCAAAAGTTGGTCTACCTCCTGCAGTTCAAGTAGGCGAATCTTATGCACACGCATTGGCGCAAGCGTTGCAAGTTCCTTTAATTCCAATAAATCATGTTGTTGCGCATGTGTGTGGAATTTGGGTTGACGACTCGTTTATCGTAAAACCTACTTTTCCTTTTCTAGGTTTAATTGTTTCTGGCGGACATACTCAATTGATTGATTTTAGCTCTCCAACAGAATTCGATATTCTTGGCGAAACACTAGATGACGCAATTGGCGAAGCTTTTGATAAAGTAGCTTCCGTTTTAGGACTACCCTACCCTGGAGGCCCGGAAATCGAACGAGTTTCAGAAAAGGGTGACAGCCATGCGGTTACCTTGCCAATTCCTCTTGAACACGACGACAGCATGAACTTTAGTTTTGCAGGACTGAAAACCGCAGTTCGCACTTATGTGGAGAAGGAACTTCCTAAACAACACGAAACCTATAAAGAATTCTTTGTGGCAGATGTTGCCGCTTCTTTTCAGCGAGTAGCCTTTACGCATATTGCACAAAAAGCAGAAAAAGCTCTAAAGCAAACAGGATACAAACAATTAGTTGTCGGTGGTGGTGTTGCATCGAGTCAGCGATTAACGGACATTCTCTTCTCATATTTCGAGGAAAAAGAGATTAAGGTCGAGTTATTTGTGCCAAATCGCAAATATTGTACCGATAATGCTAGTGTTATTGCAGGATATGCGAGTAATTTATTAGAACAAGAATGAGCGAAGCTCGGATAAGGAAAATAATCCATTCGTATGCCTTGATATTTCGTTACCATTTTATGGATGAACTCATCTTGCAGCCGAACTATCTGATGACTTATACCTTGGATAGTGAATCCGGATTCTTTAATTGTGCGATGAATCTCAATGCTACGGAGACGCAACTAGATGCTGAGCTAATGCAAGTCGAGCGATATTACACGCTACGCCAAAAGATCCCCGTTATTGCTATTGAATCAAGTACCTCCTCTGTAAGGCTTGTGGAATTACTCGAATCGAAAGGCTATAAAAAGTCTCCTCCTGAAGAAACTTGCGTCATGTGGGCTCGAAAGTCTTCCTTTGCTGGGGGCAAATCGAAACAGGAGCTTGAATTTAGAATTGTCAAAGGATTTGATGATTTTCAAGATTATCTCGATACTGCTGCGAAAGGTTGGGAGGATGTTATGAACTATTCAAAGCATGCAGCATCACTTTCAAAGTTGTACCAACATCCACACGATGGAACTAAGATATTTCATATAGTTGGATACGTAAACAACACGCCTGTTTGTACATCAACGCTCGGAATTTATTTTGATATGGCGCACTTGATAAACTTATCGGTTGTTCCTTCCTGGAGAAAACGTGCTATTGCTTCAGAGATGATTTCCTATGCTTCACAAATTGCTTTGACAGAGAAAGCATCTGAAATTTATGTCTGCATTAATGAAACGGATAAGCATGGCACTGCCTTACTTCTTAAGAATCATTTTACCTCGGAAATAACTCAGTCAATGTATATTAAGCATGCAAATTGATCAATTTGAGGCGCGAAAGATTATTCGAGCCAACAACCTGCTTTGGCGATGCACTTTTTATGACGAATTTGTCACGTTACCCATGTACGATCTATGTTTTGTCCTTAATACTGATGCTCACTTCATGAATTGTGCAATGAATTTCGAATGCGAAGACTTAAAGGAATTTGAACAAGAACTTCATATTATCGAAGAATTTTATAAAATACGGAGAAAAGATAGTGGTATTTATTTATCACAGTTTGATCTTCCTCGAGGGTTGGAATTATTCTTACAAGAACGAGGGTATTCTGAGATTAAAGGCGAAGAAGGTGTTTTCTGGGGGCTAGATTATACCGATTTGAAGGAGATTAAATATGAAGGTCTACAAAATCTTGAAATCCGCGAGTGTCGAACAACAGATGAATTCGCACAGTATCTAATTGCATCGAAGGAGGGATACAATGATTTCGATTACACGCCTTTTGCAGCATCGCTTTCGAAAATGTTCAATACTCATGTTGACGGAATAACCCAATTGCATTTTGTCGGCTATGTTAACCGGCGTCCCGTAGCCTCGGGTACAATTGGTGTATTTTTTGATACTGCACTTTGGATTAACGCTGCAGTAATTCCCGAATATCGTAAGCGCGGAATTAATACCGCAATGATGGTGAGGGCAATAAAAGAAGCACATAAGCTCGGCGCAACGAAATTCTATTACTCTACCGATGTCGATAATGTAGGTTCAATCAAATCAGGGATAAACATTGGATTTACTGAAGTTATCAGGCAACGTATGTATAGTAAAGTGTCACGATAATAATATGAGGAATGTCAAGCTACTGTATATTATCAATGCCTTGTATTATTCATGGTTTTGGCTAGGGATTTGGGTGCTTTATTACCTAAAGTTTGGTGGTTTTTCGGTGGTTGGTTTACTTGAAGTGGTCATGATTGTGTCAACGATTATTTTTGAGATTCCGACGGGCGCAATTGGAGATTTATTAGGAAAGAAAAAAACGCTTATAATTGCTTGTTTTTTGGCAGGTGTTGCCCAAATATGGACAGGTGTATCCCCTTCAATTCTTCATCTAGTACTGGCTCTAGTGTTATTAAATTTTGGAGGCGCGTTGCGTTCAGGTACTTTCGAGGCCATGATTTATGATAGTTTGAAAGATGAGGGCAAAGAGAAGCAATATATGAGGGTTGTATCGAATATGGGTGCAGTACGCCTCGCGACACTTGCTGTGGTAAGTTTAGTCGGTGGAATCATGTATAAATATGGAAATGGATTGCCGTATATTGTTAATGGCATTACCTTTCTAATTGCTGCAGTTGTTGCTAGCTTTCTTACAGAACCTCGAATCGACTCAGAAAAATTCAACCTACGTAATTATATTAAGCAAAATGTGATTGGATTTAAACAGCTGTTTATAAATCATTACTCAGCTTTACGAACTATTGGTTTGCTCTTAGTTATGATGGTAACGCTTATTGTTTGGGAAGGAATAAACGATATATTGAGTGTCAAATATGGCTTTACTGCTACACAACTTGGTTTCCTTTCCTCCATTTTTGCGCTGGCAGGTGCGGGGGGTTCAGTCATTGCGGGCAAACTATCGGAAAAAGTTGATCATAACATTTTATATTTTGGTTCACTTGTTTTGTATATTCTCAGCATGCTAGTATCCCCATTCGTGGGTATGATTGTAGGTGGCGGTACTATACTGTTGCGAAATTTTGTTTCTCCACTACTAGATAATGAAACCTCTACGATAATTAACAATCAAGTCGAATCAAAATATCGTGCGACCGCGTTGTCCTCATTCTCGATGCTTACTAGTCTTCCTTATGCAATACTTATTTTTCCTATTACTGCCTCGATTGATAGATTCCCCGCAACTTGGGTTGCTTTTTCACTCGGTCTTTTCCTGATACTCGCGTTTGCCGTTAACCTTTTCGTATTTAAACGGAAGCAAATTCTTTCTCCGGATTAAACGTCACGTTAATATTCAAAAACTCATGAAGCATGGTCTTTAGAAACTCGATACGCTCGACATTGGTGAATAGCGAAAAGTCAGTTCCTTCCTTTGCTTTATGCTCGGTACAGTAAAAGCCCATAAAATTGAAGTTGCCTTGGTAAATGTTAGTGTTACAGATTTGGCACGATAGTGGGAAATCAACAATGTCGTAGAAACTTAAGATTTTCATGGAGAGTAAGAATAACCCTAATTGCGCACGTTCCACGTCTTTTGCTTCGTTCATTTCCAATAGCGATTGATATACCGAAAAAAAGAATTTTCGCTCGGGCAAATAATATGTGTGCTTTAAAATCGCTATAAGTATTTGGAACAGTACAATCGACGTCAAATCACTTTTAAGAAAGGAAAAAGATTCGACAATTTCCGATTCGGTTAGGTAATAATGGTGTCGCTTATAAAGTCTTGCTTTTAGGGCATTTCCGATGTCAAGAGCCCTACCCCGTTGACTGGTCTCGCGGTTACCACCTTTTACGACAATCGTTTGTTGCCCTTCGTAGGGGGACATGGCGAGAAAGGCGATATCGTCGGTATATTTACGAGAATCAAGGACAAGGAAAAGGCCACTAATATACTCACGCATGAAGGAGTTTCTCAAGATTAGTGTGAAAGGCTGCGGTTGTAAACGGTTTTGCAGAGTTCTTGATGGATTCCTTGTCGTAGAGGATTGTCTTGTGTTGATCGATTGCTTTGCGGAGTGCTTCAGGTGTCGCTTCCGCGAAAAGTACGCCATTGATGCCCTCTTTGATTATTTCAGCAGTCGCGCCAGCCCTTAATCCGATTACGGGGGTCCCTACAGCCAAGGATTCAATTTTTGTAATGCCAAAGTCTTCGTCGTTTAGCGAAAAAGATGTTGAAGCTGCAGCAAGTACTGCCATCTTTTTCGCTTCCTCAATATAATTGGTGAATATGATATTATCGAACTTTTCAACCTTGATTTGCAACGCTTTTATCTCAACTATTTGTCTTTTTGCTTTACTGCTTTTCTTCATTCTTGCTTTAAGTACTTTCAGATACGGCCCATCGCCCATAATGACTACGGTTTCCTTCAACTGCCCTTTTTCTGCTAAATCTAACAAAAGGTCAAGATTTTTATAGCTCTCAACACGCGACACGTGAGTAAAATACTCACCTAGTTCATTTTTCAGTTCACTATTCTCGTAGGAGGTTTTTAACAATGTGTCAGACACTGCTGGCGGATAAAGAACGTGCGATTTTCTGGCATAAAACGTGTTAATTCGGTTTGCGACTGCTTGTGATATAGCAAATATGGTTTTAGTTCGTTCTATGGCATCAATATCATAAATTTGCGACCGATAGCGCATGACATCGGTTATTAGAAACGGTGAGGTGATTTGTTTGAGAAAGCTTTTCGCATGACTTAAATTCCACAAAAAACGTGCAGGCGTGTTCATGTAGAGAATATGTTTGCCGTGAACAGGTGGAATAATTGAGTGCGCCAAAAAAGCCGTATAGCTAATGACTAAATCGTATTGCTGTAAATTGAAGGAATGCAACAGCTCTGGGAGCAAGAAATTCATAATCCGAAATATGATTGGCCGGAACCAGGTTACATAAGGTCCCAAATGAATGTGCTCTTTGCCAAATTTGTCGTGGAGGTTCCTAATATATTTTCTACTGTAAGAAGAATCAACAACAAAACCAAAATACAAATCCACGTTTGGTTTGAAATGTTCAGCCAATTCTAAAAGTGCTCGTTCTGCTCCACCGCCCAGTGCCGGCACGTAATCGTAAACAATTGTTGTTTTCATCTAGGAGATATGGACGGGGTTTATGTAAAGTGGTTCTAGAGATGTCGAAAGTACTGATGTCGAATCAACAAGTCCGCGAAATGTTACTGGATCCTCAATTATGTCAGCATACGTTCGATATTCATGTTGCGTCTTGATTGGTTCTTCTCCAATTGAAAGCAAATCCGGTGTTTTTGAGATTGCTTCCCACGTTCTGTAGAAGAATTCCTTTCCGTTTTGCGTTGCAGGTGACCAGTAGCCTTTGCTTTCTGCTAGCTTTTTAGACGCCAGTCTTGGCCAAGCCTTTAGATATATTGGGCCTTTGTGGTTTGTTGCCGCGCGAACCAAGTCAAAAGACGTGCAAGAGTGTATTTGTGCCGAAGTTACCAAACCCCCGTGCAAAAGTCCGAACGCATAGCTTATTCCTGTTCTAATACCAGAATATGATCCAGGTCCGCGATTAACAATAATGGCAGTTTCCGGTGTGATGGATAATTTAGCCATTGTTGCAAAAAATTCACCAAAATCGGAGACAGTCGTTGCGGCAAACGTTGTTCCAGCCAGATAGACCACTTTCATTGGGCGAAGAGCCAACTGAATGATTATGTAATTATTAGTTGAATGCATAATGGCGGTCTCCTGTATTAGTGATAGTTATGGATAAGGTTTTATGCGGCAGAGATTCTAGTTGTGATAATGCTTTTTCTGGCCACTCAATAAAAACAATATTTCTATCTTCTAGGTAATCCCAAAACCCTATTTGCTCTAGGGTTTTTTCCGCTTTGTCTGGGTCAACTCTGTATAAGTCACAATGAACTATCTTTCCCTTTCCTTTCCAATCACACGAATACTCCTGCAAAAACGTAAAAGTAGGGCTAGGAAGTCGTCTGGCGACACCGATTTCTTGAGCAAATTGGTTCACAAAATGGGTTTTACCCGCCCCAAGCTCACCTACTAAGAATAAAATGGTAGGTCTAGTATCTTTGGAGTACTGCGTTGTTACACCAATTGCATCTGATAACGTCATGAAGCATTATAGCGTATTCTCAGCTAACTACAGTGCATCGATCTTTACGGAAATAGTCTTCATGATTCTGTCACAAACTGGTATATATTGTGATTGAACAGAACAGTTTGCCATAAACGCGCCGCTTGTAACTTTTACTGCGGGAGTAAGACATGGTGGGGCAACTCCAAACTCAGCATCCTCACACCCGGCACTAATAAACATACCGCTTGTAGCATAAGCAATATGGAATGAATTCCCAAGGTCTTGCTTTGTAGTTACTCGAAACAGGTTCTCAATTGTCGAGGAAGTAATTGCAACTTTGGAGGTATACGTAGCTTTTGTATAATACTCGTAGGGGGAATACAACCACATATACGTTTTACTTCCGTTGCGAAGAAATATCTCATTCTTACCGACTGAAACTGTTGTTGTCGAAGGAATTTCAATCGTGAACTCAACTTTTGCCGGGCTAGCATTTTTTATGTCAACCTTAATTTTTTTCGTAACGTATCCAATCGTCGGTGTAGGTGTTGGAGTCGCGGTGACGGTTGGCAAGGGAGTCGAAGTCGCAGTTGGGGTGACGGGAAGGGTTGTTGGTGGAATCAAGGAAGTTGTAACGGTCACAATTGGAGTTGGCGTTGGCGTCATTAATCCGCCTTTATCGTTATTGTTTCCGGAACCTAGCATAAATGCTCCTACTCCTACTGCTAGTACAAGAAGAGAAGCTAGAACAATTTTTGCTGATGAACTCACGTTTATTTCATTAAAGTTATACGCCTAAGCGTACAGGTAAAACGGGTGACCTGTCAAAAAGTAACTATTCGGTAGCGTGAACACCACGGCTGTGAGGCCGTGGATGAGAACAATGTAGCGAACGAATATAGAGTCTCAAATTGCGTAGCAATTTTTGCTACGGAGTAGCAAGGCTGTAAGGCAGAGGATATCTATTTTGGTAGTTGTGGAATCTTTTCGAATGATCTTGGTGGCAACTTATGACCAATTTTCTCTTTTACAGTCAAAATATCTACCAGATTATAGCGTTCCATTTTCTTTAGTTCGCTCAGGCGCGCCGAAAGATAATTACCAAAACGCTTAAACGGTGTTGCAACTACGGATACATAGGTTTTTGGATACAATTCTAAAATTTTCTTAATCATTTCGGCATAATCACCATCGCAAGACACTATGACTAGGTGCAGTGGTTCTCTCGCTTGGATAATATCCGAGAAAATTTCGGTTGTTAAGAAAACATCAATATTCGATTTCATTGTTGTTTTCTCTTCGCGAACTTGTACCTTGTTCTTTACTTTACAGGCAGTGCAATCAAAGGTTTTGAAGATTGGTTTTGAAAGATAGCTCTTTCTTGATAGCAAGTGCATGGTAATACCGGCTTTCTCATAAGATGCAAATAACGCTTTCATATCGACATCTTCGGCATCTACTCCTTCAAAATACTTTACTGATCCCAAATGGTTGTATTTTTGTTTAATGTAGTCGTACAATTTAAGAAAATCAATTTCATAATTAGATTTTCGCAGCGCATTGCGGATATTACTGGCATCGATGTAGACAAATGTTTTCAGAGTTAGTAGTTCAAGCATAGTTGTATAGTACAACAGCTACTAACTAATAACTACTGGCAGCTAACTTCTAACTATTAACTACTAGTTAGAAGCTATAAGTTAGTAGCTAGTAAGGTTATTTTTTGGGTCCATGAAATTGTTTTGATAAATCCGATGTCGTGTGTTACCACAATAAGCCCTCCTTTGTATTGGTTGAGTGCAAAAGCGAGTTCGTCGACGCTTTCGGTATCAAGGTTGTTGGTCGGTTCGTCGAGTAGTAAGAGAGTGCGAGGTAAAACGGAAGCCATTGCTAGTGCCAATCTTGCCCGTTCTCCCCCGCTTAAGGTTCCGGCGACTCTATTTACCTGGTCCTCGATTGTGAACAGGAAATTGCCTAAAATCTTTCGAATTTCTTCATATTCCAACTGAGGTGCAAGTTGGGCGATGTGGGTTACCAGAGTAAAGGTTGGGTTAATCAGCGAATAATGTTGATCGATGTAAAGAGATTGTGATGGTAGTAACATTGAAGAATCGGATTTTAGGGAGTATTCGGGCTCCTTGTGAATTGCCTTGAGGAGTGAGGATTTACCCGTGCCATTTCGCCCATTGAGCAAGACTTTTTCCTCGTTGGTTACGCGCAAGGTAAAATCAGAAAACAGCTGTTTAGTTCCGGCTGTCAGTGTCGCTTTATTAATATCCACTAGTGCGTAAAGCTTGCTATCTGTTTCGCCAAGTTCGATGTTGAGGGTTTGAGTTTTTCGGAGCTGTTCTTTAATCGCTTTAATCTCTACCCTACTTTCACGTTCGGCTTGGCGTGCTTTTGCCATATCGTGAGTAGTGGATTTACCGGCTTTATCGGCAAAATAGCCTTGAACAATGCGCGGAACGCCTTTGCTTTTATACTTTGTTTGGTCGGCTTCCCTACGCATAATACGTTCAGAAACTTGTTGTTTTCTAGCCTTAGCTGCGTTAATTTCTTTTGTATTGACCCGCAGCTTGCGTTCGAGAACGTAAAGTTCGTGCGACTTTTGTTGCACAAAAGTCGCATAATTCCCTGTATATTTATGCAATTTCAAATCTCTCAATTCAAAAATCTTGGTAACTACGCTATCCAGCAAAAATGAGTCGTGCGACACAATTGCAAGCGACTTGGGATATGCTTTCAGCTCTTTTACAAGTCGCTCGGTTCCAACGATATCCAAGTGGTTTGTGGGTTCGTCTAGTAATAATAAATCTGGCGCAACCATTAAGCTAAGTGCCAAATGAAGCATGGTAAGCTCACCACCACTTAGTTGACCCATCAATTTCTCGCCAGTAATTTCGTAATAGTCAAAAAGCTTTTCGATTCGATGAAAGACATCCCAACCTTCGTCTAGTACCGATATTGCGTAGCTAACAACAGGAAGCAGTTTTTCTTCAGGTGTTAGAGATATTTCTTGCGGAACATAGAATGTGGTCGTGCGAACGTCAACATGCCCTCGTCTTGGCGGTCTTCTTTCCGAAAAAGTCTTTAGCAAAGTTGTTTTGCCAGAGCCGTTTTTTCCGACAATCCCGACTTTATCACCGTCTTGAATAGCAAATGAGGCATTACTTAATAACGTTTTGTTGCCTATTGCTAGATGGATGTCCTTTGCAAATACTAAGTACATGATTGAAGCGGTGGTGAATTAGCGAATTGACGAATTAGTGCCAGTTTGTTGGCTGGTCTATGTGTATTATACGCTACTTCGCGGATTCTTGCCTCTTTGCTATTGCGTCGTTAATGTCGCTAACCAAATGTGGACCTTCCATAATCATGCCGGTTATAAGCATTAATAAGTCAGCGCCCGCATCAAGTTTCTCAAGTGCGTCGGCCGGTGAGAGAATGCCACCAACACCAATTATAGTGAAACTCTGCCCCACATATTCTCTAGTCTTACGGATTAGGGTTGTGGATAATTCTCGGCAAGGTTTGCCACTTAAACCGCCACGAAATTCTTTGGGTGCCTCTTCCCTATAATCAAGCGAATTGTAGTCTTTATTTAAATTTCCGATGATAACTCCTTGCACCTGATATTGTAAGCATACATCGAGTAATTTTTTGAATTCGTCCCAAGGCTTATTAATAGGTAATTTCACATAAATAGGCTTCTCGTCGCGTATCTGACAAATTCTTGAAAGTAGAACAGTCAGTCTGCTTTCTTCTGCAAATGATTCACCTCCTTTTGCATTTGGGCAGGAAACATTTAGTGTGTAATAGTCTCCTACTTTACTTGCTAATAATTTTTTATAAGAACCGACGTAATCGGCATAACCGGCTTCATCGTCGATTAAGTTTACGTCGTTCGTTCTAGCTATACTTATACCAACAACGAAGTCTCTTGGAATATTGGACTGTTTTTGTTTAAGACGTTCGATAATGACGTCTACTCCTTCATTTTTCAATCCTTTCCAAATAATTAACGATTTTGACTTTATTGCTCTGCGCAGTCTAGGCTTTTCATTACCTTCGTATGCTCGAAGCGTTATTGACCCCACTTCTTCTCCACCAAACCCCATTGATTGAAGAATAGTTGGTAAATGCGCATTGTAATCGAAGCCTGCAGAAAGCAAAACTGGTGTTTTATAGATAATACCGTCTACCGTTTTACTTATATCCGTTCCTTTGTATCCATAAATCCCGCGAGTAATCGCTTTTGTGAAGGCGAACGATCCAAGAAATTCACCAAAACTAGTGAAATGGTTATGAACGACCTCGGGATCAATTAAATACAAAATTGGTTTGAGAAGATTTTTATACAGAAAAGCAAAAAGTTGTCTCATGAAGGAATTGTAGCACTATCAAGCAAATATGATACCATTCCAATAGATGCTGAGTCTGAAAGAAAAAATTGAGAAAATTAGTAAAGTATTTGACATACCAAAGGTTTGCTCTATTCCCGTTAATACCAAATATATTGCCAAGTATTATAAAGTTAATCAACTTGCGTATTCTCTCTTTCATACAGTTAGTAATCGCATCTATATGGGAGTTAGTCGAGATGGTGTTTATAAGTCAGATGACCTATTGGAAGCTGCACGTACGGTTGATTATTATATTCAAGAAACAAAAGCAGAAAAAGTGCTGGAATTAGCAACGGGGAGAGGTGCTAATTCCCTGTATGTAGCATCGATACATCCGAACATCAACTTTAGCGGTGTGGATATATCCGATGGCCAGTTATATTTTGCTCGTAAAGCGGCTCGTAAAGTTACTAATTATGTTCCAGAAATTGGTGATTATCATAATTTGGCTAAAGTTGAAGATAATTCAATAGATGTCTGTTTTGTTGTGGAAGCACTTTGCTACAGTATGAACAAGAAGAAAGTGTTGGCTGAGGTCAATCGTGTACTGAAGAAAGATGGTATTTTCATTATATTTGATGGGTATCGCAATAAAATTGAAGATGAATTGAGTTCAACAGAAACAACTGCGGTGAAATTAACCGAAGTTGGTATGGCGGTAGAAAGATTTGAAGAATACCAGAGCTTTCATAAAACAATAAGCGAAATGGCGTGGGAAATTATAAAAGAAGAAGATGTTTCAATGTTTGTGTTACCAACGATGAGAAGGTTCGAGAAACTAGCAAAAGGATTTTTCAAGTTCCCTTCAGTCGCACGGTTGCTTGCCAAGGTATTACCACCCGAATTTACGTATAACGCTATTTCTGGATATTTGATGCCATCGTTAATCGAAGAAGGCATTGCAAATTATACAATTACAATATTGCGAAAGAAGTAAGAGCTATTTCAGGTGATTCCCGCCAGTTACATAGATAATATTGCCGTTAAGGAATTTTCCGGGGTCCTCAACCAGTAGCTGAATTGTTTGAGCTACATCCTTCGAGGTGCAAATTCGTCCAAGAGGGTTATCTTTTGCAATTTGTGTAAAAAATTCGGGCGATCCGTTTTTCACCCAATATGGGAGGCTTGTTTCAACTTCGCTGGGACCAACCCCATTCGTGCGTATTTTATACTTTGCAAGATAGACTGCTATAGCTTTGATGAAAGAAACCGTTCCTCCATCTGCCGTGCAGGCACTTGGATCTTCGGGGTCAACGTTTTCGTAGAGACTTGACATAATGCAGATTACATTTGGGTTATCAGATTTTTTAAGAAAAGGAACAGCATATTTTGTACAAAGGAAATACCCATCTAATCGAGGATACAGTGTCTTTTTCCATTCATTAAACGTTAACGTTTCTAAGTTTCCGCCACACTCTGCACCAGCACTATTGACCAGAATGTCGAGTGTGTCTGTAGTTGCTGCAATACTTTTGTACAAAGACTGAACCGATGCTTCGTTTCCAGCATCCACCTGAATAAGAGTGGCACTCCATCCATTTTTCTTGATTTCGTCTAGGACCTGTTCGCCAAGTTCTTTATGCGTGTGGTAGGTAACAAAAACATGATAGCCAAGAGCGGCAAAATGTAGCGCTATGCCCTTGCCAATGCCTTGCGAAGAACCTGTGATGAGTATTGATTTCATGAGTTGATTGCAACACTCTTCGTTAATGGTTCCCAGAATGGGCGGAGCTCCTTTATGTAACCAAAAACATGATCAAGAACTTGGGGTGCTTCTTCATATTCCTTTAGGAGAAGCTTTTTGCAATCAAATACCTTTATTTGCTCAACTTCATTTTTGTCGAAACCGTAAGGTCCATCGGAAATGCCGGCGTAAAGATAGTAATATTCTGATTGGTTTGTATCTTGATACAAGCCTTTTCGCACGAAGGTTAGGTCGATAGATATTCCCATTTCTTCAGCAAGTTCTGATGCTGCACATTGTTCGATGGTTTGGCCCAATACTTGATGTCCTCCAGGCATGTCCCATTTACCTGGACCGCTCATTTTATTCCAACTACGTTGTTGAAGAATCACTTCTCCTTTTGAAGTAAATATCATTAAATGGGCAGCACGATGAAAACGCTTATTACTAGAGTGTGCTTCTTTTTTGATGATTTTGCCAATTTCTTCATCATCTTTATTAACTTCGGTAAGTACCTCATCTTCTGAAATATTTATTCCTCGGATAGCAACATCTAATTCCTTGGCAAGATTTTGATCTATGGAATAAATGTCGTCTGCGCTAGTAAACTCTTGATGAGTTACCCATTTGAAATCAATCATTTGAACGTTTGCTTTTGGTTCACCAGAAATGTAGTCAAAAACGTAGTAAATGTAGATTCCATTTGCTCGATTGTCCCACCCTTTGTCACTCACAACGGAAACCAGTTTTTTTAACGAAGCCGTAACACCAGGAACTTCATTAGCTAGAACTCGTAGTGCAGTTTCTTGTGGTGTTTCATCCCAATGCATCCTACTTCCTGGAAACATCCACTTGGGTTCCTTCGGATTTGTTAGAGAATCTTTGTGTCTTGCAATTAGAAGAAGTTCGCCTTTGCGAATGATTATGTCAACATTTAGTATTGGCGGAATTCGTGTCTTAAGTTCTTTGAGGTGTTGCTCTTTGGTAACGTTATAATCGAGAAGATTTCCCCGCAGCTGGCTGCGGTTGGAGTTGTTAGCACGGGAACCGTGCTAAGATCAAAGAATGGTGGAGCACATTAAAAAGAGTCATAACAAAACCCTGCTTTTGTACCACATGGGGTATCCTGTACGATACAGACGAAAA
>Ga0210044_10006898_pt1 | contig 14749 bp, 7 predicted proteins | sample CryGey13umfilter_2_FD_183959 | JGI IMG/M metagenome (GOLD analysis project Ga0210044, IMG submission 183959) | Groundwater microbial communities from aquifer in Utah, USA - Crystal Geyser 4/9/14 3 um filter (SPAdes) (version 2) | ecosystem: Environmental > Aquatic > Deep subsurface > Groundwater...
CTACTCTCCAGAGTATTTGCTGTCGTGGAAAGAGAAACTCCTTATGTTAATACAGTAAGATATTTTAAGTAAGAATGTTAAAAACTTATGAGAAAATTATTTGCTTTAACCATAGAATACAGGCAGGTTCATAACGTAACCCGCCATAACGTTGTAGCTATGCGCCGTTGCCGCTATTTATAATTGTTTTTGAATTGAAAATTAGTTTTCAAATTTACTGTTTCTTTTCCAACCGAAGCCGGAGCTGCGGCTATGGCGTATGAGCTGTTGTTGGCAGCTGGGCGTTCTTTTACTGGGTCGGGGCGGGCAAGCTTATTGACAAGTTTTCCCGAAAGTTTTCGGGATTGCGACAGGTTTTTTGAGCGACTTGGCAATGTGCTTGACTGCGAAGCTTGGGCATTTTCTTGTCCATAATGTCCGGTTAAAATTTACAGTTTTATGTTAAACTATTTCAGTCTAAGATATAATTAATTCAAGTCCGATACAAGGCTTGCTCACCGGATCAACATAACAGTCCCTTCAACAACCTTGCTTTCCATTGGCAGTTGTCCAAATTCTTCATAAACTATACGATAAACATATGCACTCATCATACATCGGCTACCTTTGTATGTTCCGTCCCAACCTTTATTGATATCGCTAGTTTCATATATCATCTGTCCCCATCGGTTGAAAATGCTCATGTGGTATCGGTTTACATAATCGTAACGTGGGATTGGTCCAAAGAAATCGTTCAACCCGTCACCATTTGGTGTAAAGGCATTTGGCATATAAAAAGGCATTCCTCCCCAGAGAATATGTACACCATCTGTTGATTTGCAGCCTTCATAGGATGTTACCAATACAGTGTATCTTCCAATGCTGTCTACAACTATTGATTCTGTAGTTTCTCCTGTGTTCCATATGTAGTTGTCAGCACCCCATCCTGCTTCGAGTAAGTAGCCGGGCTCGACCCAAAGGGTGTCGTATTCTGCAAATGCAATTTCAGGCGAAGGGGCTATGTTGATCTCGATGGTGTCTGTTTTTTGGCAATACATTGTGTCTAAAACTAATAGAGTGTATGTACCGGACTGATCAACATTTACAGCATTTAACTGTAAATTGTTGTTTTGTGATGTATATCCATTGGGTCCAAACCAGTTATAATTAACATTACCATTGTTTTCTGTAATGGTTGGCGTAATATCTATGGTATCACCTGTACACAAGTCTTCATTGGCTTGCATTTGTATTTTTGGGAGAGTGTAAATCCGAACTGTATCAACACGGCATACAGCATTAATAGTATCCATGCTCTGGTCGAAAAAGACACTTTCACCAGGGCCTGCTTCCCAGTATACAGGTGAAACTCCATCCACAAGTCCATCAAACACAAGCTCAGCCATTAGTGAATGATCAGGTAAGCTTAACGGTGATGTTCCCTGCCAGTTTAGATGTACTTCACCAAGGCTGTTTATTACACTCGCCTGAAACCCTGTTTCTAACTCCGGGTTAAGGTTAATATAACCTGCACAGTTTACTATATTAGTGTCGTAAGTGATTTTTGCCTCAAATGAATATACACCGCTGAAATGGGTGAGTTCTAAAGGGCTTACTACCGTGTTTCCAACACATGAGTTGCCAAATCCTGAAATAGCTTCAAGGATAGCTGTTGTATTGCGTGGGACGATAACATCAAAGGTGGTATCACAACCACTTTCGTCCCATACCTTGCAATTAAAGTTTCCGGCACTCAGGTTTTCAAACAAACCGTTATTGGTTTGTGGGTTGGTTCCATTATAAATTGAGTAATAAATATCTCCGCTTACAACTGTGGCTTCCAAAAATATGCTTCCGTCAGTTGAGAAATCATTTTCAGGTGTTACGATCTCGTTAGTTATCTCCACTCCTGAAATATTTTGGATAACAACAGGATTGTTAATATAGTAACCTTCACAGTAGTTTGTGTCTTTTATCATTACTTCATAAGAACCCTGGCTAAGGTTGGTAAATATTCCTCCATTGGCAAGGAAGTTTACTCCATCAATACTATAAGTTAGTATGTCTGGATTAAGGGCATCGGCATAAATTGTAAGGGTAGCAGTATCAAGGCTGCAATGGTCGTTAGTGAAATTAACAGAATCTATCTGTATGTTGCCATCGTCTTCAATTAAATAGGTTGCCATTGTAGACGAACACGGGCCATAAGCCACTACCAGGCTGTATGCTCCTGCTGAGAGGTTTAGCAGATCAATGTTAAAGCCAATGGTATCCCCCAATATATTCACCCAATAATACGCAAGGGGTGGCGTAGCGGTAAGCTGCAGCCCTGTTATGGAACCATTGTTTTGCCCACAGCCGGTATTTGTTATTACAAGGTTGGTTTCGTCCAATTGTGGCTGGGGATAAAGGCCTAAGTTGATGGTGTCACGGTTGGTGCAACCTTCGGCATTGGTTGCCCTTACCCAATAAGTACCTGTATCTGTAACGGTTATTTCCGGAGTGCTTGCCCATGTGTTCCACAAATAAGATGCTGCATTGCAGTTGGCAGTTAAGGTTATGGAAAAGCTGGTGTCGCAAACCAGGGTATCATTGCCCAATTGTGGTTGAGGCAATGGATGGATTATAACTTCCTGGGTAACTGTTTTCTCAAGCAATCCGGAATAAACAGTCAGGTCAACGAAAAAGGTTCCTGCATTGGAAAAAGTATATGAAGGGCTGAAAAGCGTAGAGGTATCATTGGGCATATTTGGAAAATCGTTGAATTTCCAAAAAACCGAATCTATACCATTTGTTTCTGTTATTTCAAATGAGGTTGCATCGCCTAAACAATTGTTTTGGGTACTAAAGGACGGGTCGTTTAGGTAGGACTGGATAAAAGAGGGTAATCCTTGGTTTGAATACCTTCCCCCTAAATAAACAGCATCCTGCTCAAAATTACAAGCCAGACCTAATTCGTTTGGTTGGTTAATTAGGCTTAAGTAAAGCGAGGTACCCAAACAACAATATATTTTCCCATCAGGCCCTAATTGCAACGCTCCGTTACCGGTAGTTACCTCTGCAATCAAGACTTCTGAATCTAATATGTCTTGGGGGCTGCCTGCATTTAAATTATACTGTAGTATAGAAGCACCAGATTCGGTATAGAGCTTTGAATTATCAGGTGAAAATTCAACTCCATAATTATTATCTATTTTATGTACAAGATTATCATCGGTAACGATGCCTGTTTCATTGTCAAAATTAGTCAAATCGAAAAAACTTCCAGAACCATATAATGCTGCACCTACTTTTTTACCATTTGGGGAAATCTTCATATACCCATTGTAAAGATTGAATACTGTACCAACCTGACTTATGACTGGTGTATGGTGAATACTATCAGTAGTTACAAGGTAGGCATAATAATAATCACTATAATACTTATGTGCTAGCACCCAAACATCCCTTCCATTGGCATGATTTACAGCACTTAAGTGAGTTGTAGTATTATCAAAGAGCCTAATCCCCTTTTTATCAACTATAACTCCTCCCAACCCACTATCCAGATTCATGTCAATTATCGAGTATTGAAAATGATATTGCCAAGCATTTGCGTCCCACATAAAATTAAAGAAATAATATAAATGGTCACTCCCTGGTTGAGGTACAATCATGGCTCCCTGTGAAGACCAGTAACCCATATTAAGGCCATTTTGCATGGGTACATGGTTTCTATTCCAGATAGTAACGCCATCCGAATACAAAAGTAATTGACCGGTACTATCGGCGATACTGGCAGAACCGGTTGCACCACTTCCACCAATAGTCATTTGACTATTGAGTAATGCAGAAGGTGGACTACCCTGGTTAAAGTCAACCCCTGCCTCAAAACCAAAATACCAGATGTTGGCCTCCTTACCCTGAGAATAAGATTTGAATGAGAGTAACAAAACAAAAAAAAGGAACAGTAAAGGAATAATTAATCCTGTACCTTTTGGTGGTAATAATTTGAACACATTATGTTTGTTGGCACTCATTATTTTTTTTAAGCTGATTTGTAAAAATATATAAAACCACATTTAAGGTGTAAAGAAATATAGATTTATTTTGTTATATTTTCATTATCTTATAAAACTTCCATCTACGTATCCGTATATTGGCTTCCGTTATCGTATAATAAATACCCCCCCCATAAAACTATATATACCAGTTAATCAGAGCTATAAGCACGCGGCACGTTTTTGGGTACTGAGTATATTCCTAAATATCTTTACAATTATTAATCCATTTTTTAACCAACAATTTACATTATGAAAAAATCATTTTTATTTATGTTAATAGGCCTAATTGGCCTGACAGGGTTTTCGCAAAGGTTTAAGGTAACTACTTATTACCAATTTGCTCAATACAAAAAACATTACAGCCATTCCATCGAAGGGGGCTTTGTGAACAACCAGCCCCGGCAGTTTGTTGTTGGAAATGAAACAGACTGGGGTGTAAATAGCTTTGTTATTAATGGGCATTTAATAGACGGGGCTAATTTCATAACAGGAAAGAAACCAACCGTGGCTGCCCCTGAAAACATCCAATTGACTGATTTCACTATCTATCCCACAGAGGACTATCAATATGGTGCAGGTACCGGGGTGTATTATCCATTGGGTATATCAGGCATGGGCTATCCGTTTTTAGGTATTTATGATAAGGCCACCATGGCATTGATAAGTATTGAATATTTCGACCTAAGTTATCCGGGCATACAAGACCCTGCCAATGCCATAGGTTTGAGGATTGTTTATTCCAGGGAGGCCAAGGCATTTTATATTTCGGGTGTTATGGCCGATCAGCTTTTTGCGGATATCAACATGAACAATATCCAGGGCAAGTCGAAAGCGTTCATAATGAAGATTGATGCCCTGGGATTGAACAATACACAAGTATTGGTGTTTGACCCTGATAACCTGCCCGACCCTCATGACCCTTTGATTTGTGTAGTTACTGATCTGGAAATTTCATCTGATGAAAGCGAAATTGCCTTTACCGGCATGATGACCAAAGAACAAGATTTTAGTGGGTACTATCACCCAATGGTTGGCCTAATTGATATGAACCTCAACTTGCAATGGTGCAAGGTTTACAATTTCCCCGGAGTAGACAGATATTCAGGTGTAGATGTGGAATATAACACTACAAATGATAATTTGTTTGTTTTACTCAATTCGTCACGATACCCATTTGCAATGATGGAACTGAACAACAACGGTACCATCAATCAGCAGCCTGTAAAATACGAATTCAGTGATCCATTATCAATTGCACTCGGTAGTACCAGAGCACATAAGATGCATTATAACAGCGGTGCAATAATGATAACAGGCAATTGCTTTGTTGATGGGGCAACTTCAGATCAATTGCTGTTTAGCTACAATATTCCGACAGCCTCAAATTTGATTTCGGGCAATAATACTTTTAATTCCTATTCACGTGAACTTGTTCCCCTGGGCAGTCAGAAAGCTGTTACAGGCTACTGGGCTCCCGAAAACTCCATCTTTCAGGATAACAACCTTTCAATTGTCGGGATTTTTAACAACAACAACCAAACCTTTGGGTACACCCTGATACAAGTAAACGGTTTTGTAAACGAACCAGGCTGCCTTGAAACGGGAGATGTAGAATTAAGTACTTTTAATACAGAGTTGGTAGATTGGGAAGCACATATAGTGTATTGTAATAGAGCGGATTTTTCAGCATCAAGTCCGGATGATCCACCAATATATACGCAGGAATGTCCCACCCCTAATAAATCAGCGTTTGCATTGGGAGATGACATAAATAACAATAGTAACTATTGGCAATTTAAGGGAATGGATGCACAAGGAATCCATGCAGTATTGGTTTCAGAAAACAGTAATACGGTTTACAATGTGAATGTTTATGATGTTGTGGGAAGGAAAATATTTTCTTCCACCTACAAAGTGAGCGAGGGGCAAAAGGAAATTTACCTTGAGTTTGCCACAAAAGCCGAAATGTACATTATCAGCGTTAGCAACGGTAGCCAAACAGAAACTTTGAAGGTTATGGGCAACCGTTAAAACAGAAATTGGTTTTGTTCTTTACATGCAGAGTCCAATTTTAGTCTGTAACATTTAACAAACAAATATTCACAAACCCATTGGTTTTAGACTGGTGGGTTTGTTTTTTTCATTTTTAGTCTGTTTGTGGATGAAATAAAGTCCGTTTGATATCCTTATCAAGCCGGGTATTTTTGTTTTACTTTCCGAAAGTTGCAAGTAACATGTTTTGTTCTAAAAGTCTGAGTTGTTTTATGAGCGCAGGCAAAGATTTAAGCTTTTTTGGTTTTTTGTGTTGGCTATGTGTGTAAGAGAAAAACCGAAAGTGCTTAAATGCTCGGTGGGTCATCGCATTGCTGCCAACGGTTTGAATATGCGTAGTGTGGAATTTTGAAACAATTCTCTTTCAGGTATGTACAGAATTCCATTTGACAAACAAATGTTGAATTGAATACTACACCCCACATTACGTATATTTTTTGTTGGCAACTGGGCGTTTTCTTTCCGTGCGGTTGGGCGGGCATACTTATTGACAAGTTTTGGCTTGAGCAGTGGGCTTTTCGCGCGACTTGGCAATGTGTATGGCTGCGAAGGGTGGGTATTTTATTCTATAATTTATTTAATGGGGTATCCAGTCAACACCCGTGATTTTTATTAATAATTTCATCGTATGTCACAGGCTCTGCAATTACAGCCTGCTCAAGTAACCGCATAAATAGTAAGCTTCTACTATTTGATGTTCTCCTGTTGTACCTAAAAACATATTCATCTAAGTAATAACCCAATTTATTTTTATTCAAATAGCTTTGATGTGTTCCAAGTAGCCATCTTTTTAGCAATGAAGCCACTCGATGGACATTAGGCAGTATTTCCTCATCTTCTTCATTTACTGTTGACTTTTGTATTTTATGCGAATAACCCAGTTCTTCTAATTCGGAATAACTAGGCCATCCATCGGTAATAATGGTTGACGATAGTTTGACATTTCTTTCAATAAAGGCTTTCAGACTATTGGCTGATGCGTCCGGAATTTTTTCCAATCTAACCCTGCCAGTTTTTCGTCCTTTGACTTCAACAGCTACAGCAACTATGCTTTTCCCTTCTGCCCCTCGGCCACGTTTCCCTGGAGTTTTGCCACCAACAAAGACTTCGTCTACTTCAACAGCGCCCTCTAACTTGCTTCTGCCGCTTAGCACCATTAATCGTCTGAACTTATGCAACCAAGTCCATGCAGTCTGATAGCTTCCTAATCCAAGTACTTTTTGCAATCCCTTTGCACTGACACCATTCTTTTGTGCAACCATCCACCAAATGGCATTAAACCAAATCAGCAAGGGCTTAGTAACCTGAGTTCGATGTAAGAAAACCGAGTTATTATAAAAACATAAGGATAGTTTTTGTATATTTAATGAGTTGAATACCAAATAAATACAAAAACAATATCCTTATGAATAGTAATGCAAATTTAGTTGAAATTTTCTATCAGGCAGACGAATTCTGCAAAGAACTCTACAAAGTAATGGAGGACCATACAATAGAACAAAACAGTAGTAAGAAGCGAAGAAAAAGAAAATTCAAACTTAACGATGCAGAAGTTATAACCATTCTGATTGCCTTTCATCTTGGTGGATACCGTAACCTTAAATTCTTTTATATCAATTATGTACAAAAACATTTAACAGAGTATTTTCCTGAAACAGTGTCGTATAACCGTTTTGTTGAGCTGCAACAAAAAGCACTATTGCCATTGGTTATGTTTTTAAAGATGTCCAGACTTGGGCAGAGTACAGGAATATCATTTATTGATTCAACACCCATTCGTGTTTGCAAAAACAAAAGAATTTTCAATCATAAAGTATTTGATGGGATTGCCCAAAGGGGTAAGTCAACCATGGGATATTTCTTTGGTTTTAAGTTACATATAGTGATAAATGACAAAGGTGAAATTATTGAATTTGTATTAACTCCTGGAAATGTGGATGACAGGGAACCCCTAAAAGATGCAAACTTCATCAAAAAAATATACGGAAAACTATTTGCTGACAAGGGTTATGTTTCAAAACCTCTGTTTGAGAACCTCTTTTTCAATGGAATACAATTGATAACAGGGATTAGGAACAATATGAAAAACCAATTAATGAATATGCACGACAAAATCATGCTACGAAAACGCTCTATAATTGAAACAATTAATGATGAACTTAAAAATATCTGCCAAATTGAGCACTCAAGGCACAGAGGTTTTGCAAACTTCCTTACCAATATAATCTCTGGTCTTATTGCATACTCTTTTCTTCCTAAAAAACCTGCAATTAAATATGAAAGAGAAGTGTCACATGGCCAATTGTCTCTTATTTAAGATGTTGCTTATGTCGAACTCAGGTTAGTACTTTTATGAAACATTGTATTATTTGTCACTGTAGTTTCTTTATGACAATCAGAACATTCAAACCGTCCTTTGTTCTTTTTCCAGAATCGAATTGAGCCACATTGGGTGCATTCAAATCCATTTGGCCATCTCAATGATATCAAGTAATCAATGCAGGCTTGTTCCGAATTAAACATTTCTTCAAATTCCATTTGGTCTGCCGGATATTTCATCCCATAAAGATAAAACTTTACGGGAGATGATTAGATACCCCATATTTATTTTTTCTTGAAGTCAATAAAGAGTCTGTAAAGGAAAAATAGTGCCCCACGTTTTTTTGCGGAGCACTATTTTTAAAAAGTCTATTTGTTATTAATTATCAGTTTTCTTTGGTCAATTGTGTTGTTATTAACCTTTAAACTATAAATATAAAGTCCTGTTTTAATATTACGAGTATCCCAGGTTGTTTGCCCGAAGGGACGGTCAACTTCAATTGTTTTTACAGGCTTGCCTGAAATATCAACAATTTCAATATTAGCGGATTCAACCTGGTAAGGTAAAGTGTATTCAAATGTTACCCAAGTACTTGCAGGATTCGGAAACGCTTCGATAAAGTGGTCTTCCTTCCTTGTTTTTATCCACTTATTATCGTTGTTGTCAACAATCTTCGACTGCTTCATATTTGGTTCGTCAGGAAGTTCAGGAAGCATAAAATATGAATACCCGTAACCAAAGTTTAGAATGCTTTGTGCCTGGGCTCCTGCTATAAAATTGCTTGTGTCGGCAATTTCAACCAATTCCAGAACTTCAAGACTGTCTAGTTGCAAAATGTTTCTACCTTGTTGCTGTGCTGTAATAAGTACGTCCTTTAAGTCGTAGAAATAGTTGTATTCTGTTAGTTGGTCATCTGTCAGATTAAAATTGTCGGGAATATCAGTTAAATAACTCATTGCAGCATTAAGGCTGTCCTGTGCCATATAACTATCAACAATTTCGTAAGCACTATTGAGACTTTCCTTGTTTCCCAGCCAAAGTCTTAAAGAATCGTACTTAATGCCAGTAGTATCCAATACAATGTCACGAATTAAATAATTACATGCTTCGCCCCAAAGCCTCACATAACCTGCCATTTCATTCTGGAGTACACTTTTATAAGTATCTTCATCTGCACCTTCCCTTAAATCATCAACCATATAAGTTGGCATAGGGTCTTCTTTGGTTTCAAGATAATCAAGAAACTCTTCATCTCTCATTTCTTCTGGGTTTGCTATGCATATTTCAAACATTATTGTATGAGGCAAAACGTCTGTTTTGTCCGCGGCCGCATATAAAACTTCCTTAGAAAGATGAGGAGAATCATCAAGCAATTGAGCACGCAATTCCCATGTTTCGTCAGGCCAGGCTGTTTCAATATCAAGAACTGTTGCAGGTGTACTACCACCATCTTTTAAATCCTCAAACAGATATTTTGTATTATCGTATTCTGCTTTATTGAAATAATACTGTTGACGGTAAAAACCCTTTTCGGCTGCTGTTAACTTAATGTGTGAAGTTGGACCAAATACATCAGCACAACTGTTTTGTGGAGCAGTTTCAGGATAAAGGTTAATGAAATTCTCAGGATTTTCATTGTTTCCATTGTAGTAAAAGTAATTGATTGCAGTTTTTCCATCGTTGAAAAAATCACTTCCTAATGGTGTTAAGTTGTGGCAAAAAGTATTTCCTGCAGCGATTTCTTCTGTACCCTGATATGATGCAATACCATCTCCACTATGTACAAAGAAATCGTATTTGACATTTGAAACATTGGTATTGCACTGGAAATTTAATCCTATTTCCGGCCAATCAGGATTATTATTGTTTCCGGAAACTGTATTTGCATAGCCCATTTGATTGAAATCATTCTTAAATATTGCATTAAAATCTGTACCTGTATTATAATTCCAGATTCCGGTATAGAAATCCAAGTCAGAAGGCAAGTTGGCGTGTGGAGCAAAATCGTTTTGATTAATAGTAAGCCCCGTAGCACCATAATTAATAATTCCGAAAGGAGGATAATAGGGAGCAGAAGTTTCTTTTGTGCCAACCTCAAAATCACTTCGTATTATACTGGCATTATCATTTGCAACATTTAAGTTGCCCCAAAGGTTATTTACAAAATCTGTTCGGTCGATTACATATGAACTTGAAGTAGTACTTTGTGTGGCATAAACCCCTATATTTAGACCGGTAAACGATGACCTTTCAATATTTGTAGCAGGACATGTCCAACAGTCATATAAATAATCGTTACAAATTGGTAGCACATAAAAATTGGCATCTATTGTCCAAATACCAACGGATTGAGAGAATTGTGGGTAGTATTCAGTTCTTGCATCTTCAAAATCACAATCATAAAACCTTACCCCATCTACTTTATACATACTAACAAACGTATGGAAAGGACGATTAAAAAGGCCGTCAAAATCAGAAGTTGTTTCAAAAGTACAGTTCCTGAACATGCTTTGGTTTGGTCTGTGTTCTCCCGTCGCAGGGTCAAAATTCTGGTAATTGATGAATTGAACAGCACGACGGTTATTTCTAAAAGTTGCACCATTAGCATTGATTATACCACCTGTTTGATCCCAATGTTCGGGGTTCCATGGCTGTATTGCCTCCCATGCGTTCTCAATTACTGCATCATTTTTGAGTTCCACATATCCTTGCTGGTAATTGCCATTCGCGTCTTTGTATTGGTGGGCAGAGGAGTTGCCCCAGACTTGGATGCCTTGCCAGGGTTCGCCACACGAATTAGTCAATCGACCTCCATTTAAAATTAGTTTGGCTCCAGGTTTAACTATTAATTTACTTTCACCTACAAACGACACATCTGATGTAATCGTTAAATCTGCACCTGGCTGTACAATTAGGTTACCCTGAATGTGCTTTTTAGTGTTCCAAACCGTATTTGGCTGAGTGATCTCTTTGGAGAATGACTCAGAATAAACACACTCTTTTTTGTATTCCCCTGTGTTTTGGGAATTTGCCCTATAACTTCCCCATTCAATTTTATTAGCATCACCTGTGGTTTTCCAAATATGTGTTGCTGCCCCGACATCACTTATGATAATCTCGTTGAAGCCATCATTGTCAATGTCAGATATCACTGGCGTACCTGCAAATCCATTACTATTCTTTGAACTTAACCTCCATCCAACACATTCTGAACCATCAGGATTAAAAGCATAAATTCTGTCGTTTGAAGCAACTACTATTATTTCTATATCATTATCATTATCAATGTCTGCAAGTATAGGAGAGTTTCTTCCAAAATCCAACTCTTCAATTGGAATAGGAAATCCTGGTAGGTTATTGCCTAAATTGTCAAATAGAAAAACATTATTTTTATCTGCAATTGCAACTTCTAAAACCCCATCATTATTAATGTCTCCTACAGCAGGTTGAGGTGTTAACATATCTTTTTCACTCCCAGATAAAATACTAAGAGTTATCTGTCCATTCCATTTTCCCTGAACAAAAGATCCATCAATATTAAATGCATATAATGCACCTGAAAAGCCATTCTTGCCAGTTAGTAATATTTCGTATTCTCCATCGTTGTCAATATCAGCAATTACAGGATTTGCATCCAAACGATGAGAGGTGCTGGTGTAGATAGGATTAATATTATTAAAGTCCGTAAGGTCGGCATTCAAAATATACAATTCATTAGGGTCTAGAGTACCTATTACAATTTCTTTTAGTCCATCGAAATTCAAGTCGGCAACACCAAGATACCCGAAGGAATACCACTTATTGCCTATTTGTCTTTCATTTAAAAGAGCCCCTGATCCATCAAAAACTTTGATAATTTGTCTTTCCTGATTTGTAATTATCTCTAATGTTCCATTTCCATCTAGGTCTGCTAAAACTGGTGATGATAGGGCACGGTGGCCCAAATCTTTTGGAACACCATTCCATAAAGGGTCAGGATGATTTACAGGTTCTTCAATATCAATTGTTTTGAACCCGAAAAGATATCCTCTCGTTTGCGCATAATAACTTCCATATGTTGACACAAACACTTCAGCATTTCCATCATTATCAATATCACCAATTGCAGGCTCTGACCACAATTCACCTCCATCAGTGCTACCATTTAATTCAGGTAAAACAACAGGAGCAAATCCTGAAATGGAAGTCTCATTTCCATCAATATTATAAAGTTCCTGACCTGATTCATAAAAACCCATTAACATACCGTCACTCATTGAACAAAAGGCAGGAAAAATCTCATTGGTGGAGTTGCCATCAACATCACTAACTGATACAGATGTATGACTGGTATTTGCAACATTATTGTTTGGGCTTAATGGATAAATTGCATGAACATCTAATGAAGTCCAGGCTTTGTGTATGTCAAGTTGGTCCATATCTCTTTCATTACCTGTTGTTGAAATAATACTTATCTTGTAATAATATTCAGAGAGTTCATCAACATAAGGGTCGAAATAAATTGATGACCCGGAAACAATAAAGTCATTAATTTTTTCGTAAGTCCCATTTTCATTTTCACTTCGATATATATTGTATCCTTTTATACCGGTTTCTTCATCCCAAAACAAAGTTATTTCTTCCTTACCTGAGGAAAAATCGAAACCTCCTATCTTATCAGGTATTGGTTCGCAAAAGTTTAATTACAAATTCATTTGTTTTGCCAAATTCATCTGTTACTGTTAGTTTAAACAAAAGTTCTTCACCTGAATAATTTGGACCAACTTCAAACTCAAATGCTTGTGCATTGGTTTCTGATTCAAAAACATCAATATCATTGTAGGGTTGAGTGCCTGTATTAATTATTGCTATGTCATTATTTAACTCGGTGGACAATGTACCTGACAAGTCATTAGCGCTAACTACACCAAAATTTTCAAGTTTTATGAATGCTTCCACGATATCACCAGGATTAAAAGTGTTAGATTTTGAGCCGTTTACTAAAACATCTCTATCCACATTTTCCAATTCTGCGCTTTTAATATTAAAAAAGAAACCATCCGAGAAATTGCCCTCAAGGGATGATATTTCAAATTCAAATGGTATTGCTTTCCCATTGAACCCATCTTCAGCATTTGTTGTAAATGTATAATTAACAGTTGAATTACCTGTTTGAACGGCAGGAATATCAGGAAATGCAGAATAATCCTGTAAGATTGTTGTATTTGCATCAGGTGATGATAATAGACCTGAAATACTTGTAGCATTGTTTGCACCTGAATTGCTGAGTTCAATACTTAAATCAACAGTTTCTCCAGGTTCCATAAAACCATTACCATTCTCATCAATAATGGTTGTGTTGCTTATATAGAGATGTGGATCTGTGCTTTGAGATACATTAATTATTGCTTCATAGGGTTCAGCATTATGGCAGGTAATGGTCAGTTTCATTTCGCCAGGTGTATCAGGAGTTATGTTAAAGGACTCATTTCCCGTTTGGGATTCAGCAAAAGCGTACACTTCTTCCTCTTTAAAAAGGCATATCTTAATTATCTCACCAGTGGGATAACCATTAACAGTTACATTAAAGTCAGTTGTTCCTGTTTCAATACCTGCAAGATGTGTTACACTTAGGTTTACCGGAACGTCATTATAAACAGAAAGTTCCGGATCTCCTAGTAAGTTTACAACTTTATATTGATAGTCAGTATTATAACTATTAAGAGCAGCGTAGTTTTTAGTATTACCAATATTGTAAATATTTGATGTATAGATTGAATTAAAAAAGTTCTCATTGAAACTGTAACTTGCCTTTGCTTCATAGTCTACAGAAGATCCAACGAAAGCCACACCTCCATTTGGTGCATTTATCCACTGTTCAGATATATAATAATCATTTGCAATTGGTACTGTTTCGCAGCCTCCGGAAACAAAAATGCCATATTTATTTGTTGTATTTAAATTCTGAAAGTCATAGGGACGGAGGCCTTGAGTACTATTAGTTACAGCGCACAGCCCTAAACCTAAAGGCCCTGAATGTTCAAAGTGATTTATAATTCCATATCGTTGGTTTAACTGGTTTATTACGGCCGAATGCTCAAGATATTCATCATTTATCTCAACATGGTTTGTTGTACACCCGTTTGGGTCAGTTGGATAATATGCCGGACAATAGTCTGGGTGAACATTTAACCAGTCATCATAATCTTCAAACATTGCAAACATTTCGGATTCTGTATGATGAGTTTGAACTATTTCAAATGAGTGTTTCAGACCGTTTTTGGGATAAACATTATTCCAGTTTACTTCAAACGTTATTCCTTGCAAATTAAGGTGCTTATTAAGCCATGCCCCATCGGGTACACTTTCGGCAAAG
>Ga0210044_10006901_pt1 | contig 14743 bp, 18 predicted proteins | sample CryGey13umfilter_2_FD_183959 | JGI IMG/M metagenome (GOLD analysis project Ga0210044, IMG submission 183959) | Groundwater microbial communities from aquifer in Utah, USA - Crystal Geyser 4/9/14 3 um filter (SPAdes) (version 2) | ecosystem: Environmental > Aquatic > Deep subsurface >...
ATTGCAAAGAAATTCTATTGTTGATGTTTTCTCTGATGCGATATTGATGAATTTAATAAAATCAATTCCAACCAACTATAATTCACATGAAATTAGTTAGGGGACGTATATTTACAATCACCTAAAATTATTTTTAAAAAAACTTTCAGAAAGCGAATCTACACGATTCAATGAAATAAAAAAAGCCATACCACTGATTAGTAATACTGTACTATCTGAAAGACTACGTGATCTTGAAGTACATGGTCTGATTACAAAAAAATTTATGCTCAAGTACCTATACATGTAGAATACAGCATAACAAAGCAAACACATGATCTTGGAAAAATTTTGAAACATCTTGATAGTTGGGTTGTCCAATGGCGAAAAAAAAAATCCAAAAAGAAATGAGAAACAAACTATCTTGCAGTTAGATATTTTATAAATTCCAAATTCGGAAAATGTTTTTATCTCGACAAGTGTATTGTATAACCTTGTCAAATACTAGTGATGAATCTGAGATTTCAATCTGTGATATTATGAAAAACAGAACATCTGAGATAGTTAAAAAAATGGAATGCCAGCTTCCGTTAAATGTCCAACAATATTCTGATCTTTATACGGCATATCTTCACTCAATTGATGATATGTTTGGTACATGTTATATCTTACAAAAAGAGTTTTTTGACAAGTTAGGTATTTCTCAAGAGGCTTTAAGGAATTTTGACAAGTATCTAGAATCGATAAGTAAGTCATACCAAGATTGGATTGATCTGAGTTCTAAATATGGGCATGACTATGTACAGACTAGATTATCCATGATAAAATCATCTGATCAATTTATTCACATGGCAATGGGTTCGTATGCAAAAATGTTGGCAAAATTCAATGAGATGTGTGATTCAAACACAAGAAAACTTGTTAAATAACATATAGTGAAATCATTAAATGGTAAAACCAAAAATTCTTGCATTTGCAGGAAGTACTCGCACTGACTCTTTTAATAAAAAATTAATCAAAATAGCATCTATTGGAGCAAGAGAAGCAGATGCTGATGTAACTATAATTGATCTACGTGATTTTCAAATGCCAATTTATGATGGAGATTTAGAAATAAAAGATGGACTACCATCTAGTGCACGTAAATTAAAAGACATAATGCTTGCTCATCACGGATTACTTATTTCATCTCCAGAGTACAACAGTTCAATTTCTGGCGTTCTCAAAAATACCATTGATTGGGTATCACGGCAAAGTGATGGTGAATTACCATTGGCTTGTTTTAAAGATAAAGTGGCAGGACTGATGAGTGCATCACCTGGTGGATTAGGTGGACTACGAGGATTGGTTCACGTTCGTGCAATTCTTGAAAATATAGGCGTAATGGTAATTCCAAATCAAGTAGCAATATCAAAAGCCCATGAAGCTTTCAATTTGGATGGAACTATGAAAGATCAAAAACAGGAGCAACAAGTAAAAAAGATTGGTACTGACCTTGCTCAAATGTTGTTGAAAGTAAATAGCTAAAATCACGTCTATCTGCGTCCATTTTATTCTCCGAAATGGTGGTAGAGTCCCTGTGGCTATTCAGACTTGAATGGTTCAAATCCTTTTACTATTTTTCAATGATGGTTCAAACTTTAACCGATTTGATTGTAATGTTGACTGATGATAAAAAATATTCTATATGCGTAAATCTTAAATTCTGATTTTCAAAGTAAACATCATTGAATAAAGCATCCATCCTTACTGGGTTTACAATATCAATTTTGTTCTTCAGTACTATTTCAGGTTCCTTACATGCAAATGCTGTAGAATTGCCTGCTCATGTTCCTGATATTGCTAAAATCAAAGTTGGTCAATTTACACAAACTATAATTGAGACTGAAAACCTTCGTGCAGTAGTTCAGCCATTATACACAACATATGGTGATCCTACTGATTATTTGACTAATTCAGGCGGTGCACTTGATGGTGCAGGACTTTTAATTTTGACTCGTTCAGATGGAGTTTTTGGATGTACAGGAGGTCTTCTTTGGACTGGTGAACATATCCTAACTGCTGCTCATTGTGTGAGTGATGATTTTGGAAATAACGTGTTACAATCTGGAACTGTAACTTTTGAAGGTGATTTAGGAACTGAGACAATTACAATCGATGCAACTGCAACCAAAATCCACAACAAATGGAACGGTGATGTTCTTAAAGGAAATGATGTAGCAGTTTTGAAATTAGCTTCTGCACCATCTTCTGATATTACAAGATATCAAATTGATAGAGATGGTTCTGATGATGTAGGTGCAATAGTAGACAAAGTTGGCTATGGTCGTTCAGGAAATGGATTTGATGGTGATATTCTTCCATTTGGAGATAAACGCAATGGAGAAAATCAATATGATGATGTTGCAGATACAATGCTTAAGGCGTTGGGATTAAAGGCAAAAGCACACTTTGTTCCAGGTTCTGTTCTACAATATGATTTTGATAATGGACTTTCTAGTAATGATGCATTTGGGTTCTTCTTTAACAATAATGATTTAGGATTAGGTTCTTCTGAAGTCAATTCAGCTTCTGGAGATTCTGGAGGTCCGGCAATTAGCAATGGTGAAATTATTGGAATTACATCTTATGGTGTTACTTTGACTTTTAATGATGGAACAACTTCAGATGTAAATGGATTTTTAGATAGTTCATTTGGTGAGTTTTCAGGAGATACTAGAGTTTCACAATATGCAGGATTCATTGATGATTCTGTTAATGGTGGAATCACTGAATCAACATGTAACAAAGGAATGCAAAAACGTGGTCTTTGTTAGATATAACACCTAGAATCATTACTTGATTCATTTTTGCGTTCATTTTTAGCTCCAAAACGATGGGCAAGTCCATGTGACTCATTTTTGTACCTAAAAGAGATTCAAGCATTCATGATTAGCGCTTGCTATAGTTTTACATTTGTAAAGTTGAGTTCATAAATATGCAATCACCAAAGTATATCATGCCTCATGAGCTAGATGATGTAGATATTGGAATAGTGACCTCTCTCCAAGAAGATGGACGAAAGTCGTTCAGACAAATTGCCAGGGAACTTGACATTAGCACACCTACAGTTCAGGCTAGATATCAAAGACTGGTAAATATTGGATTGATCAAATCCGTCTCACCTGTGATTGATTCTACCAATATTGTTGATAAGCAAAAGAAACAGATCCAAACCTGTGATTGTCATGAGTCTCCTGATGTGGATTTGAAATCAGGCATGTCTGTAAAAATGAAATGTGATTTGTGTGATGGACCAATAAGTGACAAACCACATGTCTTCAAATTTGCAAATTTTGAGAGATTCTTTTGTTGTAATACTTGTAAAACTCAATACAAAGAGAAAAACAAAGGTAGAATTGAATCCATTATAGAAAAAGCAAAAGAAGAAAACTAAACTTCAAATCTATGATAACTTTTCAAACAACTCTTGTTTTTTTGGAATACCTGTAAATTCTAGCTTATCATCAATGACAACTCCTGGTGCAGTGAATATTGGATACTTTTCCAAATATTCTGGTTTTTCTGTAACATCAATTACTTGATACGATACATTCATCTCATCTAACATTTCTTCTACCACTTTACAATTACCACAAGACGGTGTTGTCAGAATTTCTATTTTATGACTCATTTTCAAACTGTTCTGGATTATTCTCAAATGCCCATCTGCAACTAGCACAACAAAATCGATATTCTTTTCCATTATGAGTCAATGCTTCTCCTTTCTCTCCTACCTCCATTCCGCATACAGGGTCTTTCATGCATTAATCTCCCTAATTCTTCGAACAGACTGTACAAAAATTGGACTCAATATCAGTACTGCCAACAAAGCTGTGTAAAACATTTTGAAATTTACACCTTCAACGTGTGCATGATCGTGAGAGTGCTCTTCCATTCCAAACTCTGATGGAATTGGAGTCATGTCAATTAGATTGTTCCACCCTTGATGCACAAATGTTTCTTCATACCATTCATGACCTTCTGGTAATCCGTTAATTATCAAAAATGAGCCAATCACAATTAACATCCATCCGGATGCCCTTTCAATTGACTCTCTTTTGAGTGTAAGGCTCTTGGTTGCATTGATTCCAATTACTGCTAATACTGACATTAGAATCAAAGGAATTGCTCTTCCTACTCCATGTACAACTCCTAATGACGCGCCAACCTCTATACTTCCAGTTCCTGCAATGTAAATTAAAAGCCAGTAAAATAATGGATTTGGACAACCCACACCTGCGTTTCCAAGTAATAGTCCCATGAAAAATGATTTTACAAACTCTCCACGTTTTTGTATGAACTTTGGTGTACCTGAATATGATGGCAATCTAAGAGAAATTAGTTTTAACTGCGACAATCCAAAGACAAAAGCTGCAATCCCTGCAATTAAAAACATTACAGTTGATGCCTGATCTAATGAAGCACTTTGTCCTATTGCAGCAATTGCAATTCCATAAGATGCTATAGTGATTGTTAACCCCAAACCAAAAAGTAATGCCATCGTCAATCCTTTCTTGTAACCTTGTCCCATACTTAGTGGAACAATAATGAAGACGAGCGGTAGTGTACATGGAAGAACAATCATTGAAAGACCTGCGACATACGCAATTACAATCCATGAAAGATATGTTGTATGCTCTTTGTCTTCAATTGTAAAAGCAGTTCCAAGTGAAAAAACTATTCCAAGAAAAATTAATGAAAATAATACAAATGTAATGATCACCAGTGATTTTTTTGCAACTACTATTGAAGACACATAAGGTATATGCTATTTTGATACTTAACATGTACACTTTACAATTGTAAGATGTTATTTTTTGCATAACTCTCTTCTAGTATTGTATGCAATGACAAGTCAAAATGTCGTATTGGAATTGCTGTTGGGATGTTTCTTGTAGGATTTGGATATGTGATATTTGTCGGTTATACCCATTCTGGTAACCTGATGATGGATTTAACTCACAAACTACATTAAATAAAACATCCGATAAATTTCATGATTAAAGAAAAACCCAAAGATCTTGTTCCGGTATTTTTTAACAATACTTCTAATTCATATGATAGAATAGTAAACTATACTACTTTTGGAAAAGATAGTTTTTGGAAACATAAAATTCTAGAACAATTATCTACTGAAAAAACTGTATTAGATCTTGCTTGTGGTACTGGTATCCTTACAAAACAAATTGCAGAAAAACTTCCCTATGCAGAAATTACAGGTGTAGATATTACCAAAAACTATCTTGAAAAAGCAAAAGAAAAATTAATTTCATCTCAAAAAATTTCTTTTGTAAATCAAGATGCAGAAAAACTTAGTCTAGGAAAAAAATTTGATTGTATTACTGCGTCATACTTACCAAAATATTGCACATCTGACATTCTTGTCAAAAATTGCATTGATCATCTTAATGAAGGTGGAAAAATAATTTTACATGATTTTACATATCCAAAAAATAAATTTATACAAAAACTCTGGAATTTTTATTTTAAAGTACTTTTTTTGATAGGATTTTTTATCCCTAGTTGGAAACAGGTCTTTGTTGATCTCCCTAATCTAATAAGAACCACTAATTGGGTAAGAGAATACGAAGAGACTATGAAAAATTATGGACTAAAAATACACACGCAAGATTTGACATGGAGCTCTTCAGCTATTGTTATCGGAACCAAGATTATCTAGCCTTATTTCTTCTATTATGGTAAACCAAATTATTCCATTATGAATAATTTCATATTCTCTTGTCACTTTATTCTTGTCATGATTACGATTCAAAGAAATAATATTTCTAGTTGTATTGATGTTATTTGCATTAAGAATATCACCAACACCTTGTTTTTTCTTTAAAAGTTCAGCCATGATTACTTCAGGTAACACAGTAGAGTCAAATTTTACGTTAGCTTTTATTACTGGAAATCCATGTGCCGTAATTGATACTTTTCTCACAAATTGGTTAGGTAGTACTGTGTTTTGTTCAATTACTTCAAGTTTGATATCACAATCATGGATATCTCTAAGAACAGAAATTACCTTACCTACTGGGGCATCTAATATTTTGTTTAGCAAATCTTCAGAAAATACCTTCATACAATACTTTCATGTTTTAATGAATTAAAGGTACCTTAAAGTAATAAAACAGATTGTGCTAAATATCACAACAGAACTTACAATCTTAAGAACTGCTTCTCTTTTGTAATATGTTTCATAATTCGCATTTTGTCGTTTTAGTTCTTTATACTTTCTAGATGTAATAATCAAAATATAACTTACAAGACCAGCAACTGCAGAAAATATTATGGTTTCAACAGTTATGGAATTAGATTGAATTGCAGCTCCCGCAAAAACAGGTAAAATTCCCCAGGAAATTACAAATGATAAATTGTTGTGAAATTTACCACGAAATAATTCAAGATTATATGCAAAAAGAAAAAACCCTTCCATTATTCCTATTGGAAATAATAACCAAGAATCTAAAAAAATATAATACAAGCCAATAGAAAAAGATATGATTAAGGAAATTATTGCTGCTGACCAAAGCTTTGATCGTGATATATCGTCCCCCCAAGGCTTTTTCTTACTTCCTAATGCATCAAGGCAATGTGCTGATATACCGATTGCAAAAAAATAGAGTAAACTAATAGACACTATCCTATCAAAACTAGATTCTACTGAAAGCGAACCCCATATGGCAAAGGATATCACCATTCCAGTGTATGGTAGAAATAAAATCCCTATTGATAATCTAAAATTCTGAGAACCAAATTTTGGGACAAACCATTCAGATAATCTGTCTTTTTGCATTACTTTTTAATCATTATCTTGCATTAAATGATTTAAACAAAAATTTTATTTTTACATCTGTCTGCGTCTATTTTTATCCAATTTTGTAGTCAATCGTCGGATCATCTCTTTATCGATCAAAACTAAGGCACATCTCTTATAGAATAGAAGGTACACTATACTATGGTAGATGTGATTATTCGAGAGGCTTTTGATAATGACATTCCTATAATTCTTGGATTATTGTATGATCTTGGGCGTCCAAAACCACAAACAGATTCTGATGTTGACACCTTTAGAAAACTAGTCAAAAAATATGCCAAAGATTCAGACAAAACAATACTTGTTGCAGAAATCGACGATACAAAAATTGTTGGCATGGTTAGTGTTATGTTTTTGCCAAGACTCAATCATACTACTTTGGAGATGTATATTCCAGAATTAGTTGTCTTTGAATCGTACCAAAATCAAGGAATAGGTAAAAGACTCATCAATTCCTGTATTGCTCTTGCTAAAGAGAAAAAATGCCATCGGATTAGATTGGAATCTGTCAATCAAAGAATAGCCTCTCATCAGTTCTACAATTATTTGGGATTTGAACAATCTGCACAATCATTTACAAAGAATTTAGATTAAACACAAATATTTTTGGTACAATTAACTAAATGAGATCAGTCATTCTATTTACTTTGGAAGAACAATTGTAAATGTAGTTGGTCTTGTGGATGTTGATATGGAATCTGATTTTTATGGTTTTGTCCTATATTCAAACGGCTTTAATCAACCAAAGATTCTTAGCCATAAGTTGTTCATCAAAACTATGGCAGAGTTTTCGTCTGAAGAAAAAACCATTCTTGTTCAATATGGGATAAAAAAATATGAAAATGAAGCAACAGTAACTGAAAAACTAAAGGCAATATTGTCTGAGAAAGACATTCAGAGAAATATTGATACTCTGATTGGAACTCAACGCGTTAGACGCATAGGGCCTGAAATTCTTCAAAACAACGAAAGCCATACTGAGCTGCCAGATCTACCAGAGAATTTAAAATCTATAATTGACGCTCTTTGAAGAATTCTTAAATTACTGTTTTTTCTTGGTTCTGGTATGAACAAAATTGTTTTGCTTTCAAGTGTTTTGGCTTTGACTATGCTCTTATCGTTCTCTACTGACTATGTACTTGCACATCCTCATTCTGGTCAAGTAATGATCAACGGTCATACACATTCACCACAAACTGAAATAATTCCACTAAATGGAATAATTGCACTTGAAAAAACAACTGTGTTTTTCCATTCACCTGAAGACAATAAGCTACCATGGGCATATGTTGAAGGTAACATTGCAAATCATGTTGAAGGCTATCCAGTAATAATTCAAATTTTCAAAGATGATGGTGTTGTTCATTTTGCTCAGACAAACGTAGAATCAGATGGTGACTATGAATACAAATTCAGAGTTTTAAATTCACATGATGACATAACCACTAAAATCTTTGATGGAGATTACTCTGTTAAAATTTTCAAAGTTGTTTACGTGGATAGTAAAAATCTAATTTAGAATCCTCGTAATCCCTGTGGACGTACAATTTCTGGGTGCTGTTTCATCCATTCTACTTTCTCCAGCATCTCTTGTTTGTCTTGAGGAAAAGTGCCTTTGACTGTATATGCATTAGATCCATGATTTACTCTAAATACAATCTCTTCTTTGGTATCGATTTGATTGATCAAATCATATAGCTCTTCTAGTGATTCATCATCATCAATTCTTGTAAATTCACCTTCATACTTGTCGATAAATTCTTGCTTGATTCCATTTTCTAAATAGAGAGTTAATGCACCTACATAATGAGGAGAGCAAGCACTGATCACTTCAGCAGTTCCTTTGATGTGGTCTTTAGAATATTTCTTTCCACCCAAACCCAAAATTACCATACATGACATTACATATCCTGCCTCTTTTGCTTTGTTGACTGATTTGATGATTGTTTTTGCAACTGCGCCCTTTGTTACTTTTTTCAAAACAATGTCTGAACCACTCTCAATTCCCAAATAAAACATGTCAAGACCTGCCTCATTCATCTTTTTTAGCTCCTCTGATGTTTTCTTGAGAATGTTCATAGGCATTGCATAACAAGAAATTCTTTCAATGTTTGCAAATTTTTCTCTAATGTATTTTACAATTTTTATCATATACTCTGAATCAAGATTTAATGCATCTCCGTCTGCAAGAAATACTCTTTTTGTATCAGGCAAATAGTTTGCCATCATATCAATTTCTGCTTTAACATCCTCCCACGGTCTTTCAGAATATTCTTTTGATCTGTACATATCACAAAAAGAACATTCGTTAAACGAACAACCCAAAGTAACTTGAAATATCAATGATCTAGCTTCTGATGGTGGTCTATACAACGGTGCATCATAGTTTAACATCATTTCTTTATTCATTGAAATTTGCCTGATTATGTTTTTTATACTTTCTACTATGACTGTATCTCAAAATACCTTTTAGTGGTGAAATAGATAAAATCGTATAACTTATGGCCAATGATCCTGATGCAAAAAGACTGCTTTGGTTTGTGTTTACAGGTTCGCGTGGAGGACTAAATCGCCTAAAAATTATTTCAAAATTAAAAGAAAAACCATTTAACACCAATCAATTGGCAAACGAATTAGGTCTTGATTACAAGGCCATACAGCATCACATTAGGGTACTTGAAAAGAATAACATGGTAAGCAAAGTTGGAGAAAAATACGGCGTTGCCTACTTTGTCTCCACTTTTCTTGAGGTCAATATGGAGACATTTGAGGAAATTGAAGGGAAACTGGATAAAAGTAAATAAAAGCTTCAGAGGTGTTTTACACTAAATGGAATCCACTTCTCTGGTTTTATCTATTGTATCTATTGCAAATATGGGGATACTTGGAATTCTAGTGTGCATGTTTGCAAAGATGTATGGAAAAACTCGAGCACAGCTTCCATTAGGTATGATAGTAGTTGCAGCAATGCTCTTCTTGCATAATGTGATTGGTGCATTGGCATATTTTTCCATGGAAGAAATTTTCTCTCATGACATATTCCCATACATGTTGGGAGTAGGTATTGCAGAACTTGCAGGGCTGATAATATTTTTAAAAATTACTTTGGACTAGTCTTAGTTTATTTGTAACAGACAACCATCAACGATGTGCTACATGAATATCTGAAATTAAACAAAAATATTCTCATAGCATTTGCAGCATCAATTATTCTTTCTGCACTTATTGCCCAATTTCTCTCTGATCAGGCAGACTATCTTAATACAACATATACTACTATTGCAGACTATGTGATTTATTTTTCAGTATTTAGCAGTTTGTTTTATTTTGATAACAGAAAAAAATATAGTTTGGCTTCTGGAAAAACAGATACTACAAAGCTAAAGTCTGATCTGAAAAAACTAATCACATCATTAGGTATTGCTGAAATAGTTTATACCGTTATTAGATGGGCACTGCAATATTATTTTCTAACAATAAACTACGATCCATACTTGGCATCTATAGTATCCCAAGGAATATCTACAATTATTTACATGATAGTGCTAAATCTAAGTGTAAAAATAACAAGGTTGTACAAAGATGGGAATTAGTATTTACGTTGATGGTTCTGGTGGAACAAGTAGTGGTTATGGTTATTTTGTAAAAGAAACCGGTGAATCATTTTATGAAAAAAAACCTGAACTTACCAACAATCAGGCTGAATACTTGGCAATAATTTCTGCATTAAACAAGTTTGTTGGTTCGGATCAAGAAATTACAATTTACAGTGATTCAAGAAATACTGTAAACCAACTAAATCATGAATTTGCAATAAATAACGAGCAACTTCGAGCACTGGCACAAGAAGCTTGGAGCATTATTGGAAAATTCTCCAATATATCCATAGTATGGATTCCTAGAAAAGATAACCTTGCAGGCAAAATGCTGGGAAGCTAAATCCAAGAGATCAGAAATTTTCAAGAATAACTTTATTATACAAAAATCTTAGATTCAACTTAGCATGGCAGAGTCTGTGATCTTATCTCCTAAATCAATTGCAGTTATCGGAGCATCTGACAAAAGAGGAAGTGTTGGTGCTACCATCACATCAAATATTATGAATGGTTTTAAAGGAATAGTTTACCCAATTAGTCCTTCAAGGGACACAGTATTTTACAAAAAAGCATACAAATCTGTTTTAGATGTTCCAAAACCAATTGACCTTGCAGTAATTGTAATTAAAAATACACTGGTTGCAGATGTATTAGAAGAATGTGGAAAGAAAAAAGTTAAAGGCGTTATCATCATCACTGCCGGTTTCAAAGAAGTCGATGAAGAAGGAGCAAAACGCGAGCAACAAGTAAAAAACATAGCTAAAAAATACAAAATCCAAATCATTGGACCAAATTGTCTTGGTGTCATGAATCTTGATCCAAAGACAATGATGAATTCTACTTTTCTTAAAGTTACACCAAAGTCTGGAAAAATTGCACTTGTATCACAAAGCGGTGCAATATGTGCAGCACTAGTTGAAGATGCAAGTGCTCAAGGAATTGGTTTTTCTGCAGTTGTAAGTCTTGGAAATAAAGCTGTAATGAGCGAAGTTGACATCCTCAAAATTCTTGCAAATCACAAACAAACCGAAGTTATTGTAATGTATCTTGAAGACATGGGTGATGGTCAGGAATTCCTCAAAGTTTGTAAAAATATTACTAAAAAACTCAAAAAACCTGTTCTTGTTCTAAAGTCAGGTAGAAGTCCAGAGGGTGCAAAAGCAGCAATGTCTCATACTGGAGCCTTGATGGGCTCAGATGAAATCTATGATGCTCTACTCAAACAATCCGGCGCAATCAGAGTTGATACAATGGAGGAGCTATTTGATTATGCAACTGCATTCTCTAAACAACCACTACCATCAACAGGTGATCTTGTAATTGTTTCAAATGCGGGAGGTCCTGCAATCATATCGACTGATGCATGCTCCAAGATGAAAATCAAGATGGCAGACATTACTAGTGTTAGAAAGAAAATTGATGCAGTAATTCCGCCTTGGGGAAGCTCTAGAAATCCAGTTGATATTGTAGGTGATGCTGATTTTAATCGATTCCACAACGTACTGGACCGAGTTTTAACACATCCCAAAGTTGGTTCTGTAATCTCAATGTGTACGCCATCTGGAACTTTGGATTATGATAAACTAGCTGAGGTTATAGTTGCAATGTCAAAGAAATACAAAAAGACAATGCTTGCTAGTTTGATGGGACTAGATGAGGGAATAACTAACAGAGAAATTTTAGCTGCAGGAAACGTTCCTTACTATAATTATGCAGAAGGAGCAATCAGAACATTATCTGCGATGATTAGATTCTCAAACTGGATCAAATCTCCAAATGGCAAAGTTACAAAGTTTACAGTAAACAAAGCAAAAGCAAAGGCAATCTTTGACAAGGTAAAAAAAGAAAAGAGACAAAATCTTTTGGAAGAAGAAGGACAAGAAGTTCTCAAAGCGTATGGTTTACCTTTGCCTCAAAGTGCACTAGCTAAAAACGAAGCAGAAGCAGTAAAAATTGCAAAGAAGATTGGATATCCTGTAGTAATGAAGATTGCGTCTCCACAAATTATTCACAAGTCTGATGCAGGCGGTGTTAAAGTAAACTTGACTAATGATTCTGAAATCAAAGATGCGTACAAAACAATTATCAAAAATGCCAAGAAATACAACAACAAAGCTGAGATCAAAGGAGTATTGATTGTAGAGATGGTCAAAGGCGGCAAAGAACTAATCATAGGTTCAAAACTTGAACTTGGATTTGGTCCAGTAATTATGCTAGGAATGGGAGGAATCTATGTTGAAGTTCTCAAAGATGTCACATTCAAACTGGCACCTGTAACTGATATGGAAGCAGATGACATGATTGCATCAATTAAGACTCAAAAATTACTCCAAGGAGTTAGAGGTGAAAAACCATCAGACATTGCAAAACTATCTGAATGCATTCAGAGATTATCCCAACTAGTTTCTGATTTTACAGAGATCAAAGAATTAGACATGAATCCTGTACTTGTAATGGAGAAGGGAAAAGGCTGTCGCATTCTTGATGTCAGAATCGGTCTCTGATCGCAACTTATTCCTAAAATTTAGCTTGCACTAATCTAGAATATTTATACCACTAAATGAATAATGTTACATGGCTAATGTCTTAAAGACAATTAGAACTGGTAATGATTACATCGAAAGTCTTAGAGGCCGTGATCTCACAGTTTACCTTTTTGGAGAACTAGTAAAAGAGCCAGTGGATCATCCAATGATTAGACCATCAATTAACGCAGTTGCAGAAACTTATGATCTTGCTGTACGCGAGGAAGAACTAGCTTCTGCTAATTCATCAATCACTGGATTGCAAGTTAACCGATTTTTGCACATTGCAGAAAGTGCACAAGATTTAGTTTTACAAAATAAAATGCAGAGAAAACTCGGACAAAACACAGGAACCTGTTTCCAAAGATGTGTCGGAATGGATGCACTAAACGCACTACACTCCACTACATTTGAGATTGATGAAAAGCATGGGACAGATTATCATAAACGATTCTTAGAATTTGTTAAAATGGTTCAGAAAGAAAACCTAGTGATCGGTGGAGCAATGACTGATCCTAAAGGCGACAGAAGTAAGGGGCCTGCAGAGCAAGATGATCCTGATTTGTTTACAAGAATTGTAAAAACAGATGAAAACGGAGTCTATGTTTCAGGTGCAAAAGCTCATCAAACTGGATGTATCAACTCCCATTGGATAATTTTAATGCCAACAATTAGATTAACTGAAAACGATAAAGACTGGGCAATTGTGGGTGCAGTACCTGCAGATGTAAAAGGAATTACTTACATTTACGGCAGACAGTCTTGCGATACTCGAAGCATGGAAGACGGTGACATCGATGATGGTAATGCAAAGTTTGGTGGACAAGAAGCTTTGATGATTTTAGATAATGTGTTTATCCCATGGGATAAAATTTTCATGAACGGTGAATATGAATTTGCATCTATGCTTGTAGAGCGTTTTACTTGCTACCATAGACGTAGTTATGTGTGCAAAACAGGACTTGGCGATGTACTAATTGGCGCAGCAGCAACAATTGCTGATTACAACGGAATTCCAAATGTATCTCACATCAAAGATAAAATTATTGAGATGACACACCTTAATGAAACAATTTTTGCTGCAGGAATAGCATCATCTCACCAAGGACACAAGATGAAGTCAGGTGTTTATCTAAACGAAGATATGCTTGCACAGGTTTGCAAACACAACGTTACACGATTCCCATATGAAATTAGCAGACTAGCACAAGATATTGCAGGTGGACTAGTAGTGACACTACCTTCTGAGAAAGACTTTAGACATCCAGTTACAGGACCAATGTTAAAAAAATATCTTGCAGGAAGAAAGGGAGCTGATGTTGAAAACAGAATGAGAATTCTCCGGTTAATTGAAAACATGACACTTGGTAGAAATGCAGTTGGATATCTTACAGAATCTATGCACGGTGCAGGTTCACCGCAAGCACAAAGAATACAGATGCAAAGACAGATGCAAGTGGGTTACAAAAAGAACTTGGCCAAAAACTTGGCAGGAATTACAAATGATGTGGAAGAACCAAAAGAATCATCTGATTACTTTGATCGAGTTTTCAAAACTAAAGATTCCATTCTTTAGAAATTATTTGATCTTAATCTGAACTACCAGAACGAACAATTTTTTTATTTTTTATTTGATAAATTATACTAGCTGGTACTGCCACATACATTCCCAAGTTCATAAAAATGACCCCAATTCCATATGACACCACTTTCGAATCAGTATCTGCATATGACATGATAGACAATGATGATAGCAGTGGCGTGATTGCAATCTTTACCAT
>Ga0210044_10006902_pt1 | contig 14743 bp, 12 predicted proteins | sample CryGey13umfilter_2_FD_183959 | JGI IMG/M metagenome (GOLD analysis project Ga0210044, IMG submission 183959) | Groundwater microbial communities from aquifer in Utah, USA - Crystal Geyser 4/9/14 3 um filter (SPAdes) (version 2) | ecosystem: Environmental > Aquatic > Deep subsurface >...
AATCCAAAAGGAGTAATATACAATTTTGAGGAATATTTCTTCGCAATTTTATTTAATTGTTGGTTGCTTGGAAATAATGATTTTTCTTTAATTTTTCCTTTTGCCAGTTCTCCTAAGAAGAAGGTTGGTAAAAATAATGATATAGCTTTACCTAAGGGTGCCCAATAATAATTGGAAATCCAATGAGCCAATTTAATCTGATAAGAGGCAAGAACAGTTCTCTCCTCTATCACTCTTAAAATCGGCTTTAATTTAAAATCTGCCCTTTTGATTTCTGCCTTAATTTCTTCTGCCTTCTTTTGGGAAAGCACTAAGGCGAAGACCTTTCTTTTTTGAAGTGGGACTAATATTAAAGAACCTTCCTGGAGTTTTTGAGAACTGAAATAAGTTAAAATCTGTGGAGAAGGCAAAGGAATTTTTGCTATTGGTGCTACCTTGATAACATACATGAAATTTTATTGGTATTTTTCTACACTAAAACGATAAATGATTATTTTCTCTTTTTCAGGATTTATTCCTCCCTTTTGACAAGCAATTGAAATTTGCTCTTGAATAGTGTCTATTCCTTCTAAATCCGGTAGAAGGAGTCCAGATTTCGAAACTAAATGGCCATTAAAGATTACATCGGTTCCACCAGGATAGGTTATAGGAATTGTCTTTACAATTATTCCATATCTTTTAGGATTAAGCTCTTTAATATCCTTTACCAATTCTGGTTCGCTCAAGATATAAACAACGTAAGAAAGAGAAGAAAGTTCTTTTTTTAAAATAGGACCAAACCTGTAATCTTCGGTCGCTGCCGCAATAGCGTTATAAATTATTTCTTCGGCAATATTTTTACGGATTGGCAGATAAGTTCCGATACAACCTCGCAGCTGTTGTTTGCCCGCCTGCCGGCGAGGCAGGTTGTCAGTTATCAGTTGTCTGTTAATTGTCACAAAAGTACCAGCTCTCCTGTTTAAAAATTCTTCCGCCAGGTTCTTAGGCGGAGAGATTATTTTCCCCTCTTTTATATAATTCTCAACAGCTGATTTCGCTAATTCTACAAGATTCATATATTAAATCATAACCCAAATATTTTCTTCTTTCAATTTGCAAAAACCGCCAATTTCAGGCGGTTTTATTTAACTTTTCTTATAATACTCCTCGCGTTTATTCTGATTCTTGAAGAGCTCGCTTAATTCTCTCAATCTCGTCTTCTACGGCTATACCTTCGTAGTCAGCGCTATGGGCTGGAGCACCCTTATAGATTGTTTTTCTCTGGTCAAGATGTAAATTCAAAAATATTTTTTGACTTAATTTATCTACCCTTAAATAAATATGAAAACGCGGATAACCGCTAACTCCTAAAATACGAATAAAAGTCATCTCATCTCCTTCTTCGCCTTTCCCTAAAAAGCGATAACCAGCTCTCCTAAGCGAGATAGCAATACTTTCTTTTGATTTATTTTTAATGAGGAGTTGCATCTTTCTGTTTTACGATTTGAGGCAATAAATTAATTATGGTGGTATTTGCTGGAAAGGTTAGAACCCACTATCAGTCATTAGATCATCGAGTGAGACACCCAGCGCATCCGCAATTTTTTTTAACGGCTTCAATGGTGAACCTGGAGGAAATTGAACCCTCAGTTTCTGCAACTTGCCTGCCTAAATTTTGGACCGAAAGGGAATCGAACCCTTATCTTCGCAATGCGAATGCGGTGCTCTACCATTGAGCTATCGGCCCCTGAAAATTTCGGCGGGTTAACGAATGCCGTGTTTTGCCGTTAAACTACAGGCCCGTAAAAATTAATCAATTAATCCTTTTATATTTGCCACTAAATAACCTACTCCAAAAGGACCTTCATAAGAGAAAACTTCCAACTTCCAACTATCAACTTCTAACTGCGATAATGCTCCTAGCAAGATAATTATTGATTTATAGCCACACTCTCCTGCCTCCTCAATTAACCCCCCGTCCATATTTAAAATTCCGTCAATGTCTTTTTTCCTCAATAACTTAATTAGTGTTTCATCAAACTCTTTTCCTCGGGGAGAATAACCAGCCGGTGCTTCTGGCAAGAGACGATGAGAGAGGTCTCCCGAAGCTATTATGCCAATTCTTCTTTTTTCATCTTTGGCAATTTTACCAAGAACTTTTCCTAACAAGAAGTGAAAAGAGTTGTCAAGTAAAGAATAAGCCATTGGAACAATTTTCGGCTTGGAAATTTTTGTTAGATAATAAAGAGGCACTAAAGAGCCGTGGTCCAAATCTGGTTTATTATAAGTTTTTAAAGGAATTCTTGCTTTTTTGCATCCGACTATAATTTTCTGGCAAATGTCTTTATCATTCTGAAAAGAAAATTTACTTGCGAAGTCACCAAACATTGAAAGGTCTCCAGTGAGCACTTCGCTTTTTACAAGTCCCATTTCTTTAAACCCTACTGGCCCATGAGGCGAAATCAAAATTAAAGTTTCTGGCCTCGCTCTTTCCAGTTTCTCTCTCAATTTTTCCATTGCCTCGATAGTTTTTTTAACTTTTTTTAAATCATCTTTCCCGCCGATGGTGGGAATGATAATAGGGGGATGAGGAGTGATGGCGGCAAAAGAGAACATAGAAATTGATAAAAATTAGCACCTCCGGTGCGAAATTCATAGAAACTTATAGAAACAATGAATCTCTATAAATTTCATGAGCAGGGCAAGTAAGTTTCAATAAATTTCTATTCTATGATATTTAAATTTTCGCCACAATTGGAGCATTCCCCTTTTTTGTCCAGTCTTTCAATTGAATAGCCGGTTCTATCTATCATCTTTTTGTGGCACTTCGGGCAATAAGTGTCTTCAGAAGCAAGACCAGGTACATTACCTCCGTAAACATATTTTAAGCCGGCAGCCATTCCGATATCGCACCCCTTTTGGACTAATTCAACCGGAGTGGAATAAAGATGGCGCAATTTCCAGGAAATTTCCGGGAAAAAACGGGAAATGTGCCAAGGAGTTTCAGGACCCAGCTCCTTTTTTATAAACTTGGCGATTTTAGTGAAGTCCTTTTCGGTGATGGCACCGGGAATAGCTAAAGTGGTTATTTCTATCCAGACTTTTTTCTTTTTCAAAAACAAAAGGACGTCAATAATGGGAGCAAGACGGGCCTTGCAGTATTCTTTATAAAATTCTTCGCTTGCTCCTTTAATATCAACATTAATGGCATCGATATATGGAGTAACTAGCTCCAATGTTTCTTTGGAAATAAAGCCATTGGAAACCCAGCAGTTCTTTAGCCGTTTTTTCTTGGCTATTTTCATCGTATCAAGGGCAAATTCAGAAAAGACAGTTGGCTCAGTGTAGGTATAAGAGATGCTCGGACAGCGATAGCGAATAGCCATTTCTACGATTTGCTCTGGTAGTATTTCCCGACCTTCGATTTTCTTTCTAATTTTGGGAGATTGTGAGATTTGCCAATTTTGACAGTTAAGGCAGGCCAGATTACATCCTACCGTTCCAAAAGATAATGACTCAGTTCCTGGTAAAAAGTGGAAGAAAGGTTTTTTTTCTATTGGGTCAATATTAATCGAAGCTGCCTTTCCGTAGACAAGACTATAGATTTTACCATCTTTATTTTCTCTAACACCGCATTTCCCTCGCTGGTTTGGTAGCAAAAGACAATAGTGAGGGCAAACTCGGCATTGAGCCCTTTTCTCGCTTAGGTTTTTATAAAGTAAAGCCTCCTTCATAATTTCTTGAATTATTTTAACACTTCTTTGAAGGCAAGACAATTAATATGATATAATTATAAATACTATGAAGCGCCGGATTTTTATTGCGATTTTACTTCCTGAAGAATTGAGAATAAAACTAGCTGGGTTTCAAGAAGTCCTTGGCCAATTTAATTTAAGATGGATAAAGCCAGAAAATCTTCATTTCACTTTGGCTTTCATTGGCTGGACAGAAGAAGATAAAATTATAACAATAAAAGAGATACTAAAAAATATTGCTCAAAAAAATCCCCCTTTTCTCTTAAGATTAATCAAGATTATCCTTGGTCCGAATGAAAAATATCCGCGAATGCTCTGGGCAATTGGAGAAAAAGAAGAGATGTTGGAAAAGATTTGGCAAGAGATTAGGAAAAAGTTAAAAGAGTCTCAGATTTTTGTTGACGAACGCCATCCTCTGAAAGTGCACCTGACTTTGGCACGAGCCAGGGGTGGAGAGCTTTTTGGTAAAAAAATTGACCAACAAATTGATTTAAATTTTTTAGTAAAAGAAATTGCCATAGTGGAAAGTCACTTGACTCCGAGAGGAGCAGAATATCAAATTTTAGAAAGGTTTCTCCTAAAATCATAAATCAATATTAATCATATTCGTATATTCGTAAAAGATTCGCCCGCCCTCCGCAGTAGAAACTCGTTGCTACGGAGGATGGATAATTCGTAGCCTATGAAAGTTCATTTTATTGGTATTGGAGGGATTGGAATTAGCGCCCTAGCCCAATACTATCTTAAAAGAGGAGCTCTTGTTTCTGGTTCTGACCTTTGCGAGTCAGAAATTACGAAAGCCCTCTCAAAAAAAGGGGCAAAAATTTTTATTGGAAAGCATCAAGGAAAAAACCTTGCGAAAGATATAGATTTAGTGATTTATTCTTTGGCAGTAAAAAAAGATAATCCCGAGATTAAAGAGACTAAAAAATATAAAATCAGAATTAAATCATATCCGGAAGCTTTGGGTAATTTAACAAAAAAACATTTTACGATTGCTGTTTGCGGAATGCATGGTAAAAGTACAACTGTTGCACTTTTATCCCTGGTCTTAATAAAAGCAGGTTTTGACCCCACGGTAATTATCGGGACAAAACTTAAGGAATTTAAAGATTCCAATTGCAAAATAGGAAAGAGCGAATACCTCGTCATCGAAGCCGACGAATACAAAGCAGCTTTTTTGAATTATTGGCCTCGAATAATCGTTTTAACCTCAATTGAGAGAGAGCACCTCGATTATTATCGAGATTTAAGACATATTTTTAGAACTTTTAGAACCTTTATAAATCATTTACCGGCAGGCGGGACTCTTGTAGCAGATAAAGATGATAAAAATATTAAAAAGATGATAGAGAGAATTAAAAAGCAAAAGAAAATTAAATTCAAAATTATTCCCTATTCTTTATCTCAAAAAGAATCCTCAAAGGTCAAAAATATTTTAAAAATTCCCGGGAGTTTTAATGTTTCTAACGCCCTCGGTGTTCTCAATGTAACCAGAGTCCTAAAAATTCCTGACCAAATAACTTTTAAAAGTTATTCAGAATATAAAGGTGCTTGGCGCCGCTTTGAAATTTTTCACGAGTCCCTAAATACTAAACCCTATACGCTTGTAAGTGACTATGGTCATCACCCAACTCAAATAAAAGTTACAATCAAAGCGGCCAAGGGAAAATTTCCCCAAAAAAGAATAATCCTTGTTTACCAACCCCATCAAATTAAGAGAACAAAAATTCTCTTTAAAGAATTTGTTAAGGCTTTTGATAATGTAGACCTTCTTTTTTTAAACGAAATTTATGGTGTAGCTGGGAGGGAAGAAGAGGATCAAAGAAAAATATCTTCAGAGGACCTTGCCTTGTCCATTCAGAGAAGATGGCAAAAATTGGGCTATAAAAAAATAGTTAGCTTTTTAAAAGACCAAAATGATATTTTAAAGGAGTTAAAGAGAATTATAAAAAAGAACGATATTATAATTATAATGGGAGCAGGAGATATTTATAATTTAGTCCTAAAACTTCGAAAGATTTCCGACCCTTGACAAATAAAATTACAAGAGTTAAAATTAAAATACTAATAATGAGAACAATGACTAAAAAGATGACAAAGATATTATCCTTTAAAGGAAGCGGTTAATGGCTTGTAGCTACGGTTTTTAACGCCGCTTCCTAAGCGGCGTTTTATAATAGTTGAAGGATGCGAAGGATAGTTCTTTAAAAAAGCATCAGAGATTAATCTTCCAAGATTTCTCTGGTGCGAGACGAAAAATTCCAGCCTATGATGGATGCCTTGGGACCAGAAAGCGAGGAAGGACGTGGCGTACCTGCGATAAGCCTCGGGGAGGTGGCTAGCAACCTTTGATCCGGGGATTTCCGAATGGGGAAACCCAATTTCGCGATAAGCGAAATTAGTCTCATCGAAAGGTGAGGCGGCAAACCCGCTGAAGTGAAACATCTCAGTAAGCGGAGGAAAAGAAAATAAGCTTCGCAAATTTTCGAATTTTGCGAAGCCATTCCCCCAGTAGCGGCGAGCGAAAAGGGAAGAGTCCAAACCCTATTAGATATGAAAATTATCTAACAGGGGGTTGTAAGATAGAGATATTCCACTAATTAAGTGGGCAAGGTTTTACAAAAGATAATTTGGTTAGTCGAAAGTTCCTGGAAAGGACTACCACAGAAGGAGAAAGTCCTGTAGACGAAAACCATTATCTACCTTGATCTCTATTCTTGAGTACTCCGAGAAAAGAAAACCTTGGAGGAAGCAGGCAGAACTATCTGCTAAGACTAAATATTCTCTGGTCACCGATAGTGAACTAGTACCGTGAGGGAAAGGTGAAAAGTAGCCCGGTGAGGGCGGTGAAATAGAACCTGAAATCATAGGCTTACAAAGACTGGGAGCCCCGATGTAAAATCGGGGTGACCAGGTGCTTTTTGCAGAACGAGCCAACGAGTTTACATCAAGAGCGAGCCTAAGCTCTACGGAGCGGAGGCACAGGGAAACCGAGTCTAAAAAGGCGTTAAGTTCTTGGTATAAGACCCGAAGCCAGGCGAGCTTACCATGGTTAGGGTGAACCCCGATGAGAATCGGGGGGAGGCCCGAACCCGTCCGCGCTGCAAAACGGTGGGATGAACTGTGGTAAGAAGTGAAAAGCTAAACGAGCTTGGTAATAGCTGGTTCTCCTCGAAATAGCTTTAGGGCTAGCGTCCAACATTTTTTTCTGGAGGTAGAGCACTGGATGGAATTACGCGGGTTTTACCTGGTTTTTCCAACCAAACTCCGAATGCCAGAAACTAAAAGTTGGATAGTTAGACTATGGGGGCTAAGCTCCGTAGTCAAAAGGGGAAAAGCCCAGACCGTCATCTAAGGTCCCTAAGTTCCTCCGACGTGAAGTCGGAGCATCGATCTCGCAAGAGCATCGGTGTTGTTAAGTGGAAAAAGAAGTTCTTTTGCTTAGACAGGTAGGAGGTCGGCCCAGAGGTAGCCATCCTCTAAGGAGTGTGTAACAACTCACTACTCGATTGCAAAAGAGCGCTGAAGATTTACCGGGGCTCAAACAAGACACCGAAGGTACGGACCCCTGAGATAGATTTTTATCTCACGGGTGGTAGAGGAGCATTTCCTTTGCAGTGAAGGTCCGATGTAAGTCGGGCTGGAGCGAAGGGAAGAGAAGATGTTGGCATGAGTAACCGCAATCCCGATGAGATATCGGGACGCCGGAAACCTAAGGTTTCCTTGGCAATGTATATCAGCCAAGGGTTAGACGGCTCTAACCCTTCACCTGAAAAGGTGAGGGGGATGGACAATCGGTTAATATTCCGATTCTCCTTTATTAATTCCGAAGGGATGACGGAGCGAAGTAACCTAAGCGGATTATTGGATTTCCGTTCTTAATCTGAAGAGGTCTTATAGGCAAATCCGTAAGACAACTCTAAAGGTTAAGAAAATCCCGATGTAATATCGGGAAATTTAGGTGAGCTCGTTCCCAAGAAAAATCTCGTAGGGTTAATTAGTAAAGGATCCGTACCGCAAACCGACACAGGTAGGTTGGTGTAAAAAATACCAAGGCGAACGGGTGACTCCTCATTAAGGAACTCGGCAAAAAAGTGGTCGTAAGTTCGCGATAAGACCTGCCCGTGATCCGCAAGGATTTTACGGGCCGCAGCGAAAGTCTCTCTGGCGACTGTTTAACAAAAACACAAGTCCCTGCACAACTCGTAAGAGGATATATAGGGGCTGACGCCTGACCAGTACTAGAAGGTTAAAGGTGGCAGTTTTTTTAGAGCAATCTGGAAAAGCTGACTGCCCGAAGCCCTAGTGAACGTCGGCGGTAACTCTGACCGTCCTAAGGTAGCGTAATCCCTTGTCGCATAAGAAGCGACCTGCATGAAAGGCGTAACGACCAGAGAACTGTCTCAATGAGGAACCCGGTGAAAATGCAATGGGAGTGAAGATGCTCTCTTCCTGCGGCGGGACGGAAAGACCCCGGGAGCTTTACTGCAGGTTCTCATTGAATTATTTTCTTGGGTGCGTAGAATAGTGGGGAGGCGATGAAGTCCCGACTCCGGTCGGGGCAGAGCCAACAGTGAAATACCCATCTCTCAGGAGCCTGATTCTAATCCCGATAATCTCGGGAAACAGTGAGTGCCGGGCAGTTTAAGTGGGGCGCTTGCCTCCTAAAAAGTAACGGAGGCGTTTATCAAGGTCGGCTAGTTCCGGATGGAAATCGGAACGGTTGGGCAAAGCCAAAAGCCGGCTTTACTGCAAGGCGGAAAAGCCGCGCAGTCACGAAAGTGGAACTTAGTGAACCGACCTCTTTTCATAGAAAAGGGGAAGATCAACAGATAAAAGTTACCCCGGGGATAACAGGCTAGTAGGGCCCGAAAGTCCATATTGACGGCCCTGTTCGGCACCTCGATGTCGGCTCATCCTATCCTGGAGCTGAAGAAGGTTCCAAGGGTTTGGCTGTTCGCCAATTAAAAGGATACGCGAGTTGGGTTCAGACCGTCGCAAGACAGGTCGGTCCTCTATCTGTCGCAGGCGTTGAGTCTTGAGGGGGGTCGCTCTTAGTACGAGAGGATCAGAGCGAACTAACCTCTGGTGTACCAGTTGTCACGCCAGTGGCATCGCTGGGTAGCTATGTTGGGTCAGGATAAGAGCTGAAAGCATCTAAGCTCGAAACCTACCCCAAGATTAGGACTCGCAGGTCGCCCGGAGATGACGGGCTTAATAGGCTGCAGGTGTAAGTCTGGTAACGGATTTAGCCAAGCAGTACTAATTGACCAAATTTCGTCTCGTACCAGAAAAGTCTTGAAAAAAATACTCCAAAATTCGCAGAGCGAATTTTGGAGACCACATAAATTAAAAATCCCCTGGTAATTATAGAGATTAGGAACTACCTGATTCCATTCCGAACTCAGAAGTAAAACTAATCTTCGCCGATGATATTCCAGATTTATTCTGGGAGAAAGTAGGACATCGCCAGGGGATTTTAATTTACCCTGTAGTAGAGAAATCTCACTACAGGGTTTATTGGACTTGGACAGGAATAGTTACCAAATTGGATTTTGAACCACTGGTTGATTCTAAGTATAGTTCAATGATTATACTGTGAGGATAGGTTGGCAGAGGATTTAATATTTCAATTTTCTTTAAAAAATCACCATATTGTTTTCCTTTTGGTGGAAAAACATCTATCGCTTCTTTATAAAGTAACTCGCCAGTTGGATAATTTCTCACTTGGATTACTAACTTATTATTAAAGGTTCTTGCCTTCCCTTTTATTAGAAAAGGGAGATATACTTTCTCTCCCGCTGCTGGAATTATCACTAAAATATTATTCTGGGGCAAATCTCCCTGATTTTGAGAGTAGGCGTTGATTAGATAATAAAAATCCTCGTATTTAAGGATTAATTTATAAGAATAAGAAAGTAAAAAATAAATAAACAAAGCAGCTATTCCGTAAAATAATAGACGCTTAAAATCAACTTTTACTTCTATCTTGATTTTCTTTCCCCCCTCTCCTTTATCCTCTTTTTTTAAAATTATTTGTCCTTCTTTTTGCATTTTTTATTATACTAAATAACAATTTAGTTTTAATAGGTATATTCCTAGCAGTTTTCTTCTGATTCATTTTCTAAACAATTCTCTAATACCAATTTTTTCGGAGCGGTGGGATTTGAACCCACGTTCTCTGCCTCCCGAAGGCAGCGCATTAAACCACTATGCTACGCTCCGTCGCCTATTAAAAATTTATTAAATTACCCTTCTTCTAAAAATACAAAAAATTTGGAAAAATTGCAAATCAATTTTAAACGAGTTATAATTTCAAATAAGGGATTTCCAGTTCCTTTCTTAATAAAAAGAAAACAATTTTGTTGCTTGACGAGATTTTTTTTGATAAAATAATAACTCAAGAAAGGTCGAGTTTTATTAATAAATAATCAACAACGGACGACGTATATATAAAAGTTGTCAGTTGTCAATTGAGAATAAGAATATGACAAAACAAGATGTTGTTGAGACAATTGCCAAGAAGAGCAAACTTCCAAAGAGCGAGGTTGCTGAAGTACTTAATACTGCTCTCGATGTTATTACCCAGAATATTAAAAAGGGTGTAGTTTTAACAGGTTTTGGAACTTTTTTGATATCTAAGAGGAAAGCCAGAATCGGAAGAAATCCAAAAACCGGCGAGACCATTAAAATTCCTGCAATGTCTGTCCCCAGATTTAAAGCTGGAAGAACTCTCAAGGACGCTGTGAGATAGACTTTGCCTGGTGATTGCTGCTTTTTATTTTCGATATTAAAAAGAAAGGGAATCTTTAGCCCCGTCTATTTTGGTAGACGGGGTTTTTCATTTCTCTTTTATTCAGATAAACTTTATAATGTATTTTGGATAATTCATCAAGATTTATTATGAAAATTGCCGTTTTAATGAGCGGAGGAATTGATTCTTCGTTTGCCGCTTTCTGCCTTAGGGCAAGAGGTTATGATGTTACAGGAGTAACCTTTTTAGAAATAGGAGATAAAATAGAAAAAGGAGAAATTTTAAGAGCTAAAAGAGTAGCGGAGGTTCTTTCAATCCCCCATATTGTTTTGAATACAAAAAATATCTACGAAAAAGAAATTATTCAACCATTCTGTCGTACTCTTTTAAAGGGCGAGACGCCAAATGCCTGTCCTTTTTGTAATCGAAAAATAAAATTTGGGTTAGTCTTAGAAAAGTTAGAAAAAAAAGGGATTAAAAAAGTGGCTACTGGTCATTATGTAAAAGGAGGTTATAATTCACAAAATCAAAGATGGTTTTTAAGAAAGGCTGAAGACAAAAGGAAAGACCAATCGTATTTTTTGTGGAAGCTATCTCAGGGACAAATTTCTAAAACAATTTTTCCTTTGGGGGATTTCATTAAAGAAGAAGTCAAAAGGCAAATGGAAAAGAAATTTCCCAAAATTTTCAGTACCAAAAATTATAAAGAGAGCCAAGACATCTGTTTTTTAAGAGAAGAAAATCTTTCAGATTTTTTAAGGAAAAAGTTTAAAGAGAAACCCGGTCCAATTTACAATACAGAAGGAAAAAAGATAGGAGAACATCCGGGGACATATTTTTTTACTATCGGGCAAAGAACAGGCCTCAAAATTGGAGCAAAAACTCCTACCCAAAGGCCACTTTTTGTCTTAGATATTCAAGCAAAAAATAATGCAATAGTAGTTGGTGAAGAGCAATATCTTTTTGGAAAAGAGCTCAGAGCTCGAGATTTAAATTGGATTTCCATAGAACCACCCCAGAAAAAGATTAAAGTGAAAGCCCGTGTCCGCTATCGCCACAAAGAATCTGAAGCAGAGGTTTTTCCTTTGCCTAGTAATAAAGCGAAGGTAATTTTTAAAGACCCTCAGCGTGCCATTGCTCCTGGTCAGCATGTCGTTTTTTTTAAAAAAGACCTCCTACTTGGAGGAGGAATAATCGAAAGACTTCAAAACTGAGCGGGTAACGGGAGTTGTCCCGAAAATCTCCGAAATACAATGAGGGTAGATTTTCGAGATCCCGTCTGTCTGCGAAATGCTATTTTCTAAGAATTTCTACGTTTTCCGGAGATAACGGGATCGCGAAACTGTAACTGTCCCGAAAATGTCCAAGGTTGTCTGGACATTACGGGATTCTCGAAAAATTGACAAAATCAAAGATTTTGAATTTTTCGGGACTCACTTTATTCGCAGACAGTTTCGGGAAGCCCGTGACTACTCCTTGCCCGTCCTCCGCAGTAGCAGATTTATAGAGCGGGATACCAGGATTGAACTGGCGCTTACTCCTTGGAAGGGAGTCGTACTACCACTATACTAATCCCGCATACTGCTACGGAGGATGGAGAAGGGAGTCATTTTACCGCTAAACTATACCCGCCTTTTTATTCCAAGTAAGTATTGATTTTTTCAATTACTTCTTTTGGTGTAAAGTTTATCTTAACCAAGTAATCAATAGCTCCTAACTTTTTTCCTTTTTCAATATCCCCCTTTTCTCCTAAGTTGGTGAGAATAATTACCGGAATATTTTTAGAAGATGGCTCTTTTTTTATCTTTTTAAGTACGGCAAAACCGTCAATTTTAGGCAAGAGTAGGTCAAGCAGTATTAAATTAAATTTTTCTTTTTTAATTAACTCCAAGCCTCTCTTTCCGTCGCTAGCGAGAGATGCTTCAAAACCACTGTTTCTTAAATTAGTTATATAGACATCCGAAATAAAGGGATCGTCTTCTATCAGCAATATTTTTTTAGTATTTTTCATATTTTCTTTTTTCGGGGTGCCGAGAGTCGATCTCGGACTAAACCTGCCTACCGGCAGGCAGATCCTCCTTCACCCGCCTAAATTTCGGGGCACTCGGATTTGAACCGAGAATCGCACGCTCCCAAAGCGTGAATGTTAACCATTACACCATGCCCCGAATGATGCCGAAATTTTTGGGGGACAAGAAGGACTTATACTAACCATTACACCACACCCCGGTCCTTACTTGGGTTCTTAAGGATATATTTGGATAGTAAAATTATTATTTATTATAATTAAGCAAAATGAAAATTACAAGATTTTGCTTAGTTTAGTTTATCTATCTGATTTATGAGTTTTTCGAAATCATTTTTCTACTTATGCCTTTCCTTTTTGGGAGGGATACTCTTGGCCTCCTTTTCAAAGATAGGAGTTATTTTTTACCTTTTTACCCTAATTCTCTTTCTAACAATTTTTGCCATTTTTTATAAAAAAGAAATAGTCTTGTTTGGCTTTTGTTGTCTAATTTTTTGCTTCGGTGCTTTTTGGGAAGAGAGATTCGAAAAGGAAATTTTCCCGGACCAATGTACTTTTTCCCCTCAGGATAAAGCTATCTTAGAAATCTGCGATATCCACTTTTTTAATGAAAAAGCTGAGATTATTTTTGAAGGAACGATTTTAGAAGAGGTGGAGAAAAAGAGCGATAATATTCAAATAGTGATAAATAGTGCTCAAGTTACCAAAGAAAATTATAAGATTCCTAGTAAAGGTAAAGTTTTAGCTATTTTACCGATTGGTAGTAGTTTTCAATACGGTGATAAACTTTTAGTTACGGGGAAGCTTCACTGGCCCTCCAATTTTATTTCCGGTTTTAACTGGAGAGAATATTTAAGAAAAGAGAGAATTTATTCGATAGTTTACTATCCAAAAATAGAATTAATTTCCTCAGGCAATGGTAATCCGTTGCTTTTTCAAACCTTCTCTTTTAAGCGCAAACTCATTCAAACTGCCAAAACTCTACCTTTACCCGAAGGAGCGACCCTTGAAGGTATCACCTTGGGAGAAGAAAGTAGCTTCTCTCAGTCATTTAAAGAAAAACTCTCTTTAAGTGGACTTTCTCATATTACTGCAGTCTCGGGAATGAATATTACGATTTTATTTGGCATCTTCTTTTTTGGTTTAATTTTCTTGGACCTTTGGCGCAAAGAAGCCACGGTTTTAACTCTTTTAATTTTAATCTTTTATATTTTATTAGTCGGTGCTCCTCCTTCAGCGATAAGAGCGGGAATCATGGGAATATTCTTATACCTTGGCTATGCCTTCGGCCGATTAATTAAAACCTCTCGATTGATTGTTTTGACCGCCGCTTTAATGACTGTTCAAAATCCCTTAATTTTAACTCGAGATGTTGGCTTCCAACTTTCCTTTTTAGCTTTTTTAGGCCTCGTATATTTAACGCCACTGCTGGAGAAAGTGATGAGGGCAGAGAATTCTTTAGTAAAAAAATCAATCTCCCAAACCTTAGCTGCCCAAATATTTTGTTTTCCGCTTCTGATTTTTAATTTTGGGAAACTTTCTCTGGTAGCGCCTCTTTCCAATATTTTAGTTTTACCCTTAATTCCCTTCCTTACAATAGGAGGATTTTTATTTTTAATCTTGGGCACATTAATACCTCCTCTAGCTAATTTATCTTTTATTTTATACCCGCCATTGAAATGGATATCCACTGTCACTGAAATTACCTCTTCTCTACCTTTTTCTGCCATTTCTTTAAAGTTATCTTGGTTTTTTCTTCTTCTAGCCTATTTTTTAATTTTAGTTTTTGTCTTCTGGGCCAAAAAGAAAATAAACAGCTAAAAGATGAAATCAAAGCGATTCAGTAAATTTTTTATATCTTTTCTTGTCTTGGGTGTTTTTTTCGTTTGGCAACCTATCCTAGGTGGTTTCTTTTCCGATTTATTGGAAATAACTTTCTTTGACGTTGGAGAAGGGGATTCGATTTTAATTTCTCCGCCAATTTTCCAGGGGATATTAAAAAATCGCCTCCAAATCTTGATTGACGGTAGTCCCGAGGGCGATATTGCGGAGAAGATTGCCAGGGGAATGCCGTTTTTTGATAAAAAGATAGAACTAGTGATTTTAACTCATCCTGATAAAGACCATATAGGAGGACTCTTTGAGGTTTTAGAAAGATTTAAGGTAGAGTGTGTTTTAATGCCGAAGATTGACGGCATCAAAGAGGAAAAAGAGATTTTGATTTCA
>Ga0210044_10006904_pt1 | contig 14739 bp, 22 predicted proteins | sample CryGey13umfilter_2_FD_183959 | JGI IMG/M metagenome (GOLD analysis project Ga0210044, IMG submission 183959) | Groundwater microbial communities from aquifer in Utah, USA - Crystal Geyser 4/9/14 3 um filter (SPAdes) (version 2) | ecosystem: Environmental > Aquatic > Deep subsurface >...
GCACTGGCAACCTTTTTGATAATCGCTTAACAAATCCTTTAATGATGAGGTGTATGCCTGCGAAGTGCAGCCCTGTGCTCCAATAAAAGTTTCAATAGCTTCTGCTTCGTCGTAAGCCACATTAAATAAAAGAGCTACCAATTTAGTTACACCATTAACTACTTGTGAAAAAGTCTTTTTAGCATTTGGAAACGAAGCAGCCATAATTGCATCTCCTTATTTGTCGTAATCATATTCAAATCCAGATGTCTGATTTGATATTGGCAAGGTCCTACCCTCGCCCTTTTTGTAATATTTTTCCAGACCAGAAGTATTGCCCCTGATTTCTTCTTCTAACTTAGTAAACAAACATTCTAAAAATTCAGGATAGGTCATCTTTACCCCCGACTGTTCTTCAAGAATATGTCTTAAATATTCAAATCTTATTTTTAGGGTAATTATTTGTGTCATCAAATTTCCTTTAGTATTGTGTCAAACTACTCAACGCCAACTCAAGTTTTTTTATTTTTGCCGCTGTTTCTAAAACTGTATCGCCTAATTGTATCTTTATATTAAATCTTCCGTCGGTATTTGATAAGCTATATGATATGCGGTTAACTTGCGCAGTGTAAGACCCACCTATTACCACATCGCTGCCGCCGTCTGCCAATAATCCCACTGTTAAATCGCTACCGCCGTCTGCTGTTTCTCCTACAATATTTCCTAAAGTGCTTTGGTCATAATTAACATCGTAGAATGAAACCAAACCTATAGGGACTGTATCTTCAAGCCTTAGATCGGTATTTTCTATTTTCGCTCTGATGCTGTATACTGGATTAGATTTTTCTGATAGAATAGCCCCTAAATATTGGTCTGCCACCGTGTCAGTTATTATGGATGAATTGTTTATTATCTGCTCTGATAAATAGTAAAGAGATTGGCTATCAACTGCTTCCGCTGTTTGTTTATATTTAACGCCTGAAACATCACCACCCACAAGATAAATTTTGTTAACTAAATTATCCCAGTTAACGCGCCTCTCTAACATTGAGATATTGTTACCTACAAAGAACCGCTCTCTTTCTGTTTCACTCTCTGCCCGCCAGAAAAAAACTAAATTTTCATCAACGCCATATTCAACATCACCTGTTAATCCTGACAAAGTTCTCAATGCTTCTTCTACTGTAGTTAAAAATTGAATACTATCAATAGTGAAAGCACCGCTGTCAATAGTGCCTTTAGTAATGGGAGAATTAGGGGTTATAAAAGTGTCTACGATATTGGCAACTATCAAGGAAACTTCTTGATTGCTATATGTCCTGGTGTCCCCCGTAGTATGAACGACAATCTTTTTCAATAAGTCAAAATATCCTCTTACATCAAGCCGTATATCCTGGCCTATTTTTAATGTGGGAGCAATGTTAGCAATATACCCACGATAAACAAGTTTTGATATAGTCCCCGATTTAACCCTTATTTGTATATCATCGCGTGCGCCAAAATCAAAAGAACGATAACCTTTTTTAAGGGTAAGAGAACATCGTCCACAACCACCTAATCTATTCCATTCCCAGGAAATATTCGTAACCCAGGGAGTTAGGTAAGTTTTTAGGTTGCCCGCATTATCCCTTAACTCAACGCTATATCCGGTTACGTTAGACATTTAATACCACGCGTTTCTCCAGGTTAGGACCGTAACGCCCGACGTTCCCGTCAGCTCAACGGTATTGTCCCCTGGGCTTAACATTAAAAAATCACCCTCAAAATTCGCGAAATCGCTTACTCCATCATTAGTTACGACGAAATCGTCGGAGTCAACCCTATTGTCCATAATCAAGATCTTCCCAGCGGCAACCGTGCCTCTGTATTTACATAATTCGCCCCTCGTTGTATTCTCCATTTGGCAGGCGTCGGCTATACCCCCGCCAGGCGCGGTGATCTGGAATTTTAACCTTGTAGGTGCATTACCGGCATTTGCGATTACATATCCTACTCCGCTTGAAGGCGAAGTATTACTTGTCATGGCGTTAGTAGAAAGCCAGAAAGGAAATTGCGCGACAAAAGACGCCGTCCAGGTTGCTCTGCGCGTCATGTGGTCATAGGCAAAAGAAAAATCTTTTAATTGAGCATAGATATATCTCTCGTTGTCTTTAGTGAATTTTTGCAAACCATTAGCCAACCCTGCGTGTAGCGCGTCAAGATTAGTCCGTAAATCATCATAAGAAGTGCCTGCAATATCACCCTCAACGGTTATTGTCTTTGGTCCTAATTTGGCAGTTTCGGCTATAGACCCATCCGTTAATGGGATGTTAGTAGTCCGCACAGGCTTAGCCATTTTTTCGCTGATCCTGCCTATTGTAATATTGTTCACGCTGTCAAATGTCAATGAACCAAAAGCCAGTGTTATAGTTGCACTCATTTATAGCCTCTCTGTTTCACGCGCTAACCTACGGCTGATTTCTTCGGTTAAGGTGTCAATATCTTCGTTGGATCGGATTGAGGGATAGTTGATTTCAATGTGGATAGATTGCCCCCACCCACCCATGCCGGAGTTTAAGCGATTGAGCATACCTGCGCCCCCCAGAGTCGACATCCCACGCCTTGAAAGTATCCCCTCGCCTGTCTGAGCTATAATAGGCACTTCGTCAATGGCCAGTCCTGAATGAGCACGGATAAGGCCGCCTGAATGGAAGCTTTGACCCGCTATAGTTGCAACCTGTGCGGCAACCATGGCCGTTGCGGCTATCCCTGCTGCTAAGCCAAGAGGGATAAATGGCTGTGTAGCCAAGGCATTTAATATAACAGTAGCACCTGTTACAATCGCTGAAGCCATTGCAACCGCCGCTGCCGCTTTAGCCAGAGTTTTATTTTTTCCTGCGTATGATTCCATTATCGTCCCTACGCTGCCAAGGGTTTCTCCGTAAGAATTAGCAGCATCTATTTTATCTTTCCACGCTTTCTTGTCTTTTGCATCAGCTTCTTCTTTTTGCTTTGCGGCTTTGTTCAATTTTTCATTTTGTTGAGGTATAGGTTGTCCAGCGGTTACCCTTGCCCTCATTTCTTCTGTTTTTCTTATAAATTCATCAGTGGCAATATCTGAATTTTCCAAAGCGCGGTCAAAAGATTGCTTAAACCCCTCTACAATCCCGATTGGGTCTTTATTGCCGGTAAAGAAATTTTTAATATTATCAAAAACATTTTTAAGGCCAATCCAAATGGCAATTGCGCCTTCAACTATCAAAGCAAACCCCTTAATAAAAGATGCGACAAGGAACTCAACGGCAGTAGTCAGCAGATTTACGATATGTCCCACTTCTTCAAGAGCGGGCGCTAATGCACTTCCTACTGTTGCAGATAATCCAGAAATAGCCGTAGTAAAAAAACTAAATTTTTGTTTTGCTTCTTTACTATATTTTGCTGCTTCACGAACAGAGGCAACCATAGCCGCCATAGCGATTGTTGCCAAAAACATGGTCTTTCTAAAATCCCTAACCCCCACGCCTGCCTCTTTGAATTGTTGCTTAATGGTCTTACCTGTTTTTTCTGTCTTTTTTCCTACCTCAACAGTAGCTTTTTCAATAGACTTCAATTCAGCATTAACCCTTTGAATTTCTGCTGTTGCTTGGTCTTTCGCTTTGAGGATAATTTCTAAAGTATTGGAAGCCATTGACTTTTTCCCTTAGTTGTAGTATATTTTGTCTATGAAAAAATTAAAACTCATATTCGGTATTATTTGCGCTATTGTTATCGGGTTGCCTTTACTAATAGGGTTCTTAATGACATTACCTGAAATCCTAAAAACTCCAGGCGGCTCGCAAATGTTTTTAAAAATCATTTTGGGTCTTGCTGCATCCATTGGATTGATCTTCTTCTATTTTTTGCCTTCTGTCATAGCCCAAAAGAGAAAACATCCTCAAGCCGTCCCCATTAAAATTATCAACACATTTTTTGGATGGACGCTCATAGGATGGGTCATCTCCCTTGCTTGGGCGCATTCTTCTGCGCCAGTCGTTCAACCTTCGCCACTTCCTCATCGATCAAGGTAACCGCCTCAACAAATGTATTCGTCTGATCTAACCAACCACCCTTAGTTGGCAACTGCCCTTGTTTATAAAATCTATAGGCTTGCAAATATTCTAATCCTTCCTGCGTTATTTCTTTTACGGGACAACGCTTTGATTTGTATTCTCCTATAATCCATCGTTCCCCCATTACGCTGTCTTGCTCGCAACCATTTATCACTTTCACGCCATCCGAACACTTTTTACAATCAAGCCCTAAATAGGGTATCCAAACAGCGTAAGTTAGTTTTTTATTTCTTGCTCCGACAATTTTGTCATTTCGAGAATTTTCCCGCCAAGTTCAATAATAATATCAATAGGAATAATACTAATGATACTCTCTGAAACGATAGTAAATGTTCTTGAAGAAACATCTTTCCTTTGAGTAATAAATTCAACATTGTTTCCTTTCGCGTCTTTGAAGTTATCAAACCCCAACAGCCCGAAACGCACAACCTCAATCATACCATCAAGAGATTTAGCAGGGTCTGAAATCTTTGAGCCAACATAGGCAAAAGCGTAAGCTGACAAAACCCCAAGTTTCCAGATAGTTTTCTGCTCTCCATCATCAAACTTACTAATATAATCTTTGCTTAAACTTGTATCTATTCCTGTTATCATTGCAAACCCCCCCCTCACCGTTGGAACAGTTATATTTTTCTGCCAATTCAGTCAACTGCAATCCAGAAGCATATAATTCTGTAATCTCTTTTTCTGTTTTATTATCTAATATTTTTCTCATATCAAGTCAATGCAATTGTCATCTCGTCGTTCCCAGACGAACGAGCCATCATAAATTCCACGTCAAAGGTGCGTATTCCATCCCTATCTCCGATCTTAGGCGCACGAAGTAAGCACGCTGGTGCAGTTATAGTCGCAATATTGCCCGCAACTGTTCCCAACACCAATGATAATGCTTTCGTTGTGCCTGAATGGAAGTATGACCAAAAATCAGCATTAGATGTTGCTCTTAATATCGCCTCACAGGTTAATACGCCCGATGGTTTTCTGTCGGTTACTATAAACGCAAGCACACCCTCTGCCGCGTTCATTGATACCCTTTCGGCTATTGTGTTGCCAGTCTTTAAGGTTAATTTCTCGATGATGGCCGCATAAGACCCGAAAGTCGTAGTTGTGGCCTTAACTATTACAGGAGTTGTGCTATCATAAGTCATAGTTTCAACAACTGTATCAGTTGCCAAAGCATATACTCCTGAGAATGTGAAATTGATTTTAGGCACAGCACCTGCCGTTAAATCCAATTCTGCCTCACCTGCGCAACCTACCAACTTATGCAATATGCCGTCAATATTAACCCATATCGTAGCTGTTTGTGATGTAACAGCAGGGGCATAGGTTACTGATGACGGGCCGCCTGCTATCGTTTCAAGTCTATCACAAGCCTTCAACAATGCACCCCAACGTGGCGCAACGCCAGCCGTCCCTGAACCTTTTAATTCTATCCAAAACTTTAATTCCATTATCGTTTTACCCCTGATCTCCGCATAGGCTGAACGATCGGAATTACCTGGATAACGTTCTGCCATATCCGCCTTAACACTTAGATCAACATCGTATGCCATAATTGCATTGGCGGCGGCTGTCGGTGTGCTGTCTGTCCCCGATGCGGGTTCTATTTTACCGTAAAGTGTAGTCTGCTTTGTGAACATTATCTCCTCCTCATTAGTATGTGATTGTATCTAAAACTGAAAGTTCAACTTTCAGGATATAATAATTAGCTTCTTCTGTTAGCTCCCATTTGCTATATTTTAAAATCTTTGCTATGCCTAACCAATTAGCGGGCTTATCAATATCCTTTAACAAAGCGTCTTTTGCCCTTTGTGCCGCGTCATATTGCGTTATATCATTATTCTCAGACTTTACAAACGCGAGTATAATTTGCCAGGTTTGTAAATCGTCAAACCTATCAATAATCGTTTCGTTCCCCATTTCGCCGAATAAACATTTGAGAATGTAGCGATTACTATATTCAAATGCAGGCGCGTTCTTAAAATCTGTTGCTTGTGAGCTTTCAATATAACCTAAAGCATTTAAGCGTGTTGCTATACCATTTTTTACTGTATCATAAGACATTTAATTGCTCCTATAAATTGGCTCTAATATCGTTGCCTCTGCCGGCAATAATACGCACTTGCAGTTTTCCTTGCATACTGTCGCCCCTGCACGCGGCAGGCCTTCTTCTTCCCATTCTGCCATTGTCTTCACATCTCCGTGCCTTTCTAAACAATCAGGGCAAGTATTCACTAATACCGCGCTCCATCTCCATTTGTCAGAGATACCCGTTTCTGCCAACATTCCTACATCACGAAAACGGCTTATTGAACCCGCAAAAGTAGGCTTTAACGCATTTTTAAACTCTCCGAATATACGCCCGCCTTCTTCTAAGTCTATTAACAAATCTTGTCTGATAATATCAAGTGTTGACCCTTGCGTTAATCTAAAATCAATATATTCCTGTAAAGTTATGGCTGTTCTACTGACCTTTGCCGCAAGGACAATATCCAATGAAATTACTTCTTTATTTATGCCCTCAATGACTTTCTTGTTTTCAATTTTTTTTACCACTGGTTAACTCCTCAATTTCGCTCTCAACATGTTTTATAGCGCGACGAAAAGCATCCTGTGATATGCCAAAGAAACGATAACCCTTATCTTGTAAATAACCGCCTATATTCTTGCGTTCATCTTCAATGGTTACTATAACTTTATTTTTGCCAGATGCTTTCCAATAAAAATCCTTTCTCAGCTTTCCCGTATCTATCAGAGGTTTATCGGGATGTCCTAACCTTAGTTTTCTTTCCCGCGTTGCTTTCTTGTTCCCCTGCAACACTCCGCCTGCAATATCTCGGCTTGCATCAATGCCAAATGTCAAATCTTTCACGATAATATCTTCTGCTATGGTTTCTAATATACCTTGCAAATTTATCTTAGGGAATTTAACATTGTTCTTTATCGTTATTCTAAGCATTCAGTTTAGGGTTATTGCTATCGTCAATTTTAATAGTCTTATCAGCGTCTATTCTCCTCTGTATCGCCTTGCCGAATTGAATACCTAACTCAACGACATCGTGTCCGTATTTCTCAAGGAATATGTCTTTAATGTTCTGTGCCACGGTCAAAAGAGCGTTCTGCGGGTCTGCGATAACCTCATCAATATCTATCTGTGATATTTCTTGCTTAATAATAAGGTCAAGTTGAGCCTCAGTATCTTCTATTTTATCTATATGGCTATTGATCAGTTTATCCATTACGCCCGCCCTATTCTTAACTCCGTTTGGCTTTTTTGTGTTTCACTTTCATCAATCTGCCCGCTTTCGTCCTCATCATATTCAAGTTTCATGTTGTTAAAAGCGTCATCAAATTTCTTGCCATAAATTGTCGCTAATCTATCCCATTTGTCGCTTTCTTCATCCATAAGATCTAAAGCAATTACGTGGATAGTGAGATAGATTAAAGGCACGGATATTTGAGAACTTTCCAATATCAATTCATGTCGCTTGCCCTTATCATAAAGCAAAGTCTGCACCTTCTCAAAAGCGGCCTGTATCTTATTAGCAAAAGATTTAATAACAACATAAACGCTCGTGCTATCTGGATTAGTCGTCCAATTCGGCGTAATCGTAAATACACCCGTTGATAAAGTAAACCCCGTAATATCGCGTTTCTGGTTAATGCCGGTGCCTGATACAATCTCAATCGTTCCGCCCTTCCAAAAATTATCTGCCTCGCGCCGTTTAGTATCTGTTAAAGACCCTGCCGCCCCTGCTGTGGCTGTTCCCTTGTCTTGTTTAGCGGCACGCCTCAAGCTGTCCAACTCGTTGTATAAATCATCATCTGTTATCGGGATTGACAATATAGACATCACCACGTCAAAGAGTTGAGTTTCGTAGTAGGTAACGCCCGAAACGATATACGCCCATTCCGCTTTATAATTTAGGTCTTTGTCAGCCGTATGTGTGGTAGTTAAAGCATAGGTCATCTCGCCCGTCGTACTGTTTATCGTAACTGCCGTAGACGCTTGTAGAACATCACCACTCGGCTTATAAAGAATAATTGCACCGGACGAGGGTATCAGCGCTCTATTGCTGTCATAAACCGTCAAGCGAATAGTATCTGTTTTATCTTCAAGAAACTGTTGCTTCATTTATCCCTCTCTTTTTACTATCTCGTGAAACTTCTCCTGCATTTCAAATAAGAAGCCCTTGTCTGGCAACTCATTGTTTAACGCATTGATTATCCTGGCTTTCCTGTAGCATATCTTGCATAACCTTTCCATTTGAATGTGAATGAAGTCTTGCTTAGCAACTTCCATAATCACCTCGCTTTGAAATATGCCCCTGCGATTGCAAGGATTATGCCTATAATCAAACCTTGTAATATAGTTATCGTTTTATCATTCTTGCAGGCATTACGACACGGCACTTCATCAAACTTATCAAACAACTTTTTAATATCCTCTTTTGTATCGGCGTGTCTTTCTGCTGAATGTTTATCGTGCTGGATAGTCCAATCAGTAAAGCGTTGGCCCAAAACTTCTATTTTTGTGCCTAAGCGCGCCACTAAATCAAATTTTTCCTGGTCTGTCATTGTAAAGCCTCAATATTTATTCCACCACAAATATTCTTCTTACCGCACCTGCTACCTCTGCCTTCCACATCTGCCACGCCGTTTGAGGCTTAATAAACTGATACGGCTCTGCATACAGAGATTGGATTTCGGAGGGGGAGAGGGCGCGGTTGTAAAGATACACATATCCAATTTTACCATCAAAAAGAGTTGAATTCGATTCCGAAGTTATCCCAGTATTACCATCACCAATTCGCACTACCGTTGAATCCACTATGGGCAAAGCATTGCCATTACCTAACGTCCAGGTAGCGTTTAATACTTTAGCATCCAAATATAGTTTTATTGATGCTCCTTGCCCATAGGTATATGAAACTGCATATTGATACCATGTATTCAAAGAAAATCCTGCTTTCGTTATTTTATATATATGCCAAGTACTATTTACTCTATACGCAAACATTACACATTGATGTTCTCCAGCGGTGCTATAATCTTGTCCAACCCTCGCCTCATAATTTACCTGTGCCCCCTCTCCTGTTCTTTTAGCAAAAATATTCCTAAACTGAATTGGAGTTTCCAATATTCCATAATCCCTTAAACTAAACGCAGAAATAATTGTTATTCCACCTGAAGCTATCCGTAAAGGTTGCTCATTATTTACCTGAATATACTGATTACTTGTTTCAATAAAGTTTGGACAAATACCGTCTTTTCCACCGACATAAGATAACCCACCATAAGAAGTGGCTGGATTTTTTTGAGTTAAGTCTATTACTTTTGTCCCTCCCCCCTCATTCATAAGCCAACATCCTACAAGACCACGAGAAAGAGGATGAGACCAATTGATTTGAGAGCCAAGAGGGGGTTTACTGGAAAAAGGCGTAGTCGCTATTACCGACGAGCAAAACAGCGTGGTAAAAATTAAACAGGTGATTAAAAGTGATTTAAGTATTTTCATTAGATTGCCGTAATTTTAGTTATCCTCGCCGAAGTAAATATATCCGCGGCGGTTGAGTGAGTATTATCATATTTAACCCTGACCCTTGCTGCGGTGTCGGGAATGTTAACTACGTATTGACCAACTGCATTAGAACCAAGCGTTGCACTATCAATGAACCACATTAAAGAAGTAGCCGCGGCGTGAGCATTGGTAAGGCCGTCTAAAACTGTTATTGTATCTACTGCGTCGCCCTCATTTGACACCTGAAAGACTATCTCTGAATTAGCCGCTGTGTTATCCTCAAAGAAAATAAACCTTGAGGGATTGTCTAAATTGTTGGTAGTTGGATTGAGGACGCTTAAAACTGTCTGTGCCGCCGCTTCATCTGCTGAAAGAGGCTCTGACTCCGCTGTGCCTGTCGGGCCTCCGAAAGAAGTCAACACTCTCCAATCTTCATCCCCCGTGGTATTACTTGAAACTTCAACATAAATAGTTGCCCCTGCGGTTTCGGCAACTGCCTCTGATAAGCAGGCGGCAACGTAGAGAGTAGTCTGATAATTAGGACTAATGTCTATAGTAGCCCCTTCTCTGACAGAGGGCTGGGTAACTTCCGCCCATTCATCGACGACTTCAACGGCTTTAGTCAATGCCGCAAAAGCATTAGTTGATAAGAACAATAAACTGGCTATAACTAATAAAAGTTTCTTCATAGTATTACCCCCGATTGAATACTTGCTACCGCATTATTCAAAGCGGCAGAGTTAAATATTTGTTGTTCTGCCTTGTAACGGGCAATGAAAATATTGATTTCTTCTAAAACTTGTGCCACCTTCTTTGCAGGATTATCACCTTGAGCATACTGACAAGTAAAGTCCTGAGACAAAACTTCAACCGCGCCATCTAAAACAGAAAGATGAAAAGTAATATTGTGCATTTTCTCTTGGACATAATTAACCGATTTTTTAGTTACGATTGCTGTAAGTGCCATCTGATCCTCCTTAGTCGTCATAAGTTCCCTTGATATGTATTCTTAGTTTAGCCGGCGATGAGGCAACAGATGTAGTCATCACGCTGATTAAATTGCCAGCTGATATGCCGGCGTTAGAAATCGTATTGACATCACAACCGGCAGCGCAGCTTGACTGCCTTCCTGTATCGCAGACTATATCCGCGCTTAGAATAGCCGTCCCTGCCGTATCGGGGGTTGTATTCACGTTCTCATTAAAATTGATAGTAGCTGTTCCCGCGTCAGTTGAACAGGCGACCTCGGTAATAGTAAAAGCCCCCGCGGGTTCAATCTGCAAAAGATTGTCATCTGCGGCGACGGGGTTTTCTATTCCCGCGTTAAATCTTACTGTATACAATTCTGCATCAGCGGCTAAATCATTCGTTGACCACGTTAAGCTTCTCCCTGCGGTGATTGCAGTATCGGCTGCAACGATAGTTCCGTCTTTAATATCCGCGCTGACTATTGTGCTGTCAGCTAAACTTCCCTCAGTTACTTCTTCTTCAAGGTCTGCGGTAATGTCTGTGCCAGCGTGCTGAACTACTAAAGCGGCGGCAATCTTGTCATCATCTACGGCGTCCCCTACTAACTTGTCAGGATCTAAGGCGTCATTAGACATATCAGCGTCAACAAGCCCTGATATACTTGAAGTAGTATGAGCGTGGCTATCGTCCTCAACAGCCCAAGCACCTGTAGTTACAGTAATATCGCCTACGTCCTGGTCCGCAAAATCCGCAGGATTAACCTGCCCTGCACCTGTCCCCCAATCTATATGGGTGTCTTTGACATTATCTGTGCCTGCGGTTTTCAAAGCGGCAGGATCTGTTTCGACAGTTAAATAACCTGCCGAAGCATGATTACCCCATCCATAGGCCGTATTCCAATTAGCCGAAGCATTTGCTACAGATGTTCCCCATGCAGAACCAGTTGATACTGCTATGCCAACACCTGGCCAAGTCGTTATAGAATCATCTAAGATGTTAAAATTGGAATTTACAGTTGTAGCCCACCCTGTTTCACCGCTACTGGGTTTATAAAGAGCGAGTTTTGTAGTATAACTGCCTGCATAACAATTAAGACTTCCTAAAAATATAAAAAGGATTGATAATAGTAATTTTTTCATTTAAAATCTCCAAAAACTCTCAATAATCCCTATCTAAACTCTCCCCCCATTGCATCTCTACCCACACTTGCAGAGGCATGAAGTTTAACAATAATCTCTGTTTTTAAATGACTATCCGTTACACCAACATAATGTAACCCATAAAAATCTTCATAACCTGCTTTACTCACCCTTATTGTATATGGGTCAGTAGTAATTATATTTACTATTGGAACGGCAGGTAAGAGTCCCGTCATTGTTATAACCCACACTTTCCAAAAACAGGGAACATCGTAATAAATTCCCCCAGATCCGTACCCTAAAGATACCGTCAGAATATTTCCACTATTGGCATACCCATTAGCATCAGTAGTATATGTTTCATCAAACCACTCCCCAGTGGTATCTGTAAATCTGACAGTAGCTCCAGCAATCGGATTACCGTTGACATCAATTACTTTTATCCGCCTTGAATATCCCTGAAAATTTCTCCATATCTTGCTGTTTGTTCCATGACCGTAGAAAGCATCGTCATCAAACAAAATTGGAATATCATGCCATATCCCCATAAGCCCCATACCTGTATTCATATTAGTTAAATACCAACGGCGAGGTAGCCCTTCCTGGACAATCGCAGGAATAGGGGCATTTTGAAATACAATAGTCGGGTCTGATGTGCCATAAGTGGTGTCGCACATATATTGAAAATTTTGGTCAATAAAAACATCATACATATAGGTTGATTTACCGTTTGACCAAGTAGAATTTGGAGCAGATAAAAGACCTGCTACTCCGGTTAAATTTACTCTTTCATACCACCATGCAGTGCAACCTGGAATTGCCCCTAATCTATGCAAAGTACTTTTTACCACTTTCATTGTCAACGCACGAATGTCCATTCCATTTATCCACTGACCCGCATCAGAACAAATAATGTCGGAATTATAAAGCAGCACAAGACCACCATGATCTGGATCACTCCAAAATCCTGTAGTGCCTGTTGCGTCAGGAGTGAATATCCACCTGCATCTATCTGGGTAATGTTTTAATTCTCCAGAGGTATCTTCCGTCCCCATTTGGAAAACAGAAGAAACACCCTTTTGAACAGTTTGATGCAACTGGACACTGCAAGCATTGAGTTGTTTTACTGTTTCAAGCCCTGTCATAATAAAACGACCGTTGACTGTTTCAACGGGGAGAGTCGAAGCATCTGTCTCAAATCTCCAATTAACATTCGATGTATGATATTCATCAGATACTATATAAAGCACTTCCCAAAGATTGACTACATCCCCAGCGGCAAAGGTTTGCAATGGAGCTGCCACAGTAAATTGGACATATCCCGTTCCATCATTCTGATATGATGAATATGGTATCTTCTCGCCTTTGCCTGTTGCGACGGCAGTAATAAATATATTCCCGAATGGGGGTAAAGTGAATGGAATGTTACCTGTTCCGTTTGTCTTGTTAGTGCCCAATGACTTATCTATAACTATATTATTTGTATCTATGAATGTTACGATTGTAACCTCTCCAACCGTCCAGCCCGTGCCAGCAGTAACTTTGAATTTCATCCCCACCATATCAGAAAGAAATCCACCAGTTGCTGAACTAATCAATAGCCCTGTTGCGTCGGAAGCCAAATCCGTCAATGTCAAATTAATCTTTTTATTGGTGTTTATTGTTGTTGCCGCAGGATGAGAAGCAACCGTTGTATCAAATACGTTTTTGATGTTTGTTAAAGTGCAATCTGAGGGATGGTCTTCAATAGTTAATTGACTATATTCAACATGTCCGCTACCGTTTGTTTTATTAGCCCCTGCGCTCCTGTCAATCGTGATTGACCTGACGCCATTTATAGATACAATTCGATACCAACCAACTGTCCAACCAGTACCTGCGGTAATATGTAAAAACCTGTTTCGCCAATGCCACTTTGTCTCTGTGCCGCCTGTCCAGGTAATTGTCGTACCTGCGGCATTGCTGGCTAAATTTGTATATGAGGTTAATGAACTATCGTCCCAAAATATCATTTGAATTTATCCTGATTATTGTTAAACTCTTTTACTGGCCCATTGACGAACCATAAGAGAATATCTTTTATCTGCCCCTTGTCGTCTTTTTCAGTATCCAATATCATATTGCGGTCTTTCATTATTTTATCTAAAGACGGCGATAAATGAACTTTTGCCCCTTTGATTTTTGGATTGAGATGTTGCAGTGCCGCCTTGAATGCCATATAATCTTTGTGCATACCACTCTCGACTAAAGCATCCACTTTCGGTTTGATAACGGGATCTGTTACTTCTGTCGCTTCACAGCAGTAACTATCATCAATAAATCTATCTAAGTTATTAAGAAACTTAAACCCCTCGTCATCACTTATCTGCATACGAAATTGGGCCGCTTCCGCCACTCCACCAATGATTTGAAAATTCGCTCTTATCTGGTCAAGCCTTTCTTGGTCTGTCATAAACACCTCACTTTGCTTCAACTCCTAATAAATAAATATCCGCTGTATCCGTGCCAGCGTTATCGGTAAAAGTCAAATAAACTTTCTTCAAACTCGTCGTGTCTATGTACGGCAAATCAAGATGTAGAGTAAGATTGCCGTTTCTATTACTTGCCAAAAGCAAGGACGGGAAAGCGCCGTTTTCATCAAAATCAGCATCGGGGTATAAAGTAAGCGTCCAATCAGTAGATACCGTCTTGACTGAAATATACTTAATGATTGACTTTGAAGTATCCCAGTTAGTAGCATCAGAGAGCGTTAAATTTCCAGATGCCTGAGCTAATGCTTTTAAATAAATATAAGTCATATCCGTATCCCCTGCACTGCCTATTCTTAAAGTCGTAACTCTGTTTATCTTAGCTGACAAAACCGTCTTGGGTGTCATCCTTGACAACACAGCCCTGACTTGTTCAACTCCTACTGTGCCTGCGCTCCCGCCCCATTCGCCTGTGCCCCAGGCATCATTTCCCCAACCCGCATCCGAAGAAGTAGCAACTAATATTTTATGATTTACAGCTTTTGGCGTAACATTGCTTTTTATTATTTTTA
>Ga0210044_10006907_pt1 | contig 14736 bp, 16 predicted proteins | sample CryGey13umfilter_2_FD_183959 | JGI IMG/M metagenome (GOLD analysis project Ga0210044, IMG submission 183959) | Groundwater microbial communities from aquifer in Utah, USA - Crystal Geyser 4/9/14 3 um filter (SPAdes) (version 2) | ecosystem: Environmental > Aquatic > Deep subsurface >...
GAACACATTCGATCAACCGCCTGTAGGGGCCAATCCCGGGAGTGCACTTGGCGGAGGTCCCCGTGGCTTTGGGTCGTGCGGTACCCTTGGCGCGTGATGTCCGTGCATCCTCGTTGGCACGCAAGTGCCGGTGCGGCCGCCCGGGAGCGCGTGCGGCAGCCTGCGGTCGGCGCGACATGGCTCGGCCGGGCCGCGTTGCGGCTTGGTTGTGTCCCGACGGCGATCGTCCTGGCCGGAGCGAGTGCCTCTTTTGCGGTGGCACACCCGGCCGAAGAACCGCCTCCGGCTGTGACTGTCGGCACACCGGTCGGCGGATCGCTGGTCTGGCGGGAACTGCGTTACTCGGCGAGCAAGTTTTTACTCCGCGCTTCGACCGTGATCCGCGTCGACGAAGTGGATGACGACACGCTCCGGCCGGGCTTGCGCCAGCCCATCGCCGGCGACGGCGTGGCGCTGCCGTCCCGGGTGCTGGTCGTCGGCGTCGCGACCGATCTGCCGTTCGGACGCAGCGAGCGGGTCTCCTACTGGCTGGATCCGGCGACCGGCGCGGCGGTCCAGGGCGACAAGCTGGCGCTCGGGGGGAAGCCGTACCGCAAGGTGTTCCGCTACCTCACCGACGGTATCGAGGTGTGGCGCCAGTCGCCGGCCAACGATGGGGAGCGCGCCGGGGATCCAAACGCCTGGACTCGCGTCCGGACCGCCAACATCCGGCCGGTCCATCCCTTCCCGGCCGGCGCCGTGGTGACCGATTCCTATGCGCTCCTGCCCCTCGCTTCCGCGATTCGACTCGACGAGGCCGGCGCCACGGCCACGCTCTACTTCATCGCGGACGACGAGCCGGTACGACTCGATCTGATCGCCGGAAAGCTGACCTTCAAGAGGCCGGGACAGCACGAGGTCTGGCCGGGAGGGGAACGCGTCCGGCGCGGCGATGTGCTGGTTCGAGCGGCCACGGTGCGTGGTCGCGTCGTGGGCAAGAGCTCTGACTCCGGGGATTCAGCCGGTGGAGATGTGGATCTCGGCTTCCTGGGTATGCGCGGCGAGCTGACGATGTACGTGGAGGTCGGCACCGGTATTCCCCTCGAAATCGTCGGCCGCGTCGACAAGGTCGGCGAAATCACGGTCGACCTCGATCAGGTGACGTTTCGGCAGGCCCCGGAACCGCCGGCCGTGCGCAGGTAGGCACCTCGAAGCGGGCGCGTCCGCCTCGGTGGCGCGATCAGCCGCCGAAATCGGTCACGTATGCGCCGTCGCGCATCAGTGCGAGCCGGCTGCCGTCCGCCATGACGAGGTCGACGGCCGGTACTCGGATCAGCGGCTGGGCCTCGGGCACAAAGACGCGATCGATGTGGACCACCGCTTCCGGGGTCGAAAAATGGCGCGGCGCGACTTGACCGCCAAAGTGATCGCTGCGGCCGAAGGCGATGTGCAGGCCGAGCTTTTCGTCGAGCAGCAGCTCGCCAATCGGTGTCACGCCGAAGCCGGCGAGCACGCCGAGGCCGAGTTCGGCGAGGTTGCCGTAGGCCGGCTCGCGCGCCAGCAATGCCGCTTCCTGCACCGCCATCGCGCCACCCGGACGGGCGGTCGCCTTGTTCCGGACGATGTCGTAGACCACGACCTCGTCGCCGAACTGAACCGGCAGGACGCCGTGCGAACGGCTCGGGTCGCCCTCGACTTCGCCTTCGTACGGCACGATGTACGCCTCGCCGGAAGGCAGGTTGCCGGCCACGCCGGGGTCGGGGAGCATTCCGCCCGAGGCGTGGGCCCTGCGGTGACGGAGGTCGAGGTGGAGATCGGCCGTGGCACCCGGGTGAGTGAAGCGCACGTCGGCGCCGGTGGCGCGGTCGAGCAGATCCTTGAGGAACGCGACGCGCCGGTTGACCTCGGTGTAGTCGAGGCGCAGCGCCGGAATCATGGCCGCGGAGAAGCCGGGCATGGTTGCGGCACGGATTGGGAAGGAACGTGCGGCGAGCTTGAGCGGGGCTGTGGCCGAAAATTCGGTCACCGCGACCAGGATTGGATGATCGGCGTAGATCGCGGCGAACGGCACCTGGGCCGCAGGGTCGAGGTCGTCGGCGACCGCGGGCAGAGAACCCCCGGCGTGCAGCCAGGCCGCGGCCGGCAGGTCGCCGTTGTTAGTGCGGACATTGCGGTACAGCACGAGGTGGGCTTCGAGGCCAAGCGACTCGCGCCGGGCCGACAATTCCGCCACCCACTCGGCCGCGATTTCGCGCCGGGCGCGCCACGACTCGTGGTCCGGAATCACGGCATCGGGTAGGTCGACGAGTACTGCGAGGGCACGTTCTCCGGCGCGCGGCGCAAATACCCGGCGCACCAGCGCCACCAGCTCTTCACCGCTCAGTCGCTCGGCCATGACTACCTCCGCCGGAGATAGTGCCGCACTCCGGCTGCCCTGTCGAGGATCGAACATCGACGCGCCTCTGGCCCTGGTGCCGAGCGTAGGAGTCGCGCCTGCGCCTCGCAAACCCACGACGCGCGGGGTTTCCCATTTTTCCGATAGGCTCCTAGACTGGGGCGGTGAGCGATCAACCGCGAACCTCGTTTCCCGGCCTGGCAGCGCGGCGCGTGGCCCTCGGGCCGCCGTCGTTTCCGGCCGTGACAGCCAATGTTCCGCTCGGCGCTGCGGCGGGGATCGAGTGGACGGTGGTGTGCGGCGATGCCGATCACTGGCGGGCCGGGATCTATTCGCCTGCCGCGTCATCTCTGGCCGAACTCGCCGAACTCGAGCGCCACACTTGTCCGGAGGCGTTCGTGCTCCTGTCGGGGCGGGTCGTCCTGGTGTTGGCCGACGGCTGCGGCGATGTCCACGAGGTGGAGCTGATGCCGGGCAAGCCTGTCCTCGTCACCGCGCCGCATGCCGGTTTCTGCCCCGAAGGACCGCACCGCGGGGCTGCATTCGTGGTCGAGCGCGATTCGTTCTCCACCGAGTACCGTGTGCCGGCCGCATGGGCCGGCTACGATTTCGATTCGCCAACTGGCTGATCTGATGTATGGGGGTTTCGTGTCCGCACCCGCGCCTTCGCCGCGCCTCGCCGTCTACCTCGCCGATCGGCCCGCCGCGACCGGCCTGACCGCGCGTCTCGCCGCGGCCGGGCTTGACGCGGTCTTTGCGGAATACCTCAAGGACGCCGATGTGGCCGCGTTCGACGCCTTCTTCGCCGATCTCGCCCGCGCCGATTTTGCCTGGGTCACACGTCACCGCGAGGCGCTGCTTGCCGGGAATCGACCAGGAATCAGCGGCACCCTCGATCCGGTGTCTCCCGGGACGCTGACGGGCGCGCACGTCGCCGATTGCGCGAAACGCGGTCGCACATCGCTGCAACGCGGCGAGTGGGCCTCGCTGGTCTTCGCTGGCGGCGCCGCGACTCGCTTCTACGCCGAGGCCGAGCGTTTCGAGCGCGCCCGGGAGGTCATCGTCCGCTTCGGCAGCACCCCGCCCAAGGCGTTGTTTCCAGTCACCCCGGTGACCGGGATGTCGTTTTTCGAGCTGTTTGCAGCGCAGACGCTTTATGTCGCGGTGACGAGCGGGCGGATGCCGCCGCTGCTGCTCATGACCAGTGGCGCGACCCATGACGCGTTACGCCGCTTCGTCGCCGAGGCCGACCTGCAGGGCTTTCCGCGCGAGTTCATCACCCTCGTCTCCCAGCGCGAACATCCGCGCCTCGACGACAACGGCGTTCTGCTCGCTCGACCCGACGGCCACCTGGTTTTCACCGGTGACGGCCATGGCGGTGTCTTCCGCGCCCTGCTCGAGCGCGTCGGTGGAGGGCCCTCCACGCTCGCCCGCCTGCGTGGCGCAGGAGTTCGCGGAATCGTCCTGCACAACGTCGACAACGCGGCGGCGCGGCCCCTGGAGCCGGCGCGCCTCGGCTTTCACCTTTCCGGCGGCTACCGCATGACGATCACCGCGGTGCCGCGAGCCACCCTCGCCGAGAAGGTCGGTCTGATCGCGCGCAACGCGGCCACCGGCCGGATCGAGGTGGTCGAATACTCGGTCTGTCCGCGCGCCGTCGGCGAGGCGGCACTGGCAGACGGAACACCGGTGTTTCGCCTCGCGAACATCAACACCAATCTGGTTTCGCTCGATGCGGTTCGTGCCGACCTGCCGCCGACGCTGTACACCGGCAAGCAGGTGCGGATCGGCGACCGCCTTGTGCCCGCCTCCTCGCACGAGATGCTCAACCAGCACCTCGCGGCGATACTTGGACCTGGCGAGGTCGGGGTCCTGGACGTCGCACGCGACGACTACTTCCTGCCCACCAAGAATCTCGCCGGCGACGACTCGCTGGAGGGCACGACGAGTGCCCTGTCGCGCCAGGCGGCGGCGAAGCTGCGTGCCGCCGGCGCCGAGGTCGCCGCCGACGCGATCGTCGAACTCGACCCGTGTCTCGGCGAAAGCGCCGAGGGCCTGCGCCGGCTCGGAGTCGGCCCGGGGTGGCGGATCGGTGCTGGGGCGGTCTTGTATTTGGGCGTTCGACATGGCGTCGACGATGCGCCGCCCTACGGGCCGGGCCTGGTCCTCGAACCGGGCGCGCGACTGGTCGTGCGCGCCGACCGGCCCTACGGAGACGTGACCGTCGATCCAGCCACCCGCACAGTGAGCGTCGATGCAACGGCCGCTTCACGGATCGGAATCGGCGCCGATGTCACCGTCGCCGCCGGCGCGCGGATCGAAGTGCGCGTCGCCCGCGCCGCCAGCCGGTCGATTTCCGCCGGAGCCACGCTGTGCGGCGACGACTCGCAGACCTGAATGGTTGCGTCCTCAAGGCAGAAGTCAGTGATGTCTTGGTACACAAGACAGGTCAAAGAGTTGCGTGTTGATCTGCGATCCGGGAAAGGGTAGACTCGGAAAGTGGAACCGAGGCGAATGATTCGCGTCGTCCGGACGTCAAGCGCGCCGGCTGAATGGCCGGGCGAGGTTGGACCGTGCGGCGTGGATGGCGTGCTGCTGGCGTGGGAGCTGAGCCTGGAACAGTGGGCGCTCGGGAGGGACGATGATCCCGCTCAACCAAGACTTCAGCGATCTGCTGTCGTGTTTTCTCGCCGCTGAGGTCCGCTTCCTGCTGGTCGGTGGCTACGCGCTGGCGTTTCACGGTCATCCGAGGGCGACCAAGGACATCGACTTCTGGGTTGAGGCCAAGCCGGCCAACGCTGTGCGGATCATGCGGGCGCTGGTTGCTTTCGGTGCGCCCACCGAGACGCTGAGCGAGGGTGATCTTTGCGATCCGGCGACCGTGTTCCAGATCGGTGTGTCCCCGCGGCGGATCGATCTGGTCTGCGCGATTGACGGCGTGTTGTTCGATGCCGCCTGGGCGCAGCGAGAGACCTTCCCGCTCGAAGGCATGCGGATTCCTGTCATCGGACTCGATGCCATGCTCGCGAACAAGGTGGCGACGGGCCGAACGCAGGACCTGGCGGATGCCGAGATCATCCGCGGCCTGCTGGCCGCGCGCAGCAAACGATAGCGAACCAGGCCTGGAAATTGGCGGGCAGTGACGGGACCCGACAGGCGATGCACCCGAGGGGTCCCGCACGGTTGTTGATCAGCGCCGGACGAACTGCTCGGCGTAGTACTTTGCGGTCAGCTTCTCACCGGTGGCCTTTTCGATCATGTCGTTCCAGGGAAGGGTCATGCCGGGCATGAAGACCCTCTCCTTCAGGTACGCGCCGACTTCCTTGCGACCGACGAAACTCTGGCCGTAGATGTCGTTGACCTTGAGCACGTCGCGGCCGATGTAGTGGGTGAGCTGCGAGGCGAGGAGCTGGCCCATCAGGTAGTTGTGATAGTACGCGGGGTAGAGCGCGACGTGAATCTTGGCGGCCCAGTCGGGTGCGTTGCGGCCGGCGGGACGGGTCAGGAGTTGGTACCGTTCGACGAGGTTCCACCACAGCGCGTTGAGATCCTGGTCGGGATTCTCGTACATCGCCTTTTCGAAGCGGAACATGACCTGCGACCAGCGGCTGAAGGTGAGCTGTTCGAGGCGCTGCGAGGCGGCCGCCGCCTTTGCAATCTTCGTCCGTTCCGTCGCGGGTGCGCCGGCCACGGCTTCCAGCCACGCCGGGTTGGAAGCCATGCGGCCGAACAGGTTGGCGATCGCCTCGGTGGTGAAGATATGGGCGGCGTCGCGCAGCAGCCACGGCACCCTGCGATCGTTAAACTTGGAGTAGACGCCGTGACCGGACTCGTGGAGCAGCGTGTCCATCCACTCGGCGTTGGACTTGAGGCTGCACAGGATGCGGACGTCGCCGGCGCGGTCGATATCGGTGCAGAACGCGTGCTGGTACTTGCCCGGCTTCTCGAAGAGGTCGCTGCGCGCCATGATGTCGTCGGTCGGCAGGCCGATGCCGGCGTAGAAGGTGGTGGCGATCTTGACGAGGTCCTTGCCGGCGTAATAGCCGTCGAGGTCGACCGGGTAGATCGCCGGTCCGGTCTGGAAGAAGCGATCCTGGTAGTGCCACGGGCGCAGTTCCTCGGGGGAGATCTTGAGCCGGTGGGCGAGAAAGCGGTCGATCGTGGCCTTGGCCGAGGCAAAGTCCCTGGCCGTGAGCTGGTCGAGCTGCTCGAAGAGCTTTTCGATCTCGTCGGGGTCCTGCTCAGAGAGCGCGAGTTGCATCGCCTGGAAATTCTTGAAGCCGAGCTTCGTGGCGGCCTGGTTGCGAAGCTTGACGAGTTCGACGATGGCGGGCGCGACCTTGGCGCCGATCTCCTTGCTCGCCTTCCAGGCAGCTTCGAGCCTGGCCGAGTCTATGGATTCGCGCAGGATCGTGTTGACTTCGTTGTCGCTGACCGGCTTGCCGTCAATAGTGGCACGGAACGTGTTGAAGGTCTGTTCGATCGCGGTCTGGCGGTTGACCAGATCGGCGAGGGTGGCCTCGGGAAGTTGGTTGCCGAGGAATCCCTCGTAGAGCAATTCGAGCTGGCGCTTCAGGAGCGGGTCGGTGATCGCGCCCGCGTCGCGCCACGCCTTGAGCCTGGCGAAGGTCGGCGCATCGGCGAAGAGCTTGCGCATCTTGAGCTGCAGGTCGGCGGAGCGGGCGTAGTCCGCCTCCTTGCCGCTCACGGAGGACTCGAAACTGGCCAGATTCGCATCCCTGCTCAGCGGGATGACCCTGGCCTCGAATTCCTTGAGAAAAGCACGGAAATCGGCCTGGGAATCCGGCGCCGCGGTGGTGGCCGGACCCGGTTTCGCGACCTCGCCGGACGCTGCGCCGGCCAGCGCGAAGGAGATGCTGCACCAGGTGAAAATCACCGTTGCCATCAGGGCTGCCGTCAAACCAGGTTGTCTCATCGGTCCTCCCGCGAACGACGGGTATCCTAGTCCGGTCGCGACCCTGATGGGAAGGCGAGGCAGGCCGGCGCAGGCTCGGGAGGGAGACGTTGGAGACCAGGAGTTTGTCGGAGAAATGGGAAACCTCGCGCGTCGTGGGCTTGCGAGGCGCAGGCAAGGCGCGAGGAGGCAGGCGATGTCTGCGCCATCGCAGCCGACGAGCAACGCAGAATGCGCCCGCAACTCCACTGCGCCCTTCGGGTTGCGGCGGCGCGGGGCGATCTGCGGCGTTTGCCGCTCCTCGCCGATGGACCCGCGTCGCCTTCGTCGCGGCGCCTGGCATCTCGCCCCGCGGCGATCGCAACGCGGGGCATCCGATTTCTCCGACAGACTCCTGGGTTCGAGGACCTGGCAGCGAACGAGGTGTGGGCGACACTGCGGTGGTGACCTACTACTTCGAAGGAGAGTTCGAAATCGCCGGGCAGAGGGTCACGTTGGGCGGCCGCGACATGTTTGTCTTCGTCCGCGAGAACGGCCGCTGGTGGGCGGTGGCGGACCAGTTTTCGCCGTATCCGTCGTGACAGTGAGCAGGCGGGCTTTGCAGCGAGTTCAGCGTGCGACGCCGGGGATATCTGCGATCGAGCCAGCAGCCAGGGCTTCGATGAAGGTGCATCACGGCCGGAATGTGAACCCTGTCCGGTTCGATGCTGTACAAAACGCCGAAGGGAAAACGATTGACCAGACAGCGACGGACCTCGGGGTCTACAACAGGCCACGCTGTTGGATGGGTGAGAATAGTCTGAACGGTGGCGTGCACCTCCAACGCAAAATCGAGGCCCAGCCCCGCCGAGCGTTCCTCTTAATAGTTGATCGCGTCGTAGAATTCGGTCTCGGCTTCAGGATGGAAGGCGGACGTCATCAGGCCAGGCGTTCCCTGATATTCGCAAAAACTTTGTCGCCCGGTACAGCGGGCACACTGCCGGCACGCAGCTCCGCCAACCGGTGTCGCGCAAGGGCAATCCACTCCTGCTCGACCGGCGCTGTCGGCTGATTCAACGAACGCAGCAGAGAATCCACCACCAGGGCCCGCTCTTCAACCGGGAGCGCCGTCGCTTCGCGAATGATCTCTTCGGTTCTGTGCATGGTCCATTTCCCAATTACACTTCACAGTGTACCCAATCACCCGCGCCGCCAACCCCAGTTCGTCCCTTCGGCGATCTCGCGTTTGCGCTCGGACCGGGCGCACGACGATCAAGACGGTGCTGTCGGGTGCGGCTGCACCACCGGACCGCGAATTTGCGGGTATGCTCCGGTCAGCGGTTCGAGCGCAGGGTTGCGGTTATCGACCGTCCTGCCTCGCCGGCGCGGCGTTCCGCCTTGGTAGAGCAGGACAAGGCTGGAATCACCGATGGAGGAGCCATGAGACCGATGTCGATGTTGGCCGCGGCCATTCTGCTGGTGATCGCCGTGGCGCACCTCGTCCGGCTGGTGGTCGGGGCCGAGATCGTGGTCGCCGGCACGCCGGTGCCGATGTGGATGAGCGGTGCGGCCACTGTCTCACTCGGCCTGGTAGCGATCCTGCTGATGCGGGAACGGCGCAAGCAGTGACGGCGACTTTGACCACGTCGTCGTGCCGGTGTTCCCGACCATGAGATCCGCGAGATTGAGGCAGACCGAGGGAGTGCATCTGCCGGTCGTGCGCCAGCCAACGCCACCGCCGACCTCCACACCCGGGATCGCCGATCCTCGGCCAGTCGCTACGCCTTGCGGCGGGTCAGGAGGCTGACGGCCAGCGTCGCCATGGCGGAGAGGGCGAACGCGGGGATCAGCTCGTAGATCAGCGAATCGCTCCACCCGGCCTGTTTCCAGATGATGGTCACCACGAAGCCGGTGAAGACGCCGGCCATCGCCCCCCAGCGGGTGACGAGGTTCGTTCCCAGGCCGAGCAGCAGTGGCGGGCCGAACGCGGCACCCATTCCGGACCAGGCAAACAGTACGAACCAGAACACCACCCGCACGTCCTGCAGCGCCACGGCGATGGCCGCGAGGCCGACCACCAGCACCGTGATCCTCCCGGCCAGCACCGAGGTGCGTCCAGCGCGCGCAACGCCGAAGACCTCTTCCAGCAGGTCGCGGCTGATCGCCGAAGCCGCCACCAGCAACTGCGACGAGACGGTCGACATGATTGCCGAGAGGACCGCTGCCAGCATCACCCCGGCGAGCAGCGGGGGGAGCATCTGGCGCGACAGCAGGGGAAAGAGCTGCTCGGGGTCGCCGCCCTGCCCGAGCTGCGGCATCAGCAGGCGTCCGGCCAGTCCGAGGAGGCCGGCGCCGTAAAACACCAGGACGCCCCACACCATGGCGATGACCTGGGTCTGGCGGATCTTCTCGTCGGAGGCAGCGGCCATGTAGCGCGTCAGGATGTGGGGTTGCCCGGAGTAGCCGAGGCCGATTCCGACCAGCCCGACCACGAAACCAAGCAGCGCAAATCCCGTCCTGCCGCCCGTCAGCAACACCAGGTTGGGGTCGACGGCGGCCAGTTTGTGCATCATGGCGCCATACCCGCCGGCCTTCGCGATCACCAGGATGGGCATGACCACCAGCGCGAAGACCATCACCATCCCCTGGAAAAAGTCGGTCCAGCTCACCGCCCGGAATCCGCCCATCAAGGTGTAGATGATGATGATCGAGCCGCCGATCCAGATCCCCTGCTGGTACGACAGTCCCACGATCGCCTGCATCGCCTTGCCGGTGGCGGTCATCTGCGCCGCCACGTAGCCGCCCAGGGAAACGAAGATCACCACCACCGAGAGCAGGCGCAGGACGTTGTGCCAGTCCCCGAAGCGGCGCACCAGCAGGTCCGGCAGGGTCAGCGCACCGGTGCGGGCACTCTCCCGCCGGAGCATCGGCGCGAGGAAATAGACGTTGACCGCGTAGCCCAGCAGACACCCCGGCGCCAGCCACAGCGCCGAGACGCCGGAGACGTAGACCATCCCGACCGCCCCCAGCACCACCCAGCCGCTCTCCGAGGCGGCGGTTGACGAGACAGCGGTCACCCACGAGCCGAGCGAGCGCCCGGCCAGGTAGTAGTCCTCGGTGGAGCGGGTGAGGCGTGACGCCACCCATCCGATGCCCAGCAGGATGACCATGTAGAGCGCCACGACCACAACGATGGTGACGTCAGCGCCCATGCCTACCCCCGACGAAGTGGACGACCAGGGCGACAACGATGACGAGCAAGGGCACGGCAATCAGGAAGAGATGAGTACTGAGCGGAACGGCTGGGGGCATGGCCGGCCTCCGAGGTCGGATCATGATACAGGGGCCAGGTCTCCCGTGAGTCCATCGACGATCGTGCGTCCCTCTGCTTCACAGCCTGGAATGGGCGAAACAAATGACCACGGTCCAGGACCTGACCGGAGGAGAGGCGGAGCCTGCCTGGGCTCTGGCGAATGCTCCGCGAAGCATGTTCGGTAATTCGGCATCCTCCCACGGTCTCGCGACCACGAGCCGAAAGTACTCACCGTTCGGTCTTCACATGGTCCGAATAGTTGGTCCGTATTTTGTGCCGGTAATTCAATTTCGCGATAGAATGAGTGATAATCGCGCCGTGATTCCTACTTGAGGAGACCATGGCGCGCACGGCAGGAGGAAGCGATCAACTGGCATCGGCACGGGAGTTGTTGCGGACGGCAAAGACCGCCGGTGAATTGAGGACGGCACAGGCGGTGCTGTTGCCGCTGGAACTGGGGTTGTCGCTGGAACAGACGGCCACGGCCATCGGCCGGTCGGTCGGGGCGACGTGCCATCTGCGCACACGGTATTGCAGGGTGGCGCGTGGCGAGACGGCGGCGCCGCGATCGAAGCGAACACTGCGCAACCGTGCCAATGCGACGCTGGAGCGCGAAGCGCAGATTCTCGACGAAGTCCTTGCGGGTGCGATGCACGGCGGGGTCATCGTCGTGCCGCCGCTCAAGGAGAAAGTCGAGAAACAGTTGGGCAAGCGGGTGGCGCTGTCGACGATCTATCGAATGCTGGCGCGCAACGGCTGGCGCAAGCTGGCCCCAGACACCGCCCACCAAAAAGCGGATGCCTCCCTCCGTGAGGACTGGGAAAATAACTGCAGGGGACGCTGGACGAAATCGTAGCGGCCTGGGGCAACGGCCGACCGCTGCGACTGATGTTTCAGGACGGAGCTCGGTTCGGACGCATCTCGGATACCCGCTACTGCTGGTGCCGCCGCCCCGCTCGGCCACTTGTCCACACCATGGTGACGCAGCAATACACCTGCGCCTATGGCGCGGTGAGTCCCCAGGACGGGCGCTTCGATATCCTGGTGCTGCCGGAGGTCAATCTCGACTGCATCAAAATCTTCCTTGACGAGATGGCCAGCCGCTACCCCAACGACAACGTGGTCATGGTGCTCGATGGCGCCGGGTGGGACAAGAGCAAGGACTTCCGCCTTCCCGACAATCTGCGACTGCTCTCCTTCCACCCTATTCACCCGAACTGAACCCGCAGGAACACCTCTGCGACGAGCTGCGAGAAAAGCATTTCCGCGACCGCGTTTTCGACAGCCTCGACGCCCTCGAAGACCATCTGGTCGCCGCGCTACGCGATCGCGAAAAGGCCCCAAATCGGGTCAAGAGCATCACCGGTTGGGAATGGGTCATTCGTGCAGTGTCTAATGCGACTAAGAATAAAGAGGCGCATCGGGACTGGGTTTGCTACTCTGGCGCCACGGGAGGGGCCGTGAACTTCGATCGCGTCATCCAGCTCTTCCGGGAGCTGGGCCGTTTCGAGGTCGAGTACGTCGTCGTGGGCGGCGTGGCCCTCAACGTCCACGGTCTCGTGCGAGCCACCGAGGATGTCGACCTTTTCGTGAGGCCGACCGAGGACAATGTGGCGCGCCTGCGCCGCGCATTTCGGGCGGTGTGGGCCGACCCAGAGGTGGACAAGATCACGGCGGCCGACCTCGCCGGCAACTACCCCACGGTGCGCTACGGCCCACCGGATGAGGACTTCGTGGTCGACATCCTGTCTCGTCTGGGGACCGTCTTTTCCTTCGACGACATCGAGGCCGAGATGCTGGTGATCGATGGAATCCCGGTCCGGGTTGCCACGCCTGCAATGCTCTTGCGCATGAAGCGTGGGACGATCAGACCGATCGACCGAGCCGACGCCCAGGCTCTGCGGGAAGCCTTTGATCTGGAGGAGGAGCCCGATGCCGGTCACCATGTTCACGAGCCTTGACGACGCTCGTCGCGCGCTCGTCGCGCGCCCCCTCGACACGCACCTCGCAGCCCGCATCCGGTCGCTCTGGAGCTTCGCCAGTCGCCTGGTCCCCGGCGAGTCGCCGCGGGGCGTCGCAAAGTTTGCCAGCATCGAAGAGGCCAACGCGGCCCGAGCCGCCTGGGTCAAGCGACGGGCGCAAGCCCTGCGCGCCGGCGGCGCCATGCGCTCGACGCGCCCTGAGCACAGCCCCTCTTGATCGGCCTGCTCGGGGGGGGTGCGCCGCCGTGTTTCTGGGGGAACTGGAGCCGGACCGACGAGCGACTCGGCGCCTTCTTCGCCGTCATTCCGGGGTTCGGAGTCTGGACGCTGTCTGAAGCGTGAGGCATCGTGAGGAACGAATAGGGAGAATGCCATGACGGCTTTGCCTGATGCGCTTTTGTCCAATGAAGAGATCGAACTCAGGAAAGAGACCCGCGATTTCGTCTGTTGGGTGCCGCGCCAACTCGTCCTGGACATGGACGCGGACAAGGTCCGCTATCCGAAGGAATATCTCTCGGAGGCGGGACGCAGAAACCTTCTGGGGCTTAGGTTTCCGACCGAGTATGGCGGAAGGAATCTTCCCTGGACGGGCGAGCTTGCGGCCCTGGAAGAGGTAGGTGTCCTGGGCACTTCGCTCGCGTGCCTTTACTCGCTTATCTCCATCGTTGGCGAAGCGATCGTCCATTTCGGAACGAAGGAGCAGAAAGAGAAATACCTTGTGCCCGCTCTCAAAGGCGAGCTGGGAATGGCCGAAGCGCTGACCGAGCCTCGCGGCGGGTCGGACTTTTTCGGCGCGACGACGCGAGCGACACGGCACGAAGGCCATTTTGTTCTGAACGGCCAGAAGCGCTTCGTCGTGGGCGCCGAGGGCGCCGGTCTTTTTCTCGTCTACGCCAAGACGGGCGAAGAGGCCCACCCGCGCCAGGCCATGAGCGTCTTCCTAGTTGAGCCTGGCCCCGGCGTCGGCGTCGAGTATCTCTACGGCCTGATGGGCACGCGCGGCGGCGGCACCGGAAGACTGGTCTTCAGGGACGCTCAAGTCCCAATTGAGAATGTTTTGGGCGGGGAAGGCGGCATCGGCAAAGGGGCTGATGTCTTCGACCAGATGATGATCCCGGAGCGGATGACGAGCGCCTGCGGAGCGTTGGGCATGGCGCGCGCGGCCCTCGAGATCGCCGGGCGGTACGCGTCGCGGAGAAAGGCCTTCGGCCAGGAAATCCGTCGCTTTGAAGGCGTCTCATTCAAGATCGCTCAGAGCCTCACCCAACTGGACGCGGCGCGGGCGCTTTGCCGTGAGACGTGTCGCGCCGTGGACTCTGGCCTTGTCGCGCCGGGTCGGGTCCGCCGAATGGTGTCCGAGTCCAAGCGATTCGCTACCGACACGGCCTGGCGGGTCGTGAACGATGCAATGCAGGTGCTCGGAGGCATCGGCTACACGACGGTCTTCCCCCTTGAGCGCCTTTTGCGCGACGTTCGTCTCATCACGATCTGGACCGGCACGAACGAAATCATGGACCTCGTCATTCAGCACGAGTTCTATAAGGAGTTTCTGGCCAAGCCGCTGGACACTCGCGACGTCGAAGCCGACGCCGACGGCGCCGTTGAAGAGAAAATCTACGAGTGATACCAAGTGGCAATCACGGGGTACCCCGGGACTTGGACAGATGCCTGGGCCTGGGTGGCAGGAGTGTGGAGGGAGGACACCGTGAGCGGGGTACGGCGGCGACCCAGCGGCGAGTTCAAAAGCAAGGACGGCGCTGGAGGCGATCAAGAGCCAGCGGACGGTCCATGGAATCGCGTTGGCGTAGGGTGTGCATCCGATCCCGGTGGGCCAAGGGGAAAGCAGGCGATGGAAGAGTTGCCGCAGGCGTTTTCCGACCAACAAGGGGGAGGCGAGGGCATCGATGCGGAGCATGACCATCGGTCGATTGCGTTCCCCTCAAATCCGAACCTCGGGGTGGGGCGAACCGGCGGGAGCGGGTGTCAGAAGACGTTGCCGAAGCCGACGTAGATCTTCGTTGCGGGGTCGAAGGGACGGCGGTCGAGGGGGCGCGCGATGTCGAGGCGCAAAACGCCGACCGGCGTGACGGCACGAACGCCGAGGCCGACGGCGATGGCGAGGTCGCGGCCGAACTCGCCGGTGGTGGCCCAGACCTGACCGGCGTCGGCGAAG